>OLSK01001597.1_pt1 | contig 16390 bp, 10 predicted proteins | sample 1672781 | NCBI WGS metagenome assembly OLSK01 (sample SAMEA3136723, study PRJEB25190) | human gut metagenome | biome: human gut; feature: human-associated habitat; material: faeces | place: Austria | collected 2013 | reverse complement strand
AATGGTTGTTTTTGTGAAAGAGCCAAGTGATTATTTAATTTATGCACTTATATGTGTAGTGAGTGCAAGTGCATCAAATATTTTGAATTACTTTTATATGTGGAAATTTGTGGATTTTAAAAAGACAGGAAAATGTAATTTCAAACCACATTTAAAACCGATATTTATATTTTTTGCATCTTCTGCGGCTATAAATGTATTTACTAGCTTAGACTCTACGATGTTAGGTTTTCTAACAAATGATCGTCAAGTAGGATTATATACGGCTTCTATTCGATTGAAAAATGTATTGGTTGGATTGGTGAAATCGTTAGGTACAGTTTTACTGCCTAGAATGTCTTATTATATTGAAAAAGGAGAAAAAGAGCAGTATACAAATCTTCTTTCAAAGTCATTTAACTTTATTTTAGTCTTATCTATACCTTTGACTGTGTTTTTTATGTTGTTTTCAAAAGACTGCCTAGTATTTATATCTGGTAGTGATTATGCTGCTGCAGGTCTTTCTATGCAGCTGATTATGCCTACGATTATTTGTATAGGTTTTTCTTCTACTATTGAAAGTCAGATCATGATTCCATATTTGAAAGAAAATGTTGTTTGTTTTGCCGTATGGGTAAGTGCAATTGTAGATTTTATATTGAATTTATTTTTAATACCAAAATTTGGAGCTGCAGGAGCATCTTTTGCGACTTTAATTGCTGAGGCAACGTCTATGTCTATTCAGTTCTACTATGCCAAAGATGAAATATTACCGGCTTTGAAGAAAATAAAAGTAATAAAAATTGTTGGTGCAATCGTAATCACAATGGTTGTTGTTTACTTTATTAGTTGTTTACATATATCAAATTTGTTTATTTTATTGTGCGTAAATGCGATTGTTTTTTTCGGTGCTTATTTTGTACTTTTATTGTTATTCAAAGAAAAGTTTACTTATGATATTTTTATATCAATTTTTAACAGAAGAAAGAAGGATGTAACTCATGAATAACATCATTTCATCCATTGAGAAAAAAATATTATTATTTGAAAGAAAAATACGATATAATCTTAAGCCTTTACATATTCAAGTGTTGGGTATTGAAGAAACTATAGATTATATTTTGAAGAACAAATCTTCTGTTGTTCGATTCGGGGATGGAGAAAATAAGTTAATTAATGGAAATTCAATTGTTTATCAAGATTATGATCCCGAATTATCTAAAGTACTCAGTGATTTAATTTCTTCAGAAAGTAATGAACGTCTTTTAGTCTGCGTTGCAGATGTGTTTGACAATTATGATCGATATAATGATGATATGAGGATATATTGGTATAAACATTTAATCATGAATCGTGAAATGTATAAATCTATTTATACAGCTTCATGGTATGGAAGTGCATTTATATCTCGTCCTTATATAGATTTAAAGGACAAAAATAATTCGAAAAGATATTTTAATAAGTTAAGACAAATTTGGCAGGATCAAGATCTTTTAATCGTAGAAGGAGCATTATCTAGATCTGGTACTGGAAATGATTTGTTTGATAACGCAAAATCTGTGAAACGAATTATTTGTCCTTCTAAAAATGCTTTTTCGAAAGTAGATGTTATTCAACAAGAAATATTAAAAAATGCTTCAGGAAAATTGATTCTTTTAATGTTGGGGCCAACCGCAAAAGTGTTAGTCAAAAACCTTTCAGATTTAGGTTATCAAGCCATTGATATTGGTCATATTGATTCTGAATATGAATGGTTTAAAATGGGTGCTACACATAAAGTTAAAATTCCAAACAAACATACGGCTGAGTTAGATGATGGTGAAGTAAGCGTTGTAGAAGATAAAAAATATCAAAGTGAAATTTTGACTGTGATTGATGACTAGATATATGAACAAAATGGTGTGCAGATTGCGCATCATTTTTGTATCTGTGATATATTTTATGTAAAAAATAATTTTGGAATTGTAACAATTTTTTGAACGTATTAAAATTATATGCATGGAGGGGTATATGTAATGAAAAATAGAGATATTGTTAAGGTTGGTTTTGCGATTCTTGCAGCCGTTGTAAGTTATAATTTTGCGGATACAATTGTTCATGCTGAAGAAAATAGTGTAGAGCCAATTAAAGAAACGACAAATACACAAGAATCGGACAACTTGGTGGATGTGATTGATGGTGTTGTAAATCCGGATGTTTCAGTATCAACAGATGAAAAGGATTCAATCACAACAGATAGTATTGATACAAATTCTAAGTTATTAGAGGGTTGGAACACAGATTTTACGATGTTTGTCAAAGATGGTTCTTATGTCACAAATAGTTTTGAGAATATTGATGGGCAGAAATATTATTTTGATGAGAATGGGAATAAGGTAACTGGTTTTAAAACAATTGGTACAGAGGCTTATTATTTTAATGAATCAGGTGTTTTACAATCGAATATGCAGATGCACCATGATGAAAGTACGGGTCTTACTCTATATTCTTTGAAGAAAGAGGATGGAAAGATTCATTATTATCTTGAGAATGGCATGGAATATAATGGAATGGTGCATTTGAATGGTAAAATCTATTATTTTGAAAATGGAGTTCAAAGTTTTGGCGAAAAGCAGGTCAATGGAAACTGGTACAACTTTAAAAAGGATGGTACTTTATCGGTTGGTTTTGTGAACTTTGGAAATAGTGCTAAATACTATGATAATTTTGGTAAAAGATTACAGGGGACTTTCCGAATTGATAAAGTTACTTATAATACGGATAATAATGGGTTAATTAATAAGGCAAGTTGGAATGGAGTTTCTTATTATTGTCAAAGAGATGATCGTTGGGCTTGGTCAGTTTATGGCAATTATACGTTTGCGAGTAGTGGTTGTGTTCCGACAACGGCTGCCATGATTGTCAATACACTTAAGGGAACAAATTATACACCTATTGACATGGGGAATATATTATATAATGCCGGTATCTATAATGTGCGTGAGATTGGTGCAGGTGGAGATACTTGGAAACTTATTTCAAACAAATTTGGTTTGACATATAAGAACAATATAAATGTGCAATCGGCTAAAAATGAGTTGATGAAAGGGAATATGATCGCAGCGACTGTTGAGGGTGGAAGATTTTGTCCTTGGCCTGGTATTTCTCATGAAATCTTATTGTTTGGATTGGATGCACAAGGATATACTACAGTTTATGATCCTTATACAAGCACACGTAATGGTCGTGTACATATTAGTGAAATCTTCAGTCATCCATCAAGCTTTGGATTAGATAAAATTGATGGTGGTCCATTCTTTTCATTAGGTAAATATGTGGATACAACCTTATATTTGGATGTATCTAAAGGTACTGGACATGTAGGAAATGTATATTATACGGGAAATAAAGTAGAGCCTGAAGTGAATCTTTCAATCAAAAATACAGGATTGGTTCAGGGTCGTGATTATAAAGTTATTTATTCAAATAATGTAAATATTGGAAAAGGAACCGTAACGATAATTGGTGTAAACATGTTTACGGGTAAATTAACGTTATCCTTTGATATTATAAAAGATGAAATGTCGAATGGTACTTATGAAATTGTTTCTTCCATGAGTAATAATAAAGTATTAGATATTCCGGGTGGTTCTAAAAATGGTGGTACATTCGTTCAATTATATGATTGGAATGGCAGTGTAGCACAACAATATAAGATTCAAAAGAACCAAAATGGATATTATACAATCCAAAATGTATGTTCAGGATTGTATTTAGGTGTTCAAGCCGACTGGAATTCAATGCGAGCTGGAAATCGTTTGGTTCAAGGTGTGAACGCATCTAGTAAGTCAGGACAGTTTATCATTGCACGAAACAGTAATGGATATAAGTGGCGGAAAGATTGTAAACACACAAAATATTCAATTATATGAAAGTAATGATTCCATTGCTCAAAAATTCAAATTAACTCAAGTTTAGTCTTTAACCAAGCGTTTTATGCGCTTGGTTATTTTTGAGTTATATTGAAAATGTGATTGGATTCCTTTAAAATTAAAGGTATTGGAAAGAGGAAAAGACAATGCATAAAAGATTAAAACCAGTTTTAGCTTTCGTATTAAGTTTATTTATGTCTGTTTCTACTTTATCAAATACATATACGGTATTTGCAGAAGATGAAATTACACAAGAAGAGACAGTTGGAGAAACAAATACAGAAGATACAAATACAACCGAAGAAACAACTTCAGAAGAGGAAAATGTTGAAGAAGAATTGGATGAGGTTGTTGAAGAAAATACAAATACGAATACAAATGTAGAAGAACAAATGGGTGATTCAAGTATGATGGAATATTTCTTAGTAGATAGTCCAGTTGTATCGAGCCAGGAAACAGAAAACTTTGTACTTTCATTAAATAATACAGAGGGGTATTCAAATTTTAAAATTACGATTCAAAAAGAGGATGGAACAACTTTGGATTTAGAGAGTTCAGAAATTGTTGGTAATTTAGTAAAGTTTTCCAATGTATTTAGTAATAAGGGTGAATATCAAGTAACTTCACTTCATTATGTATATAATGGGCAAACGTATTATTTGAACTTTAGTGATTTAGAGATGGATGTTAAATTTGGTGTGGATCAAGAATATGTTGGCTATGATGAAACACTACCGGATTTAACAGAGGATACAATCAGTTCTGAAGGTGTGATTCAAGTAACGGATGTAAATAAAGCGGAAGAAGAAATCGCAAATGGCATGGCAAGTGAAGCTTCGATTATGTCAATGGATGAATTTTCTAGAGCTGCAACTGGTGGTATGACAATTTGTTTGGATCCTGGACATGGTGGTAGTGATTCAGGTGCCAATGCCTTTGGTCAAAAAGAGTCTGCCTTAACATTAAAGATTGCCAATTATTGTAAGGAAGAATTAGAGAAATACGATGTGAATGTTGTGATGACAAGAACAACGGACACAAGACCAAGTGAAAATACAGCACAGGATTTGATTGATCGTGTTATGACAGCTAAAAAGGCAGGGGCTTCTTACATTATCAGTATTCACTTAAATTCAGCAGCGAGTACTTCGGCTCATGGTGCTGAAGTGTATTTTCCAAATACAAGTGGGAATGCGAGTTTATCAAGTAATGGACAAGCTATGGCTAAAGCTATCCAAAGTCAATTAGTTGCCTTAGGGTTATATGATCGTGGTATTAAAATCAGAAACTATATGGATGGTTCTACTTCATCAAATCCAAATAGTAGTGATAGAGATTATTATGGAATTATTCGTTATGCGAAAGAACAAAATATTTCTGGATTGATTATTGAGCATTGTTTCTTAAATAATCCAGATGAATATAATAAGTATTTAAGTTCAGAAGAAAAGTTACAAAAATTGGGCGTAGCGGATGCGAAAGGTATTGTAAGTGCGCTTGGATTAAGTTTAAAAAATGCATACTTAGATCAAATTGCGAGTGAAAATAAAAACTTGATTCCAGATGGTAAATATGTAATTTCTTCAATGTTGAATTCTAAATATGTATTAGATGTAAAAGGTGGTTCAACATCAAACTGTGGAAACGTTCAATTGTATTTAAATAATAAATCTACTGCTCAGGCATTTAAAGTAAGTCATGATGCTCAAGGTTATGTAACATTCACAAATGTGAATTCAGGTAAAGTTTTAGATGTAAGTGGTGGTATTGCGAGTAATGGAAGAAATGTTCAGCAATATACTTCAAATGGAACAAGATCGCAAAAGTGGATTGTTAAAAAATCTGGCAATGGATATACAATTGTTTCGGCTCTAGATTCAAATTTTGTATTGGATTTAAGTTCTGGTAGAGTAAATAATGGTCAGAATATTCAACTTTATACATCAAACGATTCCAATGCGCAAAAGTGGAATTTGACTAAATATTTGAGTAAACAAGAAAAATTGAATCAACTGGCTGCTGAAAATAAAAATACACTTGCGGATGGTGTTTATAAAATTGGAAATGCTCAAAATAGTAATTACGTGTTAGATATTGCTTCGGGGTCAAAAAATAATGGAGCTAATGTACAGTTGTATTTAAGTAATGGAACGACTGCACAATCTTTTAAAGTTACTCATGATACAAATGGTTATGTTACTTTTACGAATGTGAATTCTGGTAGAGCATTGGATGTAAGTGGTGGTAAGGTTGCAAATTACAGCAATATTCAACAATACAATTCAAATGGTACAAAATCACAAAAGTGGATTGTTAAAAAGAGTAATTCGGGTTATACAATTATTTCGGCTTTAGATTCAAATTATGTATTGGATTTGAGTGGAGGAAAAGTTGTCAATAGTCGTAATATTCAGATTTATCAAGGAAATGGTAGTACGGCTCAACAATGGACTTTTGAAAAGAATATTACAGAGCGTGAGCGTTTGGATGAAATGGCTACACAAAATAAGAACATGATGGATGATGGTGTTTACTATATTAAAAATCGTGATGTAAAGTTTGCGTTAGATGTTTCTGGTGGTAGTGCTTATTCTGGAGCAAATGTTCAATTATATTCTTTGAATAAAACGGATGCACAGAAATGGTTGGTTTCACATGATTCAAAGGGATATGTATCTTTTAAAAATGTGAATTCAGGTATGTATTTAACGGCGACAGGTAGTAGTAATAATTCGAATGTAAATCAACAAAGTCAATCGAATGGTTATAATCAAAAGTGGATCGTTGCCTTTGATAGTAATCAAAATATTAAGCTTGTTTCTGGTTTAAATTCAACACTTGTGATTGATGTGAGTGGTGGAAAGATTTCGAATGGTTCAAACATTCAATTGTATACTTCAAATAATTCGGCTGCTCAAAAGTGGGTATTTGAATATATTAGTAAAGATGTACAAGTAAGTTTGACAAAAATTATGGGTACAAGTCAAACAAGTGTTGCTCAAATGGTTCGTTATTATAAAGCGAATGCGAGTGGATATGATACATTCAAGGCAAAATATGAAGGTAAATATGATGGTAGTCTTGCCAAAGGTGGAGCTAGGACAATTGAGCAGTTTGCACAAATCTTCTATGAAGAAGCAAATGCTGAAGGTGTTAAAGCAGAGATTGCCTTTACACAATGTATGAAAGAAACAGGCTTCTTAAAATATGGTGGAGATGTTTTACCAAACCAATATAACTTTGCAGGTATTGGTGCAACTGGTGGTGTTCATGGAGCCAAGTTTAAGAATGTTCGTACAGGAATTCGAGCTCAAGTTCAGCATTTAAAAGCTTATGCTTCAACAAGTCCATTAAAAAATGCGTGTGTGGATCCAAGATTCAACTATGTTACACGAAATACTGCACCATATGTGGAATGGTTGGGTATTAAAGAAAATCCAAATGGACATGGTTGGGCATCTGCTAAAAACTATGGTTATGATATTGTAGGCATGGTTAAAATATTATTAAGTAAATAAGAGTTCTTGATTGAGAGATGGGAATGCAATTTTATTTGCATTCCTTTTCTTTTTATACTACAATGTTCACATCACAAGGAGTGAACGATTATATGAACATTATTGATAAGAGTGTTTTAAAGAAAATATATGAGCTTGGAAAGGTGAGTCAGCGTCATTTGGCGGATGTATGTGGTTATTCTTTAGGGAAAATCAATCAGTCGATTCAATTTCTTCAAAATAATGAGTATATAGATTCGAATTGGAATCTTACAGATAAGAGTCAAGTTTTAATTGAATCCTATAAGCCTAAAAAAGCTATTATTTTAGCGGCTGGTTTAGGTATGCGTATGGTTCCTATTAATACGGAGGTGCCTAAGGCTTTATTAAAAGTAAAAGGACAAACTTTAATTGAACGTTTGATTTGTCAACTTCATGAAGTGGGTGTGTATGACATTTGTATTGTCGTTGGATTTATGAAAGAGGAGTTTGAATTCTTGATTGATGATTATCATGTGAGTTTGGTTTGTAACATGGAATATGCAAGAAAGAATAATATGTATTCTTTGGATCTTGTGAATTCAAATTTAGAGAATACGTATATTGTTCCTTGTGATATTTGGTGTGAAGAAAATCCGTTTAGTGCTTGTGAATTGTATTCTTGGTACATGATTAAAAATGAGGAAACACTGAATACTTCGGTTCGTTTAAATAAAAAATTTGAACTCGTTAAAACTAAGATGAATGAAGTGGGGGATACAATGATTGGTATTTCTTATATTTCATTTATGGATGCTCCATTAATTCGTAAGCGCATTTCTTCTATGTCTTGTCAAAGAGAGTATGAACATGCTTTTTGGGAAGATGCTTTATATGGCAAAGATAAGATGATAGTTTCTCCTTATGTCTTTAATAAGGCTTATGAAGTGAATACTTATGAACAATTAAGGGATTTGGATGAGGATACGGAAATATTAAATTCGCAATTGATGCAGATTATTAGTGATACGCTTCATTGTGAATTGAGTGACATTCAATCGATTTATCCTTTAAAGAAGGGAATGACCAATCGTTCCTTTAGTTTTGAAGTGAATCCAAAACGATATATTATGCGTGTTCCGGGTGAAGGTACGGATAAACTAATCAATCGAAGACATGAGTATGATGTATATCAAGTGATCAAAGATGAGCATATTTGTGATCCCGTTATTTATATGAATCCAGATAATGGATATAAGATAACAGAATATATTGAGGATGCACATGCCTGTGATCCAACTTATTTTGGAGATGTTTGTGATTGTATGAAAAAGCTTCGTGCTTTCCATAATAAAAAATTGAAAGTGAATCATACTTTTGAAGTATTTGAAGAATTAGAAAAGTATGAATCGTATTGGCAAGGTACTCCTAGTATTTATAGGGATTATAAAGAAACAAAGAAACATATTTATGAATTAAAGGAATTTGTGGATGGACAACCTAAAGAGTGGGGGTTATCTCATATTGATTCAGTACCGGATAATTTCTTGTTCTCAAAAGATGAATTGTATTTAATTGATTGGGAATATGCGGGTATGCAAGATCAGCATATTGATATTGCGATGTTTGCGATTTATTCCATGTATGATCGTAATGATGTGGAAACATTGATCGATTTATATTTTGACAATGACTGTGATGATATGGTTCGAATTAAGATTTATGCGTATATTGCCATTTGTGGCTTATTATGGAGCAATTGGTGTGAATATAAGCGTAACTTAGGAGTAGAGTTTGGTGAATATTCATTAAAACAATATCGTTATGCCAAAGAATATTATCGAATCGTTAAAGAAATGTTGGAAGAAAGAGGAATGTGTTTATGTACAAAGTAGAAAGAGCCATTATTATGGCGGCTGGGTTTGGTTCTCGTATGAGTCCTTTAACGCTTGAAACACCAAAACCATTAGTCAAAGTGAATGGTGTAAGAATGATTGATACTGTTATTGATGCACTTCATAAAAATGGTATTTATGAAATCTATGTTGTGGTGGGATATTTAAAAGAACAATTCTACAGTTTGGAAAATGATTATAAAGGGTTAAAAGTCATTGACAATCCTTATTTTGATACTTGTAACAACATTGCCTCATTATATGTGGCTAGAGACTATATAGAAAATGCCATTATTTTGGATGGGGATCAAATTATTTTTAATCCAGAAATCTTAAAACCAGAATTTGAGCGTTCAGGCTATAACAGCGTGTATGTTGAAAATGGTACAGACGAATGGCTACAGCAAGTAGAGAATGGTATTGTCACTTCTTGTAGTCGTACGGGTGGTTTAAAGGGTTGGCAACTTTATAGTATTTCCAGATGGAATAGTCAAGATGGAAAACAATTAAAACAAGATTTGGAATATGAATTTGATACGAAACAAAATCGTCAAATCTATTGGGATGATGTAGCTATGTTTTGTCATCCAGAACACTACCAATTGGGTGTTATGCCAATGAAAAAAGAGAATGTAGTAGAAATTGATGGATTGGATGAATTGATTGATATGGATCCAAGCTACAGGGGGTACAAGAAATGAAAAATAAAATTGATTGGATGATTACACTATTACCGTTATGTCTGATTCTAGTATTATGTTTTGTTTTCTTTGTGGCTCCAGAACAATCGAATGTAGTATTAAGCCAAATTCGCTTCTTTTTTGGAGATACATTTGGAAGTTATTATTTGATTATAGGACTAGGAATCTTCTTACTATCTATTTATATTGCCTTTTCTAAATATGGTGATATTGTACTTGGTGAAAAAGAAGAAAAACCAAAATATTCATTCTTTGCGTGGGGCTCTATGATGTTTACATGTGGTCTTGCGGCTGATATTTTATTCTATTCTTTTTCAGAATGGGTGATGTATGCATCGGATCCTCACATTAAAGAAATGGGAAGTATTCAACAATGGGCAGGTGTCTATCCATTATTTCACTGGAGTTTAATTCCTTGGAGCTTTTATTTAGTATTAGCCGTAGCCTTTGGTTTTATGCTTCACGTAAGAAAAAGAAATCGTCAAAAATATTCAGAAGCCTGTCGACCATTACTTGGTAAATATACAGATAAATGGCCAGGAAGAATCATTGATTTATTAGCCGTATTTGCCCTTCTTGCAGGAACAGCTACTACATTTAGTGTTGCTACTCCTTTAATGGCAACAATTATTCAAGATTTATTCCATTTAACTGTAAGTCGTACAGCTATTAATATAGTGATTCTAATCATTACATGTATTGTATATACATATTCATTACTACATGGTTTTAAAGGAATTAGTCGTTTGGCTAATCTTTGTATATACTTCTTCTTTGGTTTATTAGCCTTCGTCTTATTATTTGGAGGACAAGCTCGTTATATTATTGAAACAGGTTTAAATTCACTTGGAACCATGGTTGAAAACTTCATTGGACTGTCGACATTTACAGATCCATTACGAAGTACAAACTTCCCACAAAACTGGACTATTTACTATTGGGCATATTGGATGGTATGGTGTGTAGCCGCTCCATTCTTTATTGGAAGTATTTCAAGAGGAAGAACCGTTAGACAAACCATTCTTGGAGGATATGTATTTGGTGTAGGTTCAACACTTATTAGTTTTATTGTTCTAGGAAACTACTCCATGGGACTTCAAATGCATGGCATTGCCGATTTTATGGCACAATATGCCAAGACTGGTGACTTATATGGCATGATCGTCAATATTATTAAAACGCTTCCTTGTGCACCACTCGTTATGGTTGCCGTATTATTTACGATGATCGCCTTCTATGCGACTAGCTTTGATTCTATTGCACTAACAGCTTCATGTTATTGTTATCACGAATTAAAAGAAGATGAAATGCCACACAAAACGCTTCAATTGATGTGGTGTATTCTATTGATTCTTCTTCCAATCGCATTATTGTTTGCACAAAGCTCAATGAATAACTTACAAAGTGTGAGTATTATTGCAGCCTTTCCAATAGGTATAGTCATAGTCATGATTGCACTTAGTTTCTTAAAGGATGCTAAACCTAAAGATTAGATATTGATTGTATACTTAATGAAGGCGTGAGATGCGCACCCTGGAATCCTACCTCAACTAGATTGAGATGGAATCCAGGTTTTTTTGTGTAGTGTAATCATTATTTAAAAAGGATTTAATTAGGCTACGCTTTTTGTAACTCTATAAACTTGTTTAATATTTTAATCGAAACATATTCATTAATATTAGGACATTCAAGTAAATTGCATGTGTTTTTTATATATACTATCGAGTTTGCTAATGCATCGTTTTCTTCCTTTAAGAAAATAGCAAGTATCAAATGTGAAGAGGTATATATTTCGTTATTCGCTTTCTTTCTTAAGCTTTTAGCTTTTAGACCGAGGTTGTTTGTCTTTGCAAAGGCAAGAACCATATTTTCTTTAGAATTCTCTATGGCACAGGGAAATGGTCTGTTTGGAGCCGAACTCATGATAAAATCTTTAAGAATTAAATTTGTAGAAACGTCTGCATAAATAAATTTTATCAGTTTGTTAATATTTGCTGTTTTAGTCATCAAAGTATTTTTGTTATGTCTTTGAAAATTGTTTATGTTGTTTTTTGAGATTTTGCTACTTTTACAAAGGTCGTAAAATAAATTTTCACCAACATTAACAGTCAATCCTGTTAAGTGTAAAAATTCTTTCTTTTTAAATGTGACTTTGTATATTTCAAAGTCAATAGTGATTATGATAAATTCTTTATGTAACAAATATTTATCAAAGAGTTGAGCGCCTTTAATTATTCTTTGTCTAAATATTTCTTTATCACGTTCATTAGGTTTATACATAGATGGGTATCTTCTTTCTTCTAAATGGTAAAGGATAATATTGTTTGTTATTATACTTTGATTATACTATAGATAAAATGAATTTAAAAGACTAATGTGATACTTAAACTAGAATTAAATCCTGTATTAAATATCAATAAAATTAATATATGATATTTATATTAAATTCACACTTTATTTCCATACATAAACAAAAAAGATGTCCTAAGACATCTTCATAATCCTAACACAAGTTTTCTGCTGGCTGCCAGCCCATCGCTTATAACGACAATGATTAGGATGTTTTAACGACTTCCCATTGTCTTCAACTTTACTGGTGGTTGTCACCCCATCACTTATAGTGACCACGATTAGGATGTTTTATCGACTTCCTATTGTCTTCAGCTTAAAGTGCTTGTTCACTGAAGATATTTCTATCTCCACCTATAATATAGCATAAAATAATAAAATTTGTAAGGAAAAAATTTAGTTGATCAGACAGATTAATTGCATGGCTAGATTTATAATGAAGTAGAAAAGTGTACCATTTATTATTTAGAATATTAGATGGTATTGTGTGTAGGTTCTACACTGACTAGTTTCATTCTTCTAGAAAGCTACAAATGCATGAATTGTCGAAATTATGGCTTAACATGCACAATCTGGTAATCTATATAGCATGATTGCAGGTATCATTAAAGCTCTTCATTATGCATCACTTGTTATAGTTGCTTTTTATGGGATTAGCTTTGATTTAATTGTATTAATAACATTATGAATTAAAAGAGGAAAAACTGCCACACAAAATATTTCAATTCATGTGGTGTATTATATTGATTCTTCGTCCAATGAAATTATTGTTTGTATAAAGTTCAATGAATAACTTACAAAGTGTAAGTAGCATTGTATCTTTACCAATAGGTATAGTTATGATTGCCTTTAGTTTTCTAAAGGATGAAAAGCCTAAAGATTAATTTGTTTAATTGGTTATCTACCATGTCAAACCTAGAGGTCATAGAAGATGTTTCTGTTTTACTCATTTTTTCTTATAAATTGAGCGTAATTACCCCATAACTTAATTTAATTTAAGCATAATTTGGTTATTTTATATGCATAAGAAAATAAAATATTTAATAGTATATAATATATGTATTGATTAAATTACAGGTTCAGAAGGTGCGTAAAATGAGTAATATTAATCTGTACAAAATTGATAGTCGAAAGAAGGATGAGTTCTTAAGGAATCTAAATGCGAAATTTGATAATGAGAATAATGTTGAAATAACTCCTAAATGTAAATATGGAATTTCAGTTTATATCGATGGAAAAGATAAAACAAAAAATGATCCAGATTGGCTATGGGTTTTATCTAATCCGAAACCATTTTTAAATCAGCCTGCTTCATTAAAAGCTGTGATAGTGATTGAAAGTGAAACTAAAGAAGCATTATATGCATGTACATTTGGAATGGCATATTTTAATGTTGATAAATATTGTGATACAGAATTTGCGTTTGATTTTGCACGAAGAATTAATTTTGAATTAGTAAAAACAACAACTTTGACTTCTCCAAATTCTAGAAAAAATAAAACAGTAAATGCATATTTGAATTATAGAGATATTGAATTTAATAGTGGTGAGGCTTATGCGAAGATTAAGACTAAAACATTATTGGATTTTAATGGTGAAAAACATGAGGTTACGATAGAAATTGGGCATTCAATTAAGACAAAATTGATGGATAATAATTTTGGTGAAATGGTTAAATTTATTGAACTTGTTGAAGATACAATGAAGAAACCTGAAATTCAAAAGATTCCTGTTTTTGCCAAAGTCAGTCGAGAAGAACAAATTGCTGAATTGGACAAAAGATTACTACATAAGATTGGTGAAAGCTTAAATTGTATAAGTGTTTCTGAATTTGAAATTATTGGTGTAACAGAAGTATTTAATGACAATGATTCTAAATATGTGATAAAGTTCAATAATTGTACAATGACGGTTTCTGATTTAAATGAGGATAGTATAGAAAAGTTTATAAAAGATAATGCGATTGATATAGAAAAAGATTTCTTAAAAATAAAGGTTGTTATTTATAAAAATGATATGCATTTTACGTATCCAATTAAGAAATTAATTGATTATACGGATGATGAGAAAAAATGTATTTTGATCAAAGGTGAATGGTTTCACTATAATGATGATTATATTCAATATCTAAATGATTCTATGAATGATATTGAGACTGTATATATATATCAAAATATGATTTTAATAATCAGATGTTAGAGGATTATAGAGTTAAAAAATTTGAGGAAGAAAAAGGCCTTAAAAAATATAAAGATTTATCAGATGAAGAAATCAGAAAGAAAATAAATAATAAATATTATAAGGAACGTGTTTTCAACCTGGTTATGGAAGAGGAGCATGGTTTTAAAGATTTTGATAGAAAGAATCAAAATTTAAAAAAAGACGTAAAAGTTGAAGCAATGGATTTATATAAAGATAATACAATGTTTGCGGTAAAAATAGGAAGTAAAGCTTCAAAATTAAATTATGTTGTAGACCAATCATTACTATCTTTGCAATTAACTAAATCTGGCAAATTAGAGAATGTTCCAGAAGATGTAAAGAAAATTGTAATATGGTTGATTTTTGATACTAAGTCCACATTAAAATTTACGGATGGAAATCCTGATTTAAGTCAGTTAAATTTATTAAGTTTGAAAAATAAATTAGATGAATGGAAAAAAGAAGTGCGTCAAAAGGGTTACATTCCAATTGTTTATGTCAATTTATGGGAAAAGTAATGTCCATAAATATTGTTTTTGATTTAAAATTTTATTTTGTTAATTCAAAATGTACTGATTTATGTTAATAACTATTATTACTAATGCAGAAGATAAGGAATGTGGACAAAATGCTTTTAAACAATTGATTGAAGTTGATTTATATCTTGAAAAATTATGGAGATAAGACGGAATTTGTCCTGTTATTTATATGTATGGAGGTTATGTGAAGTGATAGTTTTAGATTTAGATCTTGATTATTTTATGAAAAAGGTTGCTAGTTCGATTGAAGAGTCTGTAACGGATAGATTACCTAATAAAGATTATGGTTCGTGTGTATGGAAAGAGGATGAGGTTCGTAATTTTATTGAGAACAATTTGGGTTTATCAAAGAAAAATAGAATAAAGGGTTGTATTGTAAAAGGGCATAATGAGGCGTTGTTTTTTTGGAAAGATCTGATTGATCAAAATAAATTAGTGGTTCCTTTTAGTGTTGTTCATGTGGATTCGCATGCAGATTTAGGGCTTGGTTATTCTTCGTTTGATTATATTAAAAATAGGCTTTTAAAGTATCCTGTTGAAAATCGTTTTGAGAATAGATTTTACAAACTAGATGAAATTACTAAGAATATTGGAATTGGTGATTATCTTTTGTATGCAATTGCATTTCGATGGATAGATAGGCTTACGTATTGTGCAAATCCAAAGGATGATAAAAATGATTATCATTGGGAGATATTAAAAGAATTTAAAGAGAAATTTATATATAACAAACCTGTATCACAAACAATTCAACTTGCGTATAACGATAATATGGGAACGCCTTATTACTATTCTTCAAATGAGGAGAAAGAAGAGTATTGGAAAACTGCAATTAAAGAGCCAGAGGTTCCTTTTGTAATTATCCCAACGATAGAGGATGTAAACTATGATGGTAATTTTGATTATATAATAGTGGCACAATCACCAAATTACACACCTAAATGTGCGGATTTCATTTTAGAAATCTTGAGTGAATATATTGATCAAGATATTTAATATGTAATATAAGGTAAAATAGTATGTTAAATAAGTTTAGAGTTGTTTTCTTATTCTTTAGGATTCTTGGTTTAAGCACATTAATGTTGTAACCGATTACATTACTATGGTTATAAAATAGTTGTTAACTTAATATGAAAATGTCTTTATTTAAAGGAAATCTATTAAAAAATATTTTTAATTTGGTATATAATGTTTATGTGTTTTACATATGGGTAATATTAAATATATTTAATGTTTTAACCTAAACTTAAGTAACTACTGTTCATTGACAATGGTTTATATTAAGGTAAAAGACACATTTAATAAAACAGGATATAGACATCATTAATGTCAAATAGA
>OLSK01001596.1_pt1 | contig 16394 bp, 16 predicted proteins | sample 1672781 | NCBI WGS metagenome assembly OLSK01 (sample SAMEA3136723, study PRJEB25190) | human gut metagenome | biome: human gut; feature: human-associated habitat; material: faeces | place: Austria | collected 2013 | reverse complement strand
GCGGGATGGACAGGCTCCCCAGCAGCATGGCGAAGCCCCAGGCGGGCAGCGCGAGGAAGCAGAGCGAGGGGAGGGCCTCCAGCGAAACCTTGCGCGCCAGCAGCCCGCCCACCGCGCCGAGGAGCAGGCCGAGCACCGTCCCCACCGTGCAGAAGATGGCGAGCACCGCGAACTTTCCGCGGACCAGGTCGCGCTTGCTCAGGGGCATGGTGAGCGCGTAGCGCGGCCACTTGCACGCGTCGTCAAAGGCGAAGGTGGTCACGATCATCATGCTGCACAGGATCGCGCTGATGAAGAGGTACCCCTCCGCGCCGGAGGACGGGATGAAGATCGCCGCGAACAGCAGCAGGATGATCGCCATGGACTTTGCGTTGTGCGCGATGTTGAACAGGTCTTTGAGAACCAGGCTTTTCATCGATTTTGCTCCCCTTTCACATAGAGCAGGAGGATGTCGTCGATCGTGGCGTCGTCCAGCACCTGCGGCCGGTACTTCCGCCGCGCCGCCTCCTTGTCCGCGACCAGCACGCTCCACTGATAGTCCTCGCGCCGGCAGGCGAGGATGTCCGCCTTGTCGATCTTGGCAAAGTCCGCCGCGCCGCAGCGCAGGATGCCGTACCGCTCGAGCAGCTCGTCCTTGGGCTTGCAGAAGAGGAGCTTTCCCCGGTGCAGAAAGGTGATGCGGTCTGCGATCCGCTCCAGGTCCGTCGTGATGTGCGAGGACATCAGGATCGAGTGCTCCTCGTCCTGCACAAAGTCCCAGAACACCTCCAGCATCTCGTCCCGCATGACGGGGTCCAGGCCGCTGGTCGCCTCGTCCAGGATCAGCACCGGCGGGTCTGCCACGGCTGCGCGGGCAATGGCCAGCAGCTGGCGCTGTCCCTGCGAGAGGTTGGCGCCATCGCCGGTCAGCATGGTGTTGTAGCCCTCCGGCAGGCGCTTGATAAAGCCATCTGCGTTGGCCAGACGGGCGGCGGCGATGCACTCTTCATCGGTGGCCTCCAGCCGTCCGTAGCGAATGTTCTCCATCACCGTGCCGGTAAACAGGTGGGTGTCCTGCAGCACGATGCCCAGCGAGCGGCGCAGATCGGCCTTTTTGATCTTATGGATGTTGATACCGTCATAGCGGATCTTGCCGTCCTGAATATCGTAGAAGCGGTTGATCAGGTTGGTAATGGTAGTCTTGCCCGCACCGGTGGAGCCGACAAAGGCGATCTTCTGTCCCGGACGGCCGTACAGGTTGATATCGTGCAGCACCGTTTTTTCCGGCACATAGCCAAAGTCCACGTCTGTAAAGGTGATGTCGCCCGCCAGCTTGTGGTAGGTAACGGTGCCATCGTGGTGGGGGTGCTTCCACGCCCACAGGCCGGTGCGCTCGGCAGTTTCCACCAGCTGGTCGTTGCGGTCGTACTTGGCATTTACCAGCGTCACATAGCCCTCATCGGTCTCGCTGGGCTCGTCCATCATCTTGAAGATGCGCTCCGCACCAGCCAGTGCCATGATGACGCTGTTGGCCTGCATGGACACCTGACTGATGGGCATATTGAAGCCCTTGTTCAGGCTGAGGAAGGCCACCACGGTGCCAAGGGTCATGCCGCCAACGCCACCCACAGCCATGGTTGCACCAGTCAGCGCGCAGATAGCGTAGCTGATGTTGCCCAGCTGGGCGTTGACCGGCATCATGATGTTGGAGAAGGCGTTGGCCTGCTTGGCGCTTTCCTTCAGCTGGTCGTTCAACTCACGGAAGCCGGCAAGGGTCTGCTGTTCGTGGGTGAACACCTTGACCACCTTCTGGCCTTCCATCATCTCCTCGATGTAGCCGTTCACCTTGCCCAGATCCCGCTGCTGCTGGATGAAGTACTTGGAGGAGCTTTTTGCGATCTGCTTGGAACAGAACAGCATCAGCGCCACCATGAGCATGGTAACGATGGTCAGCTGCCAGCTGAGCATGCACATACTGAAGAACACCGACACAATCGTGATGACGCTGGACACCAGCTGCGGGATGCTCTGGCTGAGCATCTGGCGCAGGGTATCCACGTCGTTGGTGTACACGGACATGATATCGCCGTGGGGATGGGTGTCAAAATACCGGATGGGCAGGCTTTCCATGTGGGTGAACAGCTTGGTGCGCAGATTGCGCAGCGTGCCCTGCGTTACGTTGACCATGATGCGGGCGTTGGCCCATGCAGCCAGAATGCCCACAAGGTAGATGCAGCACATCCGCACCAATGCACCGGCCAGTGGTGCAAAGCTGGGGTTCTGCTGGCGGGTCATGGGCACGATGTAATCGTCCATCAAGGTCTGCAAGAACAGGCTGGCCTGCACATTGGCCAGCGCGCTGACCACGATGCAGACAAGCACAAGGATGCAGTGGGGCAGATAGTTGCGGAACACCTCATCCATAATGCGCTTCAGCAGCTTGCCCGGGTTTTCCACCTTGGGGCGCGGCCCCCGTGCGCCCCGCGGGCCGGGGCCATGTACTTCTTTTACTGCCATTACTGCGCACCTCCCTGCTTGTCAAAATCGCCGCCGCCCTGCGTCTGGCTGTTGTAGACCTCCTGATAGATGGCGTTGGTCGCCAGCAGCTCTGCGTGGGTGCCCAGACCGTTGATCTGGCCGTTCTCCAGCACCAGAATGCGGTCTGCATCCTGCACCGAGGAAATGCGCTGTGCAATGATGATCTTGGTCGTGCCGGGGATCTCCTCCCGGAAGGCCTTGCGGATCTTGGCATCGGTCGCGGTATCCACGGCGCTGGTGGAGTCGTCCAAAATCAGCACTTTGGGCTTGCGCAGCAGGGCGCGGGCGATAGTCAGGCGCTGCTTCTGGCCGCCGGACACGTTGGAGCCGCCCTGCTCGATCCATGTATTGTACTTATCCGGGAAGCGCTGGATGAATTCATCCGCGCAGGCCAGCTTTGCCATGCGGATGCACTCTTCCTCGGTGGCGTTGGCATCGCCCCAGCGGAGGTTATCCAGAATAGTACCGCTGAACAGCACATTCTTCTGCAGCACCATGGAGACCTCGCGGCGCAGCACGTCAAGGTTATAATCCCGCACGTCCACGCCGCCCACCCGCACGGTGCCGCTCTCGGCATCGTACAGGCGGGGGATCAGCTGCACCAGACTGGATTTTGCGCTGCCGGTGCCGCCGATGATGCCCAGCGTCTCGCCGGGCTGGATGGTAAAGCTGATATCGTTCAGCACCGGCTGGCCGCTGCCGTGCTTATACTTGAAGGTAACGTGGTCGAACTGGATGCTGCCGTCTGCCACCTGCTGCACCGGCTGCTTTGCCGGGGGCAGGTCGGTGTGCTCGTCCAGCACCTCCACGATACGCTTGGCAGAGGCGGCGGACATGGCGATCATGACAAAGGCCGTGCTCAGCATCATCAGTGCCATAAGGATGTTCATGATATAGCCGAACAGGGCGTTCAGCTGGCCGGTGGTAATGGCACCGTGCAGCACATATTTTGCGCCGAACCAGCTCAGCGCGATGTTGCAGCCGTACACCGCCACCAGCATGGCGGGGTTATTGAAGCTCAGGCGGCTTTCCGCGTTGACGAACTGCTTGTACAGGCTCTCGCAGGCAGCAGTATATTTTTCGTTTTCAAAGCCCTCGCGCACAAAGCTTTTGACCACGCGGATGGCAGAGACATTCTCCTGCACCGAGGCGTTGAGGTTATCGTAGTTCTTGAACACCCGGTCAAAGATGTGGAAGGTAGGGATCATGATGGCAGCCAGCACCGCCACCAGAAAGGCCACCGCCACCACGAACACCAGCGACAGCGGGCCGCCGATGATCACAGCCATGAACATTGCAAACACCAGATGCACCGGGGCGCGCACGCACATGCGCAGGATCATCTGGAAAGCGTTCTGCACGTTGGTCACGTCGGTGGTCATGCGGGTGACAAGACCTGCCGTAGAGAATTTGTCGATATTGGAAAAAGAATAATGCTGGATGTTTTCATACATGGCATCGCGCAGATTTCCGGCAAAGCCGGTGGATGCCTCGGCGGCATACTTGCCCGCCAGTACGCCCAGCACCAGCGCAATGGCTGCCACCAGAAAGGTAAGCAGGCCGTAGCGGATGATGGCGTTCATATCGCCCTTTTCAATGCCCTGGTCGATGATAAAGGCCATGATGGTGGGCAGCAGCACATCCATAATGGCTTCCAGCGCAGCAAAGAGCGGTGTCTTGATCGAGGCGGCTTTATACTCGCCCAGATGCGACACAAGCTTTTTGATCATCTGAGTTCCCTCCTGTTGAATTTATTTGTTTGGTACAAAACAATTTTATACATAACAATTTAAATGTCAAGACGTTTCGTAAAATGTTCATAATTGCTAATTTAACAAGACCTTTTTCGGCGCTTTGACGGAAAAGATCGTTATTTCAGTGCTTCCCGCAGCTTGTTCAGCAGCCGCAGCAGTTCTGCGTTCTCCTCCTCGGTCAGCAGTCCGGCCACATAATCGTTGGTCTGGTGGAAGGACAGCAGGGTCTTTTCGTGCCGTTGGATGCCCTCCTCGGTCAGCACCAGCTGCTTGAGCCGGGCATCCTGCGGCACGCTCAGCCGCTGGATGTAGCCCTTGCGCTCCATCAGCTGCAAAATGTTCGTCACCGTGGAGCGGGTGATGGAAAACTCCCGCTCGATGTCCCGCTGGAACACCGGCTCGTCCCGGTGGCGGTAGAGATACTCGATGATCCACCCGTGCATGGGGGTGGTCTGCTCTACCCCGTTGGCGCGGGAAAACTGGTTCAGCCTGCGGAAGATCAGGTTATCCACCCGGCGCAGCTGGGCGGGAATGACCTGCGGCCCATCCCACGGCGGGTCCAGCTTGCAGGGCTCTTCAATAGGGTGCTGTGTACACATAATGGTTTTCCTCTGTTTCGGTCAAATCGTTCGATGTGAAACTGTTTGATACGATACATATATTACTCATATCCCCGCTCAATGTCAAGGGGCGGGGCGCAAAAAAGGCCGCTTCGGAAAATTTTCCGAAGCAGCCTTGATTTTTATGGATACGGGATACGCTTACAGCTTTTTGCCGGTCAGCAGCTCGTAGGCCTCCAGATACTTGGCAATGGTCTTGTCAATGACATCCTGCGGCAGGTCGTAGTTGCTGTCAGGGTTGGCCTTCAGCCAGTCGCGGACGAACTGCTTGTCGAAGGAGGGCTGGCTGTGACCCGGCTCGTAGCCCTCCAGCGGCCAGAAGCGGGAGGAGTCCGGGGTCAGCATCTCGTCACCCAGCACCACGTTGCCGTCCTCGTCCAGACCAAACTCGAACTTGGTGTCGGCAATGATGATGCCGCGGGACAGTGCATACTCGGCGCACTTCTTGTACAGAGCAATGGTGTAATCGCGCAGCTTGGTGGCGTACTCCAGACCGTGGCCGGGGAACTTCTTCTCCAGCACGTCGATGCTCTGCTCGTAGGAGATGTTCTCGTCGTGGTCGCCGATCTCTGCCTTAGTGGAGGGGGTGTAGATGGGCTCGGGCAGCTTATCGGACTCCTGCAGGCCCTCGGGCAGCTGGATGCCGCACACCTTGCCGGTCTTTTGGTAGCTGGCCCAGCCGCTGCCGGTGATGTAGCCGCGCACGATGCACTCGATGGGCAGCATGGTCAGCTTGCGGCACATCATGCTGTTGCCGGTGAACTGGGGCTGGCGGAAGAACTCCGGCATATCCTGCACATCCACGCTCAGCATGTGGTTGGGCAGCAGATCGCGGGTGTAATCGAACCAGAACTTGCTCATCTGGGTGAGCACGGTGCCCTTTTTGGTGACCTTGTTTTTCAGGATGACGTCAAACGCAGAAATGCGGTCAGTGGCAACCATGATCAGGCTGTCGCCATTGTCGTAGATCTCGCGGACTTTGCCTTCTTTGATGGGTTTGAACTCAGTCATAATCAAACACTCCATTTTTTCCATGTTCTCAGCAGCGCAGCAGCGCAGCGCAGTTCTTACCCTATTATTCTACCATACTGCCGCGCGGTTTAAAAGGAACAGAATAAAAGAAAAACGGGCAAGTTTTGTGTTTTTATCGTGAAAAGTGCGCAAAAAGCAGCAGGAAATTTCGGCGTTTTGACGATAAAAGTCGTACTTTATCCCCAAATGCACGCACCTTTGCAAAATGCAGTCATGGACAAGCGCCGCCGGTTGCGGTATCATAGTAGTATGCGTATATCTGCGCTCCGCAGGGGCGCAAAAGTAAACAAGGAGGTAAAGAGTATGGGCAAATTTCCCAAGGGCTTTTTGTGGGGCGGCGCTACCGCTGCCAACCAGTGCGAGGGTGCATGGCAGGCAGACGGCAAGGGTCTGGCTACGGTGGATGTAACCCCCTTCGGCCCGGACCGTTTTCCGGTGGCAACGGGCTATATGGAAATGCTGGGCTGCGATGACGCACATTTCTACCCCAGCCACGAGGCCATTGACCTGTATCACCATTATAAAGAGGACATCGCCCTGTTTGCAGAGATGGGCTTCAAGTGCTTCCGGCTGTCCATTGCATGGACCCGCATCCTGCCCAACGGCGATGACGCCCAGCCCAACGAGGCAGGACTAGCCTTCTACGACAGCATTTTTGACGAGTGCCATAAGTACGGCATCGAGCCACTGGTCACCATCTGCCACTTTGACACTCCCATTGCCCTCATCAAAAAATACGGCGGCTGGAAAGACCGCCGCATGGTGGACGCCTACGTCCACTACTGCGAGGTGCTGTTCGACCGCTTCAAAGGCAAGGTGAAGTACTGGCTCACCTTTAATGAAATCAACATGCTGCTGCACCTGTCCTTTACCGGCGCCGGGCTGGTATTCCACCCCGGCGAGAATGTGGAGCAGGTCAAGTATCAGGCCGCCCATCACGAGCTGGTGGCCAGCGCAAAGGCGGTAAAGCTGGCGCATGAAAAAATGCCGGACGCCATGGTGGGCTGTATGCTGGCGGCGGGGCAGTTCTACCCCCGCACCTGCGCCCCGGAGGATGTGCGGGCGGCACAGGAGGCAGACCGGGACAACTACTTCTTTACCGATGTACAGGTGCGCGGCGCTTACCCCGTGTGGGCTAAAAAGCGGATGGAGCGCGCCGGGGTGCAGCTGCACACACAACCGGAGGATGACCGCACGCTGCGGGAGGGCACAGTGGATTTCGTGTCCTTCAGCTACTATTCCAGCCGCTGCATCACGGTGGATAAGGAGCTGATGGCGGCAGAGAATGCGGAAGGCAACGCCGTGTCTGCATCGGTGAAGAACCCCTACCTGAAAGCCAGCGAGTGGGGCTGGGCCATCGACCCGGTAGGTCTGCGGGTGACTCTGAACACCATTTACGACCGGTACGAAAAGCCCATGTTCATCGTGGAGAACGGTCTGGGCGCGGTGGATACCGTAGAGCCGGACGGCTCCATCCACGACAGCTACCGCATCGACTATCTGCGGGCGCACATCGAAGAGATGGAAAAGGCCATCAACGAGGACGGTCTGCCCCTGATGGGCTACACCACATGGGGTCCCATCGACCTTGTGAGCGCTTCCACCGGCGAGATGAAAAAGCGGTACGGCTTTATCTATGTGGACAAGGACAACGACGGCAACGGCACCCTTGCCCGCAGCCGGAAGGACAGTTTTTACTGGTATAAAAAGGTCATCGCTTCGGACGGCGAGGACCTGACCTGAGCAAGCGCCCCGGCACTGTTTGCGGTATGGCAGCGCCGGGGCGTAAACGTGTGAGGAAGAACCGATAACGGAGAAAATTTATGACACCACAAATCATTGCACACCGCGGTGCTTCCTATCTTGCACCGGAAAACACCCTGACAGCCTTTAAAAAAGCCATGGAGATTGGCGCAGACGGCGTAGAGATGGACGTACAGCAGACCATTGACGCCGGGCTTGTGATCCACCACGACTATATGATCGATCTGCACACGGATATTTCCGGCAAGATCTACGATATGACCATGGGCGATTTAAAGGAACTGGATTTTGGCAGCTGGAAAGGCGCCATCTTTCAGGACGAGAAAATCGCCACCCTGCAGGAGGCCATGGAACTGTGCAGGCAGATGCCGGGATGCACCGTGCATCTGGAGCTGAAATCCACCATGAACAACGACCCGGACTTTGTGCCCCGGGTGCTGGAGGTGCTGCAGCAGACCGAGATGGTAGAACAGGTGATCCTTGTTTCCTTCAACCACGCGCTGCTGCGGCAGGCAAAGCAGTTGATGCCCGAACTGCGGGTGGGTGCACTGGTATACGGCGAGCTGGAAAGCATGCTGCTGCCGCCGCCCATCATCTGGAAGGATCTGGGACTGACCAACGGCATAGACGACATGGAAGCCATGGACGCTGCCCTGCCGGAGAGCGCAGCAGACGAGGAAAATTGCAGCTGGATGACCCGCTGGATGAGCGATAAGGTAAGTATGCTGCGGGCAATCTTTACCGACGAGAGCCTGAACGAGATCTACAAAAACCTGATGGCGCAACGGGATCTGCCCGCCTACATCCGCAGTCTGGACTTTGTGCCGGAGTGGGTCAGCTGTGAGTACCACACCGCCTACAAAAACGCCGGTTTCATTGACAAACTGCACGAGATGGGCATCAAGGTGTCTTTGTGGACGGTGGACACGGAAGATTCCGTCCGCAGCCTGCTGCGCACCGGTGCCGATGCCTACATCACCAACCGCCCCGACCGCGTGCGGGAGTGGATGGAAAAGGAACAGGCAGCGACCGCCCCGACAGAGTCTGCCCCCGCTGCTGCGGCAGACGCCGGGACAGCTGCCGCAGAGTAAACCGACCGGAACAGACACAAAAAAGAGATAGGCTTTCCCGAAAGGGATCGCCTATCTCTTTTTCATTCATTTTATTCTGCTGCGTCGGTCAGCACAAAGGTCAGCTCTGCGGTGACGGCGCACTTGCCGTCCACCCATGCCGAGGCCTTGCCTACGCCCACAGCGCCGTGCTGCTGTACCAGCTCGCAGTGGAGGGTGAGCACGTCCCCGGGGGTGACCTGCTTGCGGAAGCGGGCACTCTTGATGCCGCCGAACAGCGCCAGCTTGCCCTTGTTTTCCGGCAGGCTCAGCGCTGCCACAGCGCCGGTCTGTGCCAATGCTTCCAGCAGCAGCACGCCGGGCATGACCGGCTGCGCCGGGAAGTGGCCGTTGAAGAATTCCTCGTTGCGGGTGACGCACTTGCGGCCGATGGCCCACTGCCCCGGCTCGTAGTCCAGAACACGGTCCACGAGGGCAAAGGGGTAGCGGTGGGGCAGGATCTCCGCAATCTGCATACTGCTCAGGGTGTTGGCGTTTTCACGCACGGTACGGGGCTCTGCCATGGGTCAGCCCTCCCATCTGCGCAGGGCAATGCAGGCGTTGTGGCCGCCAAAGCCCAAGCTGTTGCTCAGCGCGTACTGCATCTCCTGCTGCCGCCCGGTGTTGGGCACATAGTCCAGATCGCACTCCGGGTCGGGCTGGGCGTAGTGGATGGTGGGCGGGGCGAACTGGTCCCGCAGCGCCAGCGCGGTAAACACGGCCTCGATGCCGCCCGCGCCGCCCAGCAGATGGCCGGTCATGCTCTTGGTGCTGACCACGGTCATCTCCTTGGCGTGTGCGCCGAACACGGCGTGGATGGCGGCAGTCTCGCAGGCATCGTTCATGTGGGTGCCGGTGCCGTGGGCGTTGATGTGATCCACCTGCTCCGGTGCGATGTCGGCATCCACCAAGGTCAGCTTCATGCAGTCGATGGCACCTGCGCCGCCGGGAGCCGGAGCGGTAAAGTGATAGGCATCGCAGTTGGCACCGTAGCCCACCACCTCGGCATAGATGTGTGCGCCGCGCGCTCTTGCGTGCTCCAGTTCTTCCAGCACCAGCACACCGCTGCCCTCACCCATGACAAAGCCGCCGCGGCGGGCGTCAAAGGGCAGGCTGGCAGCGTCCGGGTCGGTGGCGGTGGAAAGTGCCTTCATGCTGGTAAAGCCGCCGATGCCCAAGGGGCTGATGCAGCTTTCCGCGCCGCCGCAGACCATCACCGGCTCGTAGCCATCCCGGATGCGGTGGAAGGCGTCGCCTACGGCATTGGTGCCGCCGGCGCAGGCCGTGACCGGGCAGGTGCACATGCCCTTCAGACCGAAGCGGATGGCCACCTGCGCCGCTGCCATGTTGGCAATGGCCATGGGCACAAAGTAGGGGCTTACCTTCTCCATGCCCTTTTCCTCGCCGCGGGCGTGCTGCTCCTCGATCGTGGGCAGACCGCCGATGCCGCTGGACAGGATGACACCGATGTCCTTGCCCTCGGCCTCGGTATCAAGGCCGCTGTCTGCAATGGCTTCAGTGGCAGCGCCCAGTGCCAGCAGGGTGAAGCGTGCCATCTTGCGGACTTCCTTTTTGTCCACCACGGTCTCGGGGTCAAAGCCCTTTACCTCACCAGCCAGCTTGCACTTGAAGTCGGTGGTGTCGAACTGGGTGATGGGGCCGATGCCGCATTTACCGGCACGGGCTGCTGCCCAGCTGTCCGCCACATTGTTGCCCAGCGGGTTCACCGTGCCAAGGCCGGTGATCACAACTCTGCGTTTTTCCATAAGGGTTCTCCTTTACATTGCCATGCCGCCGTCCACACAGAGCACCTGCCCGGTGAGATAGCTGCTTTGTTCTGCGGCGAAAAATGCCACTGCATTTGCCACATCCTCCGGCTTTCCTGCGCGGCCTGCGGGGATGCCCTTTGCCATTTCGGCACGGACGGCTTCCGGCAGGGCGGCGGTCATGTCGGTCTCGATAAAGCCCGGCGCGACCGCATTCACGGTTACATTGCGGCTTGCCAGCTCGCGGGCAAGGCTTTTGGTCAGGCCGATCAGGCCCGCCTTGCTGGCGGCGTAATTGGTCTGACCCGCGTTGCCCCGCAGGGCCACCACACTGGAAAGGTTCACGATGCGGCCCCAGCGCTGGCGCACCATGCGGCGGGCGGCCTCCTTGCAGCAGAGAAAGGCGCTTTTCAGGTTGGTGTCCAGCACCGCTTCAAAATCCTGCTCGGTCAAGCGCAAAATCAGGTTGTCCCGGGTGATGCCCGCGTTGTTCACCAGCACATCCACCCGGCCAAAGGCCTCTGCAGCGGCATCGAACAGCGCCTTGCAGCCCTCGGCGGTGGATACATCCGCCTGCACGGTCACCGCCTGCACGCCCTCGGCGCGGCAGAGCGCTGCCGTCTGCTCCGCAGGCTCTGCGCCATGGCAGTAGTTCACCACCACATTGCAGCCCTGCTTTGCCAGTGCCACGCACACTGCGCGGCCAATGCCCCGGCTGCCGCCGGTAACAATGGCGGCGCGGGTCAGCTTTTCTTCGCTCATTCTGCTTCCTTCCATGCGGTCAGCACCGCATCCAGCTGTTCCGGGGTCTCCACTGCGGTGCAGACCACCCCGGGCAGGGTCTTTTTCACAAAACCGCTCAGGGCATTGCCGGGGCCGACTTCCAGAATGTGGTCCACGCCCAGCTCGCCCAAGCGGCGCAGGGTATCTTCCATGTAGACGCTGCTCTGCACCTGCTTTACCAGCAGCTGCGGGATGCTGTCGGTCTCGGCCTTTTCATGCCCCAGACAGTTGAACAGCACCGGCGTCTCCATGGTGCCGAAGTTTTCGCCCGCAAAGCGCTGTGCCAGCGCATCCCCTGCGGGAGCCATCAGCTTTGTGTGGAAGGGGCCGCTGACCTTCAGCGGGATGCAGCGGCGGGCACCGGCTTCCTTTGCCAGCGCGGCGGCCTGCTCCACAGCGGCCTTTTCGCCGCCGATGACCAGCTGCCCCGGGCAGTTGTAGTTGCAGATCTGCACACAGCCCGTCTCTGCCGCCTGTTCGCAGCAGGCAGACATTTTTTCTCTGTCCAGTCCCAGCACGGCGGTCATGCCGCAGGCAAGGCCCTTTGCGGCCTCGGCCATGGCCTTGCCCCGGAAGGCGGTCAGCTCAATGGCCTGCTTTGCGGTGAACACCCCGGCTGCCTGCAGCGCGGAGTATTCGCCCAGCGAAAGCCCCGCCAGATAGGCGGGCTTTACGCCCTTTTCGGCCAGCACAGCGGTCACGCCGCAGGCAAAGGCCACCATGCAGGGCTGGGTGTATTCGGTCTGGTTCAAAACGCCGTCCGGGTCCTCAAAGCAGACGCGGTGCAGGTCAAAATCCAGCACTGCGCTGTCAAAGGCCGCCCGGAAGGCGGGAGATGCTTCGTAAAATTCCTTGCCCATGCCGGGGTGCTGCGCACCCTGACCGGCGTAAAGTACGGCAAGCTTCATAAGTTCTGCCTCCATTCGGTCACAAGTTCGTCCATCAGCTCGCGCACGGTGCGCATCCGGTCAAGCCGACCCACGTTTTCGCCGCAGAAGAAAAGTCCTTCCTCCACGTTGCCCTTCACCGCCTCGATGAGGGCGTGGGTGATGCAGTAGGGCACAGCGGCGGGGTCGCAGGTCTTGAGACACCGAGCGCAGTGCTTGGGCGGGAAGCGCTTGCCCTCAGCCAGCGCCTGCACCAGCGGGGTGTTCAGCGCGCGGCCGGGCATTCCCACCGGGCTGTGGATGATGCGCACATCCTCCGGCTTTGCCGCCAGCAGCACGTCCTTGTAGGTCTGGGAAGCGTCGCACTCGTAGGTGGGGATAAAGCGGGTAGCAAGCTGCACACCCGCAGCGCCAAGCTTTGTAAAGTGTGCCATATCGGCACCGGTGTACACGCCGCCCGCCACAAATACCGGGATGGCGTGGCCGTATTGCTCCTCGTAGGGTTTTACCTCCGCCAGCACCCCGGGCAGAATTTCGTCCAAGGTCTGGCAGCGGTCGGCCAGCAGGTCCTCCTCGGCAAAGCCGAGATGTCCGCCCGCCTTGCAGCCCTCAATGACCACAAAATCGGCGGTGCGGTCAAAGCCCTTTGCCCAGCGGCGCAGGATGAGCTTTGCCGCCCGGGCGCTGGATACGATGGGCGCAATGGCTACCTCTTTGGTGCCTACGATGCCCGGCAGCTCCAGCGGCAGACCCGCACCGGAGACCACGGCATCCACCCCCGCCGCCACGGCGGTGCGGATGGCGTCGGCATAGTCCCGGGTGGCTACCATCGCATTGATAGCTACCAGACCCATGCCCCCGGCAATGGCCTTGGCTTTTTGAATTTCTGCGGTCAGGGCGCGGTGGTTGGCTGCCGCCGGGTCACGGGCAAAATCCGGCTCGCGGTAGCCTGCATCGGCGGTGGAGATGCACCCCATGCCGCCGCAGGCTGCTACCGCACCGGCCAGCCCGCCCAGCGAGACGCCTACGCCCATGCCGCCCTGCAAAATGGGTACTTGCAGGGGCTTGCCGCCAAGGGTCAGCATTCGGCGTTCAGCGCGGCAATGCGCTGCCTCCCGCCCTGCCACAGGTCGGCAAGGATGTCGGCCACGGGGCGTACCTCGTGCAGCATTCCGGCTACCTGACCGGCCATCAGGCTGCCGCTTACCGTGTCGCCCTCAAAGACGGCGCGGCGCAGGCTGCCCAGCGTGTATTTTTCCAGCTCCATCTTGTCCGCGCCCGCCTTTTCCTGACGGACATACTCCCGGCTCATGCGGTTTTTCAGCACACGCACTGGTGCACCCACGGTGCGTCCGGTGACGATGGTGTCACTGTCCCCGGCTTTGAGCAGCGCGGCCTTGTAGTTGGGGTGAATGGGGCACTCCTCGCTTGCCAGCAGACAGGTGCCCACCTGCACCCCGCAAGCGCCCAGCGCCAGCGCAGCCGCCAGCTGACGGCCATCGGCAATGCCGCCTGCGGCGATGACCGGCACGCTGACCGCGTCCACCACCTGCGGCACCAGCGCCATGGTAGTCATTTCGCCCACGTGGCCGCCGCTCTCGCCGCCCTCGGCGATGAGGGCGCTGGCACCCAGGCGGGTCATGAGCTTGGCCATGGCAACGGACGCCACCACGGGGATCACTTTGATCCCGGCCTCTTTCCAGAGGGCCATATACTTCGAGGGGTTCCCCGCGCCGGTGGTCACGACGGCGACCTTTTCCTCGGCCACCAGCTGGGCCACCTCCTCCACGAAGGGGCTCATGAGCATGATGTTCACGCCGAAGGGCTTCTTCGTCAGAGACTTGGCGATCTGGATCTGCTCCCGCAGGGCCTCCGCCGGGGCGTTGCCGGCAGCGATGATGCCCAGGCCGCCGCCCTCAGAGACGGCCGCCGCCAGTTTCCCGTCGGCGATCCAGGCCATGCCGCCCTGAAAGACGGGGTACCGGATGCCCAGCAGGTCGCATAAAGGCGTGTGGATCATGCCCGCTTGCTCTCGATGAAGGCCACCAGGGCGCCCACGGTCTCGACCTTCTGGTCCAGCTCGATCTCCATGTCCAGCTTGTCCTCCAGGTTCATCAGCAGCTCCACGGTGTCCAGGGAGTCGATGCCCAGTTCCTTAAAAGAGCTTTCGGGGGTGATCTCGGAAACGTCCTTCTCCACGCGCTCTGCGACCAGCTCTGCGATTGCTTCAAATACCATGATGATGACCTCCATGTGTCGTAATTTACAAAATCATTCCGTTGGTAATCAGTGATTACCTTGGAGGTATTTATACTCTGTCTCAGACCATTTGTCAAGCCTTTCTTCCCAAGTTTTCACAATTTGTTCATGATTGCTAATAGCCCCATCTAGGAGAGAAAGTAACAAGAAATAGCGCAAAAAAGTACAAAAACTCCCCTGTTTCCAGGGGAGTTGGGAAGAAATTAGGAGTCGTATTCAATGAGATAAAGTGTCGTGTTTTGGGTGTCGTAGAGGGCGATGGTGGCGTTGTGGGAGTAGGCATCGATGAGCTGGTCTGTCGAAAATGTGTCATGCAGACGGTCCCGGAAATAGTAGTAGCCGTCTGAGATTTCCGGAATATTTTCTCGTATTCCGCCGTAGGTCATCCCGTCTTTTTCCCCGCCATAGACAAAGAGCTGCACCGGCTCCGGCAGAGGCAGAGTATGCCAGGCTTCGTTTTCCGCCAACGCTTTTTCCAGCGCCGCGCCGTTCTGGGAAGAAAAGACCAGGACCCCGCGGGTCACGCCATCGCCCAGAAATCCTCCGTGGTCGTCGGACCACTGGGTTTCAATCGGCCGGGGCAGATCAATGCCAAGCGCCTCCCCTGCCAGGCTGCGTGGAGAGTTGACCGTGACCACCACGCAGAACAGGAGCAGGGCGAGGGTGGCGGCGATGGAGAGCGTGAGTTTGGCTTTCATAGGCGTCCCTCCATCTCCAGCGCCTCGCCCATCTGAAACACAGCTTCCACCGCGTCGCGCCAGGAATCCCCCACCAGGTGGTAGCGGGAGGAGTTGGCGTGGATGAAGCCCTTGCCGTCCACGGTCACGTTGCACAGCTCGTCATACTTTCCGTTTTTCTCCCCGGCCACGGTGACGTGGTAGACGCTCCCGTCCTCCGGGGCGTAGGCCTTTTCCGTGGGGCCGACCCAGAGGGGGACGGTCCGCCGGGCGCAGGCCTGGAGGGCTTGGACGGCCTGGCTGCCCTGGAGGTTCACGGTCTTGCTGCCCCTGGCATCCGAGCGCACGATGCCCACGCTCAGGGGCACCACGTTCCGGTCCTGGAGGCGGTGGAATGGCTGGGTCTGCCAGTTCAGCACCAGCAGCGCCAGCACCGCGCACAGGGTCAGGATCCCGATGGTTCTGCGTTTCATCAAAATTCACCTCGTTTTCTATAATCTCGTTGGGGGTCCGCTCAGAACAGCGAGATCAGCCAGTTCTCCATGGCCTTCATGCGGGTCCCATCCAGGTAGACTTTGCCGTTCTTCTGATAGACCAACGTGTTCTTCTTGTCCCCTTCCGTGATGGTGAGGACCCGGTCCCCGTTGTCGGTCCGTTCGACCGTGATGTAGTCGGTCAGATCCCCGCTTCCCATATCCATGGCATACACGATCTGCTCCGGCTGGATCTCGGCGATCTGATTCACGTCCCAAAAGAACGTCGTGCCTCTCATCTGGGCCAGGTCTTGCTGGACCTGCTGCTCCACCTCCGCCTGCCGGTCGCCCAGCGGGGTCTCCGCCGTGTAGACGCTCACCAGCTCCTGGGCCCGGTCCAGGCTCCCATAGTAGACAGACAGCCGCCACCAACCAAACGCCAGCACCGCAAACACCACGCACACCACAACAACGATCATCAGGGCTTTTTTGTTCTTCCGCTTTTCGTTCATCGTAAGCGCCTCCTTCCATTGGTTCCGTCCTCACTTCTCATAATGGCGAAAGAATGGGTCGATCTGGGAGATCTTTTGCACCGGTTTCTCGTCCTCCTCCGCCGGTTCTTTCTTTTCCTTCGGCGTCTCCACCCCCAGCAGGATCAGGTTGCACAGCACCATGATAAATCCCACCAGCGCCACGGGCAGGCTCAGCCAAACCAGCTCCAGCAGCGTGACCTGGTTAAACAAGACACACCCC
>OLSK01001585.1_pt1 | contig 16451 bp, 13 predicted proteins | sample 1672781 | NCBI WGS metagenome assembly OLSK01 (sample SAMEA3136723, study PRJEB25190) | human gut metagenome | biome: human gut; feature: human-associated habitat; material: faeces | place: Austria | collected 2013 | reverse complement strand
GTGCGCAGCACCCCGCCAAGGGCAGCGGCTTACAGGCCGTTGTGGATTTCGGTGACGGCGTTACCGAGACTTTGCCCCTTGCGCAGGATCACGATTACCTGTACGAGGTAGGGGACTACATCGTGCACTTGCAGGTAAAGGATGGTGCCATCGCGTTTTTGGACAGTCAGTGCCCGGACCATGTCTGTGAGCAATTCGGCTGGCTGGACAAGGACGGCGCATGGGCCGCCTGTGTGCCCGCAGGGGTGTATGTGGTGGTAGAGCCCATCACAGACGCAGGGTAAAAAAGAATAAATCAGCCGGGCCTTCGGGTCCGGCTGATTTTCTTTTTGAGGGAAAAACGGCAAAAGAACCCTCTCAGGCATCGCTGTGCGATGCCAACTCCCCCGAAGGGGGAGCTTTTTGGCGTGAGCCGATAGTTGCAGAGAATCTCCCCCATCTGAGATTCTGAAAAGCCTGCGGGCTTTTCAGAACCCTTTTTCACAGGAAGGAGAGCAGAGGAGAGGCAGTTTGAATCGTATTATATAAAGATAAGCAACTGCTCAGCGGCGCACAAAGAAAGCCATTCTTTGTTAAAAAAGTCTGAAACTTTGTGGAAATGCCGTGAAACGAAAATTGGACGCTTGTTTATCGGGGCAAAATGCGATACACTACAAATAAGAGTTTCTGACGGGTGCTTTTGCAAAAAGCACCTTGTCATAAAAGAACCTAGGAGGAACGGCAAGAATGATCTGGAACAAGTCTAAACAGCCCGCCGACCCGCAGCAGGACGCAGCGGCTGCACCCAAAAAAGGCGGTGCAGCAGCCTTTGCCCAAAAGAACTGGAAGTGGCTGGTGCCGGTGGCCATCGTGGTGCTGGCAGGCGGCTGGTGGCTGCTGAAGCCCAAGGGTGCAAAGCCCGCCAACGTGGATACTTCCTATACAGAAGCAGTGCCGGAGACCCGGGATGTCTCCAACACGCTCAGCGGCACTGGTACGCTGAAGCCTGCCAATACTTACAGCGTCAAATCGCTGGTGCCCGGCAAGGTGCTGACCGGCGGCTTTGAGGAGGGCGATATCGTGGAGGAGGGCACTGTGCTCTACACGGTGGATTCCTCCGATGCAACCACCAAGGTGGAGCAGGCAGCCATCACCCTGCAGCAGGCGCAGCGCAGCTACGACAAGACCGCCGACCATCAGTATGTGCGTGCCGAGGTGGCGGGCGTCGTCAGCAGCCTGAAGGTGAACAAGGGCGATGAGGTAAAGAGCGGTCAGGAGGTGGCCGTGGTGCGGGACAGCTCCAAGATGAATCTGGTGCTGGAGTTCCCGGCTGCGGATGCTGCTAACTTCTCGGCGGGGCAGACCGCCCAGGTGACGCTGGACGGTACTTTTGAGGTGCTGCCCGGCACTATTACCGCTGTGACCGGCACCGATGCCCTGAGCACGGGCAACCTGCTCACCCGCACTGTGACCCTCTCGGTGTCCAATGCGGGTGGTCTGACCACGGCACAGGCTGCAACGGCTACTATCAACGGGGTGAGCTCCATTGCAGCAGCCAACTTCCAGTATCAGGCCGAGCGTACCCTGACTGCGCTGGCTTCCGGTACCGTCACCGCCATCAATGTGCGGGAGGGCGGCAGCGTGAACAAGGACGATATCATCCTGACCCTCAGCGGTGAGGAACTGACAGAGTCCATCCAGTCTGCCTCCGAGACCCTGCGCGGCGCGGAACTGTCCATGCAAAATATGCAGGACGCCATGGATAACTACACCATCACCTCGCCCATCAGCGGCACCATCATCGAGAAAAATGCCAAGGTGGGCGATGCCCTGAGCACCGGCAGCGACCTGTGCACCATCTACGACCTGAGTTATCTGGAAATGACCATCAACGTGGACGAGCTGCAGGTCAGCAGCCTGAAGGTGGGGCAGTCCGTACAGGTGACCGCAGATGCCGTGAAGGATAAGACCTACGAGGGCTTGGTCACCCGTGTGTCCATGAAGGGTGATACCAGCGGCGGTACCACCACCTACCCGGTGACCGTGCGCATTGACGAGACCGATGGTCTGCGCCCGGGCATGAATGCCAACGCCGAGATCGTGGTGGCGCAGGCGAAAAATGCGCTCACCGTGCCCAATGCCGCCATTGTGCGGGGCGGTTATGTGCTGGTGCGGCAGGATTCTCCCAGCGCCGTGAACGCCGATGATTCCATGAGCGCACCGGAGGGCTATGTGTATGTCAAGGTCAAGACCGGTGTCAGCGACGACAACTATACGCAGGTGACCAGCGGCCTGTCCGAGAGTGATACCATCGCCTACGACCCCAGCTCCGTGAGCAGCGACAGCTACTATGACGACGGCGGCTATGACGATATGGACGGCGAAGTGATCGGCGGCGCCGGAAACAATGCAGACCTTGCCGAGGGCGGCGAGGAGACGCTGCCGGAGGAGACGGAAAACGGTGAAGCCCCCGCAGCGGACGCTGAAGAGCCCGCAGAGGGCATCGACCCCGCCGAGGCCGGCGCAGTCGTGGTGGATTGACGCAGGAGGGATGAATGAGCGCTCTGATCGAGTTTGATGAAGTCTGCAAATATTACCAGATGGGCGATACCACGGTAAAGGCTGCCGACCACATCACCATGAAAATCGAAAAAGGCGAGTTCGTGGCCATCGTGGGTCAGTCCGGTTCGGGCAAATCCACCTGCATGAACATCATCGGCTGTCTGGATGTGCCTACCTACGGCACCTACCGGCTCAACGGCCGGGATGTGGGCAAGATGAACCGCAACGAGCTGGCCGCTGTCCGCAACGAGATGCTGGGCTTTATCTTCCAGCAATACAATTTGCTGCCCAGGCTGAACCTGATGGAAAACGTGGAGGTGCCGCTGGTGTATGCGGGCATCTCCCGCGCCGAGTGCCACATCCGCGCCCGGGAGGTGCTGGAGCAGGTGGGGCTTGGCGACAAGCTGAAAAACCGCCCCAACCAGCTTTCCGGCGGCCAGCAGCAGCGCGTGTCCATTGCGCGGGCACTGGTGCGCAACCCGCCGGTCATTCTGGCGGACGAGCCCACCGGCGCGCTGGACTCCCATACCGGCCGCGAGGTGCTGGGGCTTTTGCAGCAGCTGCACAAGCAGGGACACACCGTAGTGCTGATCACCCACGACAATTCCATTGCCGTGCAGGCCGACCGCATCATCCGGCTGGAGGACGGTCAGGTGGTGTATGACGGCGACTCCCACGCACCGGAGGCCATGGTGCAGCCCACCCTGCTGCCCGAAACGCCGGAAAAGGAGGAACAGGCATGATCTTTGAAACCTTCCGGCAGGCCATCCAGAACGTGTGGAGCAACAAGCTGCGCACCTTTCTGACCATGCTGGGCATCATCATCGGCGTGATGGCGGTCATCGTCATCGTGGGTCTGGGCAACGGCATGACCAAGAGCATGCGGGACAGCTTTTCCGCACTGGGCACCAACACCCTCAGCATTCAGGTGTGGGGCTACGGCTCCCGCTCCGTGTCGGTGGAGGAGATGTATGATATCTGCCAGCGGCATTCCGACCTGATCAAGGCGGTGTCGCCGCAGGTCAACTTCAGCGGCAAAGCCAGCGGTACGCTGAAGATCGGTACCACCAGCTACCGCTGGTCCAACATGAGCGGTGTGGACGAAAACTTTACCGAAATGAAGAATTACCAGATCGTTCAGGGGCGCGGCCTGCAATATATGGATATGCAGGACAACAAGCAGGTCTGCGTCATCGGCGATTACCTCAACCGCGTAGCCTTTGGCGGCAACGGTGTGGGGCAGACGCTCAAGATCGGTGCCAACAAGTTCCGCGTCGTAGGTGTGCTGTCTGCCAAAGTCAGCGACCCCACTATGCAGCAGGGCAGCGATGACGATTGCGTTTACCTGCCCTACACCACCGTGATGCGGCTTTCCAGCCAAAGCATGGTGGACTGCTACACCGCCATGATGGCCGACGAAAGCCTTGCCAACGAGGCCAAGAGCACGATGGAAGAGGAATTGATGTCGATCCTCAAGACCGAAAACGGCTACTATGTGTACAGCGCCAGCGAGTGGCTGGAGGAAATGAACAAGATGATCAACATGGTCATCGTGATACTTACCGGCATTGCCAGCATCTCGCTGCTGGTGGGCGGCATCGGCATTATGAACATCATGCTGGTGTCTGTGACCGAGCGCACCCGCGAGATCGGCATCCGCAAGGCGCTGGGCGCAAAGGAGCGCACCATTCTGGCGCAGTTTGTGGTGGAAGCAGCCACTACCTCGGCGCTGGGCGGCGTTTTAGGCATTGCGCTGGGCTATGCGGTGTCCATGGCGGCAAACAAGGTGCTGCCCATGTTCATGACCGATACCACCGTTACGGTAAGCCCCTCCTTCAACTCCATTGTGGTGGCCTTTGGCATCTCGGTGGGCATCGGCGTGCTGTTCGGCTATCTGCCGGCGCGGCGCGCAGCCCGGCTGAACCCCATTGAAGCATTGCGCTACGATTGATCGCGGCGGCGTGATAAACAAAGAACAAGAGGTACGACCAATGAAAAAACGGATTCTCGCATTTCTGCTGGCGGTCAGCATTGCGGTGTCGGTGCTGGTGCTGCCGGTCTCGGCGGCCAGCATCAACAACACGGCCCTGCAGACGGCTATTACTCTGGGCGCTGTGCCCACCGGTCAGGAGCTTAGCGCCAACATTACCCGCGGCGCTTTTGCCAAAATGCTGGTGTCCTTTTCCACCTACCGGGAGAGCGTAGGCGCACAGGGCACGGTGGGCACTTTGTACCGGGATGTGCCCGGCAGCTCCCAGTGGGCACCCTACATCCGCATTGCGGTGCAGCAGGGCTGGATGAACGGTTACACCGACGGCTCCTTCCGCCCGGACAACACCGTCACGCTGGAGGAAGCCTGTGCGGCGGTGCTGAAGCTGCTGAGCTATAAGACCACCGACATGACCGGCTCCTTCCCGCAGGCACAGCTGAACAAGGCGCAGCAGATCGGTCTGCGGGATCAGCTGACCTGCACGCAGGGACAGGCCATGACCTACGAGCAGAGCACCCTGCTGCTGTACAACGCCCTGCGCGCCAACACCGCCAGCGGCAGCGCTTACGGCAGCTCGCTGGGCTTTACGGTGTCCAACGGTCAGGTGGATACCTCTTCGGTGCTGCTCAAGAGCCGCAAGGGTCCCTTTGTAGCAGAAGAGGGCACCCAGCTGCCCTTTACGCCGGTGAGCGTCTACCGCAACGATAAGGCCTCTGCTTCGGCAGAGCTGAACAAGTACGACGTGTACTATTACAGCGAAAGCCTGCAGACGGTGTGGATCTACACCCGCCGCGCCGCAGGCCGCATCACGGCAGTATCGCCCAGCGCCAGCGCGCCTACCGCGCTGACCGTGGCGGGCAGCAATTACACGCTGGGCAGCTCTGCCGTGGCGTCCAAGATCTCCTCCCTGAACGGCGGCGGCGTGGGCGAAGTGGTCACCCTGCTGCTGGGCATGGACAACGAGGTAGCCGATGTGATCACCGGCGAGGAAGCCGACAGCGTGTTCTATGGCGTGGTGCAGACCGCTACCCGCAGCCTTGTAGAGGATAACGGCGCAGACGTGCTGCAAAAGATCTCGGTGATGTGCACCGACGGCATTACCCGCACTGTGAATATCGACAAAAGCCTGAACTACCCCACCGGCTGGCTGGTGGAGATCAGCGTGACCCCCGAAGGGGAACAGGTGACCGCCATCGAGTCCAAATCGGTCAGCGGCACCATCAACGACACCGCCACCGCGCTGGGGGACTATGCTCTGGCCGATGACGTACAAATTCTGGATACGACATCGGAGGGGTTGGCTGGGACGGTTCGTCCCAGCCGAATAGCGGGGACAAAGCTGAACGCACTGGCCGTGCGTTACTATACGCTGAATGAGCAGGGACAGATCGACCGCCTGATCCTGAACGATGTCACCGGCGATCTGTGGAAATACGGCGTGCTGGACGATGTGAAGAATCTGGCCTTCAACGCCAGTTCCATTCTGGGCACCCTGACCGGCAGCGGCTCCTCCGGCTCGGGGGATAGCTCTTCCGGGGACAGTTCTTCCGGCTCCGGCAGCGGTTCCACCGGGGACGGCTCTTCCGGTTCCGGCTCTACCGGCGGCACCACCAACACCACCACCGTGGTGGACGATCTGCGCAGTGTGCTGGTGCCCACCACCAGCGAGATCCTGTGGGGCGTCATTGACGGCTCGCTGCTGAGCACGGTCTGGAACCGCATCACCAGCAGTTCCGGCTCGCTGCTGAGCATCGGCCTCAAGCAGCTGGCCAACATTACCGGCCAGCCCATGAGCACCATCCTCAACTTTGTGGGCGGCGGCGCTACCTACATCTGCTACGTCAACGGCAGTCAGGCCAGCTTTTCCACCTCCATCAAGTATCCGGTGCTGGCGGGCGGTTTGGCAGTGCGGCAAAACGTGAACGGCACTGTAAAGGCCATGATCCAGCTGATGCCCATGAAGATCGATCAGGTGGGTGCAGCCTCGGTGATGAGCAACGGCACCCGCTACGAGACGGCTGACGATATGCAGGTGTACCTGTGGTACAAGGGGCAGTATTACGCCACCAAGCTCTCTGAGGTGAACTCTGAGGGCTACTACCTGACCGGCTGGTACGATAACTTTGGCTGCGCAGCAGGCAAGCGCGTGCGGGTGATCGTGGCGGTCAAAAAGGACTGATGGACTACTATGACCCCCGGCGCAGGGCGCTGCGGGCGGTACGGCAGCTGCTCTACCCGCGCGAGTGCCCCTTCTGCGGCCGGGTGCTGGGGGATGTACGAGATTGCCCGGACTGTGCAGTGCAGCTGGAAACGCTGCGTCGCAAGCCGGGCATCCGGCTGGACCCGGCGCAGCACTATATCAGCAATCTGGCCGGTGCGGCTGCGCCCTACCGTTACAGCGGCTGTGTGCGGCGCGGCATCCTGAACGCGAAGTATCAGGGCAAGCCGTGGCGGGCTGTGGAGATGGGAAACCGTCTGGTACAGCTGGCCTTTGGCGGTGAACTGACCGTGCAGTACGGCGAGCTGCTCCCGCAGCCGGTGCCGTGGGCGGCCATCGGGTACGACCTGATCGTACCGGTGCCGGCCTCCGGTAAAAGGCGCGGCTACAATGTGCCGGAACTGATGGCGCTGCCGCTGGCCAAGGCTATGGAGGTGCCGCTGGCACCGCAGGCACTGGAGCGCACCCGCGCCAAACGGCATCAGGCCGGTCTGCCGCTGGAACAGCGCATAGCCAACGTTGCAGGTGTGTTCCGAGCGGCACAGCCGCAGCAGATGGAGGGTAAGCGCATCCTGCTGGTGGATGACGTCATCACCACCGGCACAACAGCTGCCGCCTGCGCGCAGGCACTGCTTCACGCTGGGGCAGACAGCGTGTTCGCGCTGGCCTTTGCTACGGTGGAGTTTAACGCACCGCCGGACGACACCACCCCCATCCATGAGGACGATGAGGAAGATGTGTATCGCGATTTTTGAAAATAACGCTCTTTCGCGCATCCTTTTGGCGGGCAAAAGCCGGGACAGTAAAATGTAAAAACTGCATCAGAAATTTGGAAAAAGCGCTTGACAAAACGGGAAAAGTCGGGTATACTAATCAAGCTGTGAGCGGCAAACGCAAACAGATATCCGGGTGTAGCGCAGTTTTGGTAGCGCGCTTGAATGGGGTTCAAGAGGCCGTGAGTTCGATTCTCGCCACTCGGACCATAAGTCCAACGATTTCACGTTAGAAATCGTTGGACTTTTTTGTTTATAGGCTGGCCTCATTTGGCTTTGACCACAATGCCAAAGATTTTATCTGGTCAATCGCAGGGGCAAGTGGGCTTTTTTGACGCAACATCATCTGCTGTGATATGCGAGCCAGCGTTGATGCCAACGATTTGAAAAGCTGGCTCGCGATAATTAGTGCCGTTCCGTCCAATTTTCAGGCCGAAAATGCCTCGCTGAACAACTGGATCGCACTCTGCCGAATGGATTCCTGAACATGGAAATCATGCTCAGTCATCTCGGTATCGGCATGGCCTACGATGCTCTGGATGGTCTGGATATCCACGCCCAACGCCTGCATCGGCGATACAATTCCTTTTGTTTAATGGGCCTGTTTGACGGAGCATACAATCAAATTGTCAGGTTTTTGGCAATACTGTCGATTGCGTCAAACAATTTTTTCCCCCTCCCAAAAAAATTGGATTTTGGAGTGTTTTTCATTGACCGATTGCGGAATTAGCTGTAAAATCTAAAAAAGAATAGTGGCTGTAGAGTGGGGTACTCTACGATCTGCTCGATCTTTAAGTATTATGATAAGGATTACGCCAATGCGGTGCTGGAACTGCAGGCGGCCGTCCGGTTACAGGGAGCAGGTACTGAAAGCTATCGGGGGTCTTGCTATTGCACTTGCCAATGATGGAAAGCTGGAAGAGGCACAGCAGGAGCTGGATACATTGCAGAAAAAAGGCGCTTCCTTCGGTGACTGTGATCTGGTTGCGGCAGAGATTCTGTCCTTGCAAAAGAACTATGATCAGGCGCTTGCGCTTTACATAAAAGTGTTCAATGAGGTGGAGGACCCGCAGCTCCTGAGCCATGCTTACCTGTCAGCCGCAAATGCAGCGCTGAATCAGGACGATATGGAAAAGGCTGTGCGCATTCTGAAACAGGGATGCCAGAACCTTCCGGAAGGTCAGGCTGTGCTTCAAAAGGAGATGCTTGCGGATCTTATGATGCAGCAGGCAGCATCTGACAAAGAAAATGCAGAAGAATACTATGCTGAAGCGCAGCAGCTGCTGGAGGAACTGGTGGACAGCGGCTACGATACTATTGCCACCCGGTTGAATCTGGCAACTGTACTGCAGGCATTGGATCAGTACAGTGAAGCTGAAAAGGTTTTGAAAGATCTGCAGGAGCAGTATCCATCGGATTATCGTTTTGATATGCAGATGGCCTATCTTCTGATCGACCAGCTCCGCACCAGCGGATGGCTCAAATAAGGAGGGAATACCTGCGTCTACCGGACAGATCTTTTTTGTGGTTGGAATCGTTGGCATGATCGTTTCGGCTGTTGCGGCAGTCGTTTCAGCATGGATCCTGCGCAGGCAGGAAAAAAGCTGAAGGAACAGATCTGGAACGAGTATCAATAAAAATCAATCGATTAAGTGGTATGAAAAAATGCTGAAAAAACTTAGTGTAACGGCTGTTATTCTTGCAATGTCGGCCATGCTTCTGGTGCCGACTGCATACGCGGTGCAGTCAGTAGACGCACCGGCACAGGTGGCTTTGTGACGATTGACGGCAAGCTGTATCATGTTTCGAAGAATGGCTATGCCATCGATCGGTACGCCAAGGGTTTGCACGAGATCGACGGAGGAATGTACTATGTCAAAGAGGATGGCTCGTTCCTGACGAACAGCGCGGTAGAATACCTTACTTTTGATGCGAATGGCCGCTATACCTCTGGCAATGCAACGCTGGACAGCTATGTGGATCAGGCACTGGCTGCGTGCACAAACTCTGGCATGACGAAGGCGCAAAAGCTGCGCGCCGCCTATTTGTATGTCCGGGATCACGGCGCATACCTTGCCCGTCCGCATCAGGCAAGAGGCACAACGGCTTGGGCAGAAGAGAGCGCTTTGTTCATGTTTGAACACAAAAAGGGCAACTGCTACTGCTTTGCAGGCCAGTTCCTTTATATGGCCCGGCGGCTGGGCTACAATGCCTATGTAGTGTCTGGCGGCGTGGGCTGCAAGGACTCGGACCATGCATGGGTCATGATCTGCGAGAACGGAGTTCCCTATATCTATGATGTGGAACTGGAGTGGGGCTATCGTGCCGGCAGATACGGCCATGCAGAATATAATATGTATAAAATGCCGCTGAATAAAACGGTGTTCAGCTACCAGTTTCCGTGATTGCTGAGGTAGCCGAAAAATGGTTTTTAGTTCCGTAATTTTCTTGTTTCTGTTTTTGCCCATCGTGCTGGGATGCTATTATCTTTTGCCCGGGCGGGAAGCAAAAAATCTCTGGCTCGTTGCAGCCAGTCTGCTGTTCTATGCCTTCAGCGGGCTGTGGTATGTTCTGCTGCTGTTGTTCTCTGTGTTCTGCAATTATCTGGCCGGTCTGTTCGTCTCCGGGCGAAAGAGCGTGCTCTATGCCGCTGTGGCCGTTAATCTGGGAATCTTGGGTATTTTCAAGTATCTGACTTTTCTGGTACAGACAGTAGACCGGCTGCCGGGCGTGACGATCCCGGTGCCTTCCATCGTTCTGCCGGTGGGTATCTCGTTCTTCACCTTTCAAGGGCTGAGTTATGTGATCGATGTATACCGGAATGAACGCCTGAAGAGCACTCATTTCCGGGATGTACTGCTGTACATTGCTCTGTTTCCACAGTTGGTGGCAGGACCGATCATCCGCTATGAGGACGTGGCAGATGAGATCCATAGCCGCCGAAATACGCTGGAGCAGCTGGCAAAAGGCCTGCGCCGGTTTATTGTGGGCCTGAGCAAGAAGCTGCTGATCGCCGATATCTGCGGCAATGTTGTAGCACTGATCTACAACGCCGACCGCTCTGTGCTGGACAGCCGGACGGCTTGGCTGGCCGCGGTGTGCTATCTGATGCAGATCTATTTCGACTTCAGCGGATACAGCGATATGGCCATCGGCCTGGGCTTGTGCTTTGGGTTCCACTTCAAGGAAAACTTCAACTATCCGTACATCTCGGCCAGTATTCAGGAATTCTGGCGCAGATGGCATATCTCCCTTTCCACCTGGTTCCGGGAATACCTGTATATCCCATTGGGCGGCAACCGGAAGGGCAAGGAAAAGACTTACTGGAACAAGCTGATCGTGTTTTTCTGCACGGGGCTGTGGCATGGTGCAAACTGGACCTTTATCGTCTGGGGTTTGTGGCATGGCTTCTTTATCGTGGCAGAGGACGCCGTTAAAAAGCTGTTCGGACTGGAAAAACATGGCAAAGACGGGCAGAACCCTGCGTGTGCGGTGCTGAAACATTTGTACACCCTGCTTGTGGTGCTGGTTGGTTTTGTGATCTTCCGTGCAGACAACATGGGGCAGGCCTTCTCAATGATAGGAGCCATGTTTTCCGGGGGCTCTGCCTCTGCGCAGACAGGGCTGCTGCTGGCGCAGTGTCTGACCCCGCTGACCCTGTTTGCACTGGCGGTTGGCCTTGTGGGCAGTACGCCGGTTTTGCCGCTGGTCTGCCGTAAAGCAGAGCAGCAGACCGGAAGCGTGTATGCATGCCTTCAGGCACTGAGTTATGCAGGGGTGCTGGCGCTTTTGCTGGTGGATATCCTGCATCTGTCGGCTGCATCCTATGTGCCTTTTATCTATTTCCAGTTCTGAGGTGGAAAAATGCAAGTGAAAAAATTAGGATATATCCTGTTTGTGGGGATCATTGCCACAATTTGCATTTTGCCTGTGGCTGTGATGCCTTGGCAGACGGAAAAAGCGGTGGGCAATGAGCAGCTTGCATCCTTTCCTGAATTACGGAAAGAGGATGGCAGCTTCAATACCGGTATCCTGAATGAGTTTTCGGATTATTTTGCGGATCATTTCGGGCTCCGTCATGAGATGATTACCTTGAACGATCAGCTTACCGGAACCGTGATCAAAACGCTGGACAGCAGCAGTGTGCTGTTAGGAAAAGACGATTGGCTGTTCTATAAAAGCACCCTTGCGGACTATACCGGCGCAGAACCCTTTACAGCCCGGCAGAGTTATGCGGCCGCTCATGTACTGGGTCTGGTGCAGGAATACTGCGAAGAGAACGGCATTGGGTTCTGCTTTACCATCGCACCCAATAAAAATTCCCTGTATGGCGGTCAGATGCCGGCACGGTATACGGCAGCCTCCGTACGGAACGCCCAACTGCTTCAGCAGCAGATGGAACAGCAGAATGTCCGGTATGTGGATCTGTTCAAAACACTGTCTGACCACGAAGAGCAGCTGTATTACCGTCGGGACAGCCACTGGAATATGCGGGGCGCACAGCTGGCAGCACAGACTTTGCTGAAAGAACTGAAAGGCTCTGAAGCGGAGTTCGATTCCTGCATCAATGGAAAAACATCCCCGCATACCGGCGACCTGTATGAGATGGTGTACCCTGCCGGAAACGAGACGGAACAGGATACGGCATACGACTTTACCTATCAGTATGACGAAAAATTCCACTCGGCAGATGATATCACGATCCACACGGAAAATTCGGCGGCAGACGGAAGCATTTTTGTATACCGCGATTCCTTTGGCATCAATCTGCATCCTTTCTTGGCACAGAGCTACGGCAACGCCTGTTTCTCCCGGAATATGCCCTACCTTTTGACGGCTGTTACAGAAGAGCAGCCCGATGTGCTGCTGGTGGAACTGGTGGAACGCAACCTGAACTGGCTGCTGGAACGCGCCCCGGAAATGCCTGCTCCGGAACGCACGGCAGTCCCGGCAGCAGATACCGGTACAAGTGCGAAGGCACAACGGAAGGACAGCCGAATGGAGGGGACTTTCTGCCTGACAGGCGATCTGAGCGGGCAGCGTGTGGATGACGACTCTCCGATCTACATTCTGGCAGAGACCGGAACCTACGAAGCTTCCCCCTGCGGAGAGGGAACACAGCCGTTTACGGCGTATCTTCCGCAGAATGTGCGGGAGCAGCAACTAAAAGCAGCATTTCTGTCGGACGGTGAATGGGTTTTTTGCGCCCTGGCCGACTGACTGAAAGAATAGAAAGAAGGAACAAACAAAATGAATGTAAACTATAAGATGATGGGTGTAGTGCTCTGCGGTGCGATGCTTCTGGCATCGGGATGCGGGGCAAAAGCAGAAACGACCGCTTCCTCGGCTGTGGAATCCGAATCGGTTTCCGTTGTGGCATTGGAGGCTGCTTCGTCGGAGGCTGTGCCGGAAAGCGAGGTGGTCTCGGAGGCAGTTTCTGAAGCTTCTTCTGTGGTAAGCGAGGCGGCATCGGAGAAACCGGCCGAATCCAAGGCAGAGTCCAAGGCCGAATCCAAGGCCGAGACTGCGGCAAAATCTAAGCCTGCAAAGCAGGAGACGGCTGCTTCCTCCAAAGAAGAAAAGACGGAGCCTGTGGAAAGCAAGCCCGTTACAGAGACTGCTCCGGCAGAAACTGCCAGCCTGGAAACTGCCCTGAAGTATGTGGGTAAAGACGTTTCCAAGCTGTATGCCGCTATTGGCAAGCCGAACAGTTCGGAGTATGCTTCCAGCTGCATCGGTGATGGCGAGGATGGCCTGCTGTATTACAACGGCTTTACTGTGACGACCTACCGTGAAAACGGTAAAGAGACGGTACAGGACGCCTATTAAACATGAAATTCGGCCTCTGGCATTCCACCGGGGGCTGAATCTTTATATGGGAAGATGAGAATGAAACGCCAGAAGATCAAACGATATCGGTTTAGCGTGACGCAGAATACGCGCAGAAGAAGGGCGGCAACGCCGCTGAAAGCCGTCGGTGTAGTACTGGTGTGCCTGTGTCTGCTCACAGGGGCCGCTTTTGGAGTTTACAATGTGATCCAGAGTAAGACTACGGGGTGGCACGGCGAAGGACTGCATCGCTACTATATCTCGCCGACTACCGGCACCCGTGCGCAGGGGCTGTATGAGATCAACTATAAGCTCTACTATTTTGGCAGCAACAACTTTTTGAAGGTCGGCTGGATTGAAGAGAACGGCTATGTCGGCTATGCCAACGCAGATGGAGAGCTCACCCAGGGCGAAGCGAAGATAGACGGAAAATACTACTATTTCCAACCGGAGACCGGACAGTTGTACACCGGCTGGATCATGCTGGACGGAGTGCAGTACTGCTTTGACGAAACCGGACATCCGCGCACCGGTACTTATCAGGAGGACGGAAAGGTCTGGGAACTGGATAGCGATGGACGGGTCAAAAACCGACTGAACGGTTGGAAAAAAACGGACGGCGTCCTGAAATACTACGACAACAGCGGCGCACCGGCACAGGGCTGGACAGAGATCGATGGAAAGGATTATTTCTTTGTGGACGGTGTCAGTCAGGCCGGCTGGGTTGAAACGGATGCGGGCACGCGCTATTTGGACGGCAACGGAAATCAGATGACCGGGTGGTGTGTGATCGATGGCCAGCCCTATGCTTTTGGGACAAATGGAGAACCGAAGCAGGGATGGGATCATTCCCATGAAAAAAGCTACTATTTTATCAACGGCGTCAGTCAGTCGGGCACATTCGGGGAGGGCGCACTTAGCAGCAACCTGAACGGCAGCGGCAGTGTTCAGCCGGTTGGGGATCAGGCACCGGAGGACGATCTTGCAAAGGATGCAGAGGGCGAACCGCCGGAGGAAGAACTGCTGGAAGCGCAGCCGACACAGACCGAAACAACGGAAGCGGGGCAGACTGCCCCGGCGGCACAACAGCCGACGCAGTCGCCGGAGGGATCGGCGGCAGAGCAGGAGACCGCATTGAAGGCACCGACAGCGCCGGAAACTCCGGCACAGGAACAGCAGGAAGAAGGGACGGAAAATACATGAAAACAACAAGACGTGATTTTCTGTGCCTTTCGGCCATGGCATGCGCATGGCTTCTGACGGGCTGCCAGAACCCCACAGTGGAAGAGCGGGCTGTCAGCTGGCAGCAGCAGGAAGTCAGTGATCCGGTCTCTGAAACCGGACCGATGTGGAATGCAGCACTGGACGACAATGCGGTTCTGCGGGATGGTATCCGCGTTCCCCAGAACTTCGAACTGCCGTTGGAAGGTTCAACAGGCTTTGCAGGGGCGGCTGTGATGCTGCTGTACGAGAGACCGGATGGGGCCAGTACGGTACTGCGCAGACTTGCAGCGGGAGATATGTTTTATATCCGGCAGGAGTCTGGCGCATATTGGCAGGTCTGCCTGCTGGACGGCACCGTGGGCTGGTTGGAAAATGAACTGTGTATGATCAATCTGCCCGATGTTCTGCCTTCCATCGTATACGAAAACCCCAATGCCAAGGCATCGATCTTTAAAACCTGCGGAAAGGATATTGAAGGCATTACGGGACAGAAACTGTATGACGGCCTGTTCTACAACCAGCGCCTTGGGCGGGATGAGTATCTAATGCCTATCAATTACGCTATGGCAAAAAAGGCTGGTGCAGCGCAGAAAAATGCCTTGAAGGCGGGCGATTGCCTGAAGATCGTAGAGACATTCCGACCCTATGAGGTGCAGATGCTGGTAAAGGATGCGGTGTACGCCAAGGCAAGGATGGACAAGGAACTGATGACGGCGCTGAACAAGGGCGCGTGGAATATCGGCTGGTTTATTGCAACGTCTCTTTCCAACCATCAGCGCGGTGTGGCAATGGACACGACCCTGCTGCGCATCACTGAGCAGACAGAGCACAGCATGGCGGGGTGTCCCTTTGTACAGGTGACCGGTGAGGAATACGCCATGCCCTCTGCCATGCACGAGCTGAGCAGTGCGGCGGCCTGCTTTACCGGCCCGGTAACTTCTAATTCGGCCACCGCATGGAAGCGGGCCACTGCATCGGCATCCATGACAGACGGTGCGCGGCGGCTGCAGGGGTACTGTACCAATGCAGGCATGACACCGCTGGCCTCGGAGTGGTGGCACTTTAACGATCTGGATGCACAGAATAAGGTGCGCATGACCTCTGGAAACGGAAAATTCTGGCTGGACGGCTGTGTCAGCTGGAAAATGTTTGAAGCATAACTTTGGGGTTGCGCTTTGGAGGAATACAAAATGTAGCAACTGAAAAAAGCAAAAAAGCGGTTACGGCAGCGGATAAGATCGAGTTGGGACGGAAATACCTGACCGAGCTGAACTACACCGAGGCTGTGGCGTCTTTTACGGAAGCTATCGGCCTTGACCCGGAACATATTCCGGCATACATGGGCCGTGCCGAGGTGAATGAACTGACGACTGCCAACGAGACCGCATGGGCAGACGTGAGCGAAGCCGAGAACGGCGCAGTCACCGCCGAAGCCCTGACTGCCGCCGCCCCCACTGCGGAAGAGATCGGTGCGGTATCCCTGAGCAAGCTCTATGTCTACTATGGCAGCCACGAAAACCGCAACCGTGAAGGCGAGGGCGTGTGGCTCGTCCTGAACCCCGGCAAAAAAGACCTGACCGCGTAAAGCCCTGCATCACTCGGAAATTGCGCAGCAGGTCATTCGGATCGAGAATGGGCAAACTCTGTTAGGAGGACTGTATTATGAATACCACATTGCGGCGGGATGCGGATGAGATCATCTGTTCCAGCATTCAGGCGGTTCTGCCGGATAAAGCCGTGTGCCGCGCGCTGGAGGACTTTCAGCCCGGAGGCGGCAGAGTGCTGCTGGTGGCGGCAGGCAAGGCCGCTTGGCAGATGGCATACGCCGCCGTGCAGACACTGGGGCGCGTGGACGGCGGCGTGGTGGTGACCAAGT
>OLSK01001580.1_pt1 | contig 16479 bp, 16 predicted proteins | sample 1672781 | NCBI WGS metagenome assembly OLSK01 (sample SAMEA3136723, study PRJEB25190) | human gut metagenome | biome: human gut; feature: human-associated habitat; material: faeces | place: Austria | collected 2013 | reverse complement strand
ATGGCAATTCTCCTTATCACGATGCCATTATCAATCTTGTACAGAAGAATGTCGGACTGGTCATGGAGAAAATGACTGCATAATAAATTCGTGTTGCAAGCTGACCTCATTATGGTTGGCTTGCAATACCAAATTAAAACCAATAGCAATGACAACAGAACAGTACATAAACCGTTTATGCCGTAATATCAAGGCAGAACGCTTTGCTTGGGATAAATATCTTACTCCGCAGAACTATTTCGGGAAGGAATTGTGTGTGACACCCTTACACACCTCCTATGGGCAAATCGGCTACACGATACATTTTCCATATTCACGAGAACCGATGCCCGAATTGGAATACGATTGGGAATTGGACGATTTGACCATTGACGAAATGGATTGGAAAGAATGGCTTTCCTACACAGAATAACCACATAAAATCCAAGATGCAGCATTACCAAAAGTCTGCATTTTGGATTTCATCTTACACACGAATTATTCGGACAATATGTCTGCTCTCTTGTTGCGACCACGTTTCTTGGGCATTTCGACATCATTCTCTCTAAAGCGTTAGCCTTTTGTAATTCCAGTGTAGATTTCTTCCGTAAATCTCCATGTATACAGATAAAGGTCTGTGCAATATTCTTCGTCCCACTCTTTATACTTCTCCAGGTTCTATTTTTATCGACAGCCACATAATACGTTTTCTTGTCCATTTTTATAATCATTATACCTTTCATATATAGGCGAATGATTATCAGACACATTCCGCATCACTTGTCCGCACTCATTTTTCTATGCAAAGTTACTGCATTGAGTGAACGTCAAGCATCGCCTTTGGGCTAAGCACTTCGGAATGGAACGGCAGCCTTCCCAAATCAAAGATATTGGGTATTCCGTTCAATTTCTTGTCATTTGCTTGCCTTATCACTCTTGTCATGCAGTTTAGAAATGCACGAAAAATCAAGTTCCCGACAAGCGAAGCTGATAAGGCTTCAATCAAAGGGAAGAAAATAAAATTCAATTCAAAAGGATATGAAAGTAAAAAGACTGACAAAAGACCAAGGCAAGCGGTTTGACATCTGCCGTTTCCCTAATTTCCACAAGACAGGCAGTGTGAAATGCATGAAAAGCCTTTATTATGGCAAAGACGCATTGTTGGTACGTTGTGGTGATTATATCTACAACGTGACAAGCGAACCGAATATTTATGAACAAGCAAAATAGTATTGATATGACGAACAAACTGATTACGCCTCAGTTTATGGAGGCAATAAAGAACTTTCCTCTTTACTCTCAAGAGGAAAAAGGCAAAGACGCTATTTGTGTGGCTGTATTTACCATAGGACGCATCAGATGGTTTGTTCTTGAAGGACAGACTGAAGGAAATGACTTTATGTTATTCACTATTGTATGCGGATTGTGCGAAACGGAATACGGCTATGTATCAGCAAACGAATTGGAGAAAATAGAGATTGATGGCACCAAGTATGGGATTAATGACAAGTTCCATGTATGTCAGGTAAAAGGTTTTACACCGACCAAACTGAAGAACATACAAGACAATGAATTGCGTAGCTTTCTTCATCGCCTTTACTCAAAGCCCCAAAAGAGCTAATTTGTTACATCTGCCGTAGGCTGCCCAAACAGTCTACGGCACAACGCTATGACAATATGGAAAAGATACAAGACATGGTTATCAGTGTAGCCGAAAAAGAAGGTTGGACTGTCACTATCGAGGAACAGAATGAATTACGCATCACTTTCAATTTTGCAAAGTTCACGCCCCAAGGACAGGATTTCTCTTTTTCTGCCAACACTTTTGACAATGACCACGATGTGCTTTTGGAAAACATCTTTGAATATTACCAGGACTACGACCCCGACTATGAAGCATATCTATGGATTGGTCCTAACGGACACGGACAGAATGGTGCGCCATACCACATTGCGGATATTGTGGAGGATATGAAAGCTGCTGAGGATATGGTATATCAGTTACACATGGCGCTCAGTAACGCTTTCAACGCTTAGACCAAACAAAAGCCAGCCGTAAGGAGAGGACAATAACTTCTCCCTACGGCTGACTTCTCTTATCTGCGGAACGTAGCCTTTGCTACATTTTCTTCTTCCGCGTTTTCCTCTTGTAACTGATAGTCTGGCAACTCACAAAGCGTGTTATACACGTCCTCGATGTTGTCTGCAAGTGACAAGTTGTGGTCGTAGCTGAGAATATGCTGCACTGCCAACCCAGCATTGGTAACAGTTCCGACCTCAAAACTGTCGTGCTCACGGTCGTATTGCAGATGCAGCACATCGCCATTTGGCATTTCAAAGACTGGAGCTTTGCGCTTTGACAAATCAGAAAAGTCTTCTGCAATCATCGACTTTGCCACCTCTTCTACATCCTTTGATGCCTCAGAAGGCAATCCGTATCGAGTAATACTGTCACGAACATCTTCCTCTGTCACCTTGCGCATCACCTCATAGGTGCCGCCAACACTACCATTATATACCACAGCGTAATGGGCATCGTCTACCAATACATCGTCACCACGGTTCTGCACGACACTCTTATACGTGTGTTCCAAATCAATGGCATCGCCTTGGTCATATTCCTTTGCCTCTTGCAGCAGACGGTCATAGTCACCTATATCTTTCAAACTATCCAATACACTTGTGTCATCGGTACTCTGCAGATAGGCAACAGAAGCGTAATATGGTGTAACAGTCTTATTATCTGCAACTTTCTGGTCTACTTCTTTTACAACATCCTCTGTTTGTGCTTCTTCCAGTTCGAGCGACACCTTATCAATATGTTGATTGATGATCGATGTCGCTTTCTTCACATCAAGCAACGTGGTCTTGATAAACTGTGGTGACTCTTTCAGACTTTCCAGCCACGACTTCAAATAAGCCGCACTGTCTTCCTTGATATGTTTTGCCATTCCATATCTTTGGGCGACAAGCGCACTGCCTAATTCTGCCACCAATTCCTCACGTGCATACTCAGATGAACCGAATGTTGTAGGTTTGAAACGGTCGAGTACTGTCTCATGTCCAGTCGAGTGTGCCATCTCATGAAACAAGGTTCCATAGAACGATTCTCCATCCACAAACTGTTGCTTCTCTGGCACTACAATCATATTCTTGCTAATTGAGAAATATGCATTGTTTCCATATTGTGGCTTGATGGGACAGATCCAGCGGTTGTCCTTAATCATTGCATCGATAGGAGCGAATGAGAATTGTTCGCCTTGTTCCTGCACCGGTTTTACATACTCTGTTTCCAACTTTGCCCACATCTCGGGACGAGCTTCCTGCAAGTTGGTCTGCTGTACATTGAAAACTCTATAGACCTGTAGTTTCGGATATACATTGTACTGCTTCCGCATTTCTTCCGACAGTTGACGGTAGTCATCATATTTGATGCGTTCCCTGGTGTCCTTATCAACGCAGGTAAAGGTGGTTATAAAAAGTAGGCTCGGTTTGCGGCGCCTTACTGCCTTTCGGCAGCAGGTTTCCGCAGACCTGCCTCCGAACCGTACGTACATGTTCCCATGTATACGGCTCTCCATTAATAACATTAATCTATTTGCCATAGCTGTGAATCGTTCGATAGCAATTCTCACATACTGCAAGCGTTTTGCGGTTCTTCTCAATCATCAGTTTATGCCAATTTGTATCTGGCTTCAATAGCCTGAGATTTCTAACTTGGTACATGACTAAATCTGAGCTAGAGCCACATAATTCGCATTTACCCAGTTTCAGTCTGTCAACCATAGTTGGGAGGGGCGTATATATGCGGTGATTGAGTTCATCAATATTCGCAAATCTGTTCGCCTCCGCTTTACGCTTGTAGCCGCCATTGTACAGGACAATACACTTTTCATTACCCTTCTTATCCTTATACTTGACTACAAAGTCGCTACCTTTACGATAGCGTTTGTTTATCTTTCGTATGGAACTGCGGTATTTCGCCGCAAGGGTTTTGAAGAAACTGAATGTCATGACATAGCCGAACGAGCCTACTACTTGTGACACGTTGTGTGCAAACGCATAGTAGTTGTAGAGACCCCTTATCTCGGAGTTGACTTGGGCAATGATTTCCTCTTCGGGTTTTCCTATCAGATTGTTCCTTCGTATCGGCCACCAGACTTCTCTGCCATTTACAGTTTTGAATTCAACTGCCTTGTAGGCTTTTAGTTTGGATTTTATTGCCTCTACGGGGACTTTCAAAACAACGGTTCCCGTATGGATTCTTGCTTTGTCTCCGTTTCCATTTCGTTTGAGTAAGTCTGATTTCTGTACATGGATATCGTATCCGAGAAAGTGCGCGTTCTCTTCGGAGTGTGTGATTAGTGTCTTTTCTTGGGACATTTCCAAATGTAGGATTTCCTTCATGAATTTGGTTATGTCCTCTTTTATGTTGACACACTCGGCTTTGGTGCCGATTACTCCGATAAGAAAGTCGTCTGCATATCTCACATATTTCAATCTTCTGTATTTTTCATCCATGCTCATTCCGTATGGGATGGTCACCATGATTGCACGTGTGGCTTTGAGCTTACGAAGAAGCGATTGCCTCTCCGTATCACCCTGTGCGACTTTAAGTTTGCGTTGGATTGCGGTCATCCGATTTCGGTATACATTGTATTCTGGGTTGGTCCGCCTTTTAACACCCTTGTCAAATTCTTGGGCATATTGTTTCATATACTTGTCGAATTTGTCAAGATAGATGTTTGCCAGAATTGGGCTTATAATACCTCCTTGAGGAGTTCCAGAGAAGGTTTTATTATATGTCCAATCCTCCATATATCCAGCCTTAAGGAATTTTCTTATTAGTCTTAGGAATCGTTCGTCTGATATGCGTTCCCTTAGGATTGCAATCAAAATCTCGTGGTCTATATTATCGAAGAAGCCTTTGATGTCTCCTTCGATGAACCACTTCGCTCCTTTGAAGTTTATTTGAATATCCTTAAGTGCAGTGTGGCAACTCTTATGGGGTCTGAAGCCATGAGATGTGCTTTGGAATGCACCTTCATATATGGCTTCAAGAATCATTCTGATTACCTCTTGCGCCAGCTTGTCTTCTACCGATGGAATACCCAGAGGTCTTTTGCCTCCGTTCTTCTTGGGTATGTAGACACGTCGTGCCGGATTTGGTTTGTAAGCCTCACTTTTGAGACTCATTATTAGGCTTTCAATTCTTTGAAGACTCATGCCGTCAATGGTTTTGCCATCAGTTCCAGCTGTCATGTTGCCTTGTTTCGCATAAATGCGTTGATAGGCGACAAAGAACATCTCTTCATTGAATAGTAGACGGTACAGCCTTTCGTACTTGTAGTCCGAAACTTTGCTGTGTGCCGCTAGATTATTTAATACTAGCTCGGGATTTCTCATAATGTCTCTCACATTTTCCTTTGTTTGTACTAAAGTTATTAACTGCCTCCCTTCCCCATGTACAAGTCGTTATCTTGCTCAGAGTACTACGGAGGCTCCGTTGCCATATTAGATTTTCAGAGTCTGAAACTCATAGCCTTTTAAGGGCTTTCTAACTTAGGCAATCCCCATTTAGATGCATGTTAACTATTTGGCTCGATAGATTGTCGGATATGACTTACGTCCTTTTGCTCGCATACTGCGATTGTGCCGAGATATGTTCCTGCTCTTCCTCTCCCAGTGTAAGGTCGAGTATCTCGGAGTGACGTTTGTAACTGCTTTCCGTCACCACCGATTCGTGGGTCACTGAACTATCATTCAACCAATCAGGCTTTATCCTCATGACTATCCTTCTTCCTTGCTGACCTAATACAACATAGCAGTTAGTTGCTTATCTGCGTTACCGACATGCTACACTCCCTATACGAGTTTCCTCTCAAGGTAAGTCGGTTGGAAGTAGACCATTGGAACCTAGTCTAATCTCTTGCCAAAGAGATATTTAACATGCAGCCATTATGGGCGCACCGGGGAACGATTTCTCACCCTTCAACACAGACACACGTGGCAATGCCTCTCCGTTGGCATCCTTCTTCTCCGTATTGTTCAACCGCTGCACACAGTCGAATGTACAGAAACGGGGTATCTTCCAACCTTGTTTCTCGCACTGAAGGAGCAGTACAAAGGCGTTCATACCGTTATAATCTCTACCATTAAGGTTCTTCGGCCATTGCAGCGCACCATCTGTAAACCAAGGCTTTTTCCAGTCTTTGTCAATGCTTTGGATTTTTTCTATCATCATCTCAGCAAACAGGTCCAAAGCTTTTTCCTCACTGCTCGGACCATCACTGGTTGGTTTGTTGTATCTTGCCATAAGCGTCAAGCATTAGGGTTATACGGCTGTGGTACGTATTCCGCCAATTCGTCCACTTTACATGAGAATGTGAGTCGGTCGTTATAGAGTGCCAACTCCAGTTCGCCCTTAGCCATTATTCGGCATCCTGGTACTAACCACGCCTCACGCTCCTTGTTGAAACGGACAAGTCGTACCCAGATATATTCAAAACCGTTTTCTGCTTTAGTCGCTGAATAAGCTGAAAACATTTGGTACGGCTCACCCTTCTTGCTCTTTTTCTCGTCGATGGTTTTACCTATCTTTCCACGGAACTCCAACTGTCCCACAATGCTGTCTGCCTTTACAGTTGTATCGGTATGGATAGCTGTCGCATTCATGTTGTAATACATGTTCTCACCATGTCTTCTGGGGATAAGCACACCGACTGCTTCTATGCGCTGTCCCGTCACAATATTGCCTGCTTCCGTCAGTGTTCCATCCTTCAACACGCTAACTTCAATTGTTTTATTGATTCCGTTCTTTGCAGGGATGACCACTGCAACACTAAATGTTACGAATGGCTTCCCTTCTTTATTCGTGCGACATGTGGCAGCTTTGCTCACCACACCGCAAATAGTTACATTACATTTCATCATAGTCTTGTACTTTTAAAAAAAGATACCTCAATCATCACACTTCATTTATCTGTGCATACTTTCGTTGCGTCCCTGCTGTTCCTGCATTCCTTGCTCAAAATTTTGCGAAGCCTGTTGACTGATGACAATGCTGTTTACCATTCCTGCTACTCGCAACCGTTTGGTATCTTCGCTCAATCCTTGGTCGTTCAAGGTGGCGGACAGTCTGCTCAATTCTGCTGATGTCAGTTCACGGCTTACTTTGACATTGCCATTGTCTGCCGTCAGTATCGCACGACCATTGTTACCAATACTCAGACTGCACATTTTCATGCCTGATACCAGTGACGGCAAATCTACAGACCGTTCACTAACAGATTGACTGATAGCTGCCTTCTGTTCCTCGGCTTCTTTGTTATCTATTTTCACAGCCAATATCATTAACGATGAGAAAGCTGTCATTGCCATTTCTAAGATAGGGTCACTGCCAACTGGTAATCCTACACCGCTATCTTCAGACGACAGCAACTTCTTCATCCATGCATCGGGTGACATGCTTTCTGTATTGCTTGGCACATCGGTTTTGTATTTTGCCAACAAGTCGTTGCCATTATACAAGGCTTGCTGTTTGATGTTGCCTTTTTGTGCGATTTCTGCCAGATAACTGGACGGATCCACGTCCCGACTTGTCCCGTCTGCTGCAATTGTTTTTACTCCAAAATGCAGATGCTCTCCTGTGGTTCTTGTTCCAGTATTGCCTGTTACACCTATCTTTTGTCCAGCTGACACGGTATCGCCCACTTTTACATTTACCTCCGACAAATGCATATAGGTAGTTTGCACCTTGCTGCCGTCCTCACGATTGTATTCCACCGTGATACTTTTTCCTCCTGCTGTATTCACATTCTGGTTGACGGCTACCACCTTACCGTCATTCTCGGTTGCTAATACGGCATCATGCTTACAACGGATGTCTATGCCTTTATGCATCTGCTGCTTGCTCTTGTCCATCGGATCTTGACGCATACCGAACGGAGAAGTGATGAATAGATAGGTTTCACGGAGCAAAGGGAATGAATACTTGCCATTTGGTCGTTTGTCTTGTACTCGTTCTTCGCTTGTTGCTTGTCTTGGATTGTTCTCCACTCCGAATGACTTCCCTTGCGCCTTCATCTCGCTCATCACTTGCTGGTCATACTTCTGTAATCCATTCAGTTCAATGATGTCTTGCAAATCTGTTGCATACCCCATACCTGATGCGTACCCGGCTTTGGCAATCCCTTTAGTCCAACCCTTATAGTCATCTGGTGACAGCTGAAAGCACTTGGCATAACGCTGATTATTAGCGAGGAACTTGGAATGATGCTCGTAGCTGTCTGCCACAGAACTGTATTTGCAAAACTTTTCATTGGGCTTATCATCCGTATATACCAGATATTCACCTCCGTTCTTCAACCACGAAGCTGTTGCTTTGATGCCAAAGTGATTATTCCCTAATCGTGACAGTTCACTCTCTCCATTACTGCTTTCCAGCATGCCTTGCGCTAAGGTAACGGAGGCAGGAATGCCATAACGCTTCATCTGCTCCATAGCCGCCTCTGCATATTTGTCGACGTATGATTGGTTCTTGCTCATTGTTCTTACTACTTTTTGTTATCCTTTTACTGTACTTAAACCTACCGCTTCATTCCTCTCGATGGTTCTACCAACTCTTTCACTTCCTCCTGCTTGTGCCGTTTGGGCTCTTCCAACATATCGCAGATGGCTACTCGTTGTCCTTCCCGTATCAGTTTAGGCAGGTAGGTATCAAGGGCATGGTATGGAAATCCTGCCATTTCTTTGATATTGCCGTTTGCTCGTTTGGTCAGCGTGATCCCTAATATCTCAGACCCTTTGCGTGCATCTTGATTGTACATCTCATAGAAATCACCAATACGGAACAACAATAATGCATCTGGGTGCTTGGCTTTCAAGTCATCCCATTGCTTTTTTATGCCAGATGCATTCTGCTCTTTCTTGCCTTGGGCTTCTTTTGCTTTCTTTTCCTCAGTTGCTTTTTCCTCCTTGACCTTCTCCTCGGATTTGTCTTGTTTGTCTTCTTCCTCGTGATATTCCCGGTGTTCCTCTTCATGCTTCTCTGTGGTTCCTTGCTGTTCCTGCTTCACCTCGGTCTCTACTTCCTGTTTCTCCGATGACGTCTGTTCTTGTTTTTCTCCTGCTTTCAGCACGTCAGCAAATAGGGTTGCTGCCAAATGCGTTTTATAGCTGTTTCTGTCTTCTGCTACCCATAACCGCTGCCATTGCTGTGGGGTAATGCATCTGGGTTTCATCTTCTCTCCGTCGATGGTTGCTGAACAAAGAATGCCATTTTCTTTGGTCTTGAACACGCACACACGTTCTATGCGGTTCATATCAATGTCCAGGTCATTGCTCCCGAACAGGTCTACTTTCAAGTCAGGTTGTACGGCTGCACGATGGTGATACTTGTTTGCCAACTCCATCTTTACTGCTTCAAAATTGTCCATCGACTGCTTCAGTGTACTAAAGAACTGGTTGATGTCTGCCTTGTCTGGATATATGCTATATCCGTTCTGTCCCTCGGGTTTGATATACAATGCCCAACGGTTTTTGTCGTCTTGTATCATCTGTACTTGACTGAACCCAACATCCTTGGCTCGCTCTACAGCAGGACTGGCATCTAATGTGGATAGATGTTCTAACGACCAATTTTTCAGTCGGGCGATGTCCACTTGCTTGTCTGCAAAGTAACTGTCATCGGGGCGATACCCCAATGCTCCGTCAGGATTGTAGAAGCGTACGTTTTCGATGCCTTCACGTTCCAATGCTTTTTGGATGCGCTGCTTGCTCATGCCCTGTATCTCATTGTTCACTTCTAATGAGGCTCCTGACGGCATAACCACGTCGGCTGTCTTTTTCTCCTTGTCGATGACCAATACGATGGTCTTGTTGTCTTTGTCGGGATGCTGTTTGATTTCATCCGCTATTAGATAGTGTTTAGGCAACTGGTCCATCAGTTCTTTGGTCTCTCGCTGATTTCGCATGGTGGAGTATTCTATCTTTTCTCCTTGCTCTGCCTTGCGCATTACTAAAAGGGCATTGTTTACATCACTCTCTACAGCATCTATCAGGCAGGGATTCTCTTTCAACTCACGAACCCAATAATCTGTCAGATGCAAGCCTTCTTCTGACAATCGCGCAGGCAGTCCCAACTCCAACATTTTCACTCCTGAAGCTAATTCAGCCACCAATCGTTCTCTTTTTATGGCATCCTCCGATGGAGCTGTACCATTTTTCATCACCATGCCTTCACGTGCCAACCGCTGCTGATGTCCTGTGGCAGAGACAATCTGGCGCAATGTTTCTTGCACATAGTCATTGTAATGCTCAAAGTCCTTTTGGCGTGGCATATACACCGCATCCTTTTCCGTGTCGTAATGTGCGACACCGCTGCCGTCCGTACGTATGGGTACCAGATTGTCACGCATTTTCAATAGGAAGTCATTGAAGCGAACATGCATGGATCGCTCATCTCCTTCTCCCAAACCTCTCTCCTCAGCTGTGCCATAATCTGCCAACAGCTTTTTGTATTCTTTCTCATTGGCAAATGGCATTGTGGTCTGGTCAATACAAAACAGTGTGCGTATCTCTCGATTGTGCACACCTTTATATTGCTTCTGCTGTTCTACATCCAATGCCTGATAGTCGTTTCGGCTGATAATATCCTTCGGATTGTTACGATTGACGTATTGGTTCCAATTATAGAAAAGGAACGGTACTCCTCGTTCATGCTCCCTTACAGCCACTCCTTGTCTTTTTGCCTCACTGAAAGGCATAAAAAGGTTGGTCTTGCTACCAGACTTGTCCGAATGCAATGACATGATCAATGCATTGAACGGACTTACTGTCAATCCCTTGGGATAGAAACTTGGATAGGTCTTACCCGATGCGTTTAACCAATATCCTTTTGCTGAAGGCGCACTGCCCAACGCCGTAGAGAGTAATTCCACTTGTCTCTCTGCTGCCGCTTTCTCTGCTTGACTCTTGTCTTTCATATTGTGCTTTTATTATATTCTTATTGTATTCCTCTTGATCTGCTGACTGTCTCACGCTCCTCACGACCATTCTCATACTGCTGCATGGCCACAGATTGCATCTGCTCATTTTTTGCAAGTATTGCATTGGCAAGGGTATTCAACGGCAACGCCCCTGCCTGATATGCATCCACCACGGTTTGTGGCAATTGAATGGTACAGGGCACCCGGTCGATATGTACTATCAAACAACTGCCTTTTAGCACAGGATTGCTTAAACGTGGATTCAATGGCTCGTCTGCATATTGCCTGTATGCGACTTGTCGATTGCTTGCTGCATATCTATCTGGCACTACGCCTTCATTGGCTTTCCTCTCCAATGCTTCATGCCCGGCTTTATTTATCAGATTGGTTCCTCCCATACCTATCAATATCATTTTAAGTATCGGATTCTTCACGAACATTCCTGCCACAATACTTGCCAATGGTATCATGCTGTTGTCCAAGTTCAAGGACTTTGTCTTGCCAGTAAGCAATCCTACTAACATATCTGGCAACATGGCGAGCACATAGCCAAGGTTATGGGTGATGTCGCCGAAACCGTCCAAGCCGAAATTTGCCAACAGCCCTTCCCATCCGTTTTCATTGGCTTGCTGCAACTGATTGGCTTGATCCTCATCTGATGATGCGTCAACAGATTGTGCTTCTCCTGAACTGTCAGTTCCCTGTTTTCTTTCCGTACTTTTGCGCTCTGCCTCTTTTTGTTTTGCCGCTTCTTGCTGAGCTTTTTCCTTCAGATAGTCATCTTCCTTTCCTGGTGCTACAATCAACGGAACGTCCTTGTATTTTGGATCCTTACGTATGTCTTTGGGCTTCAGAAAGTCCGTATTGGGTTTAAACACAGGAAAAGGGGATTTGTTATTGCTATTTGTTGTCCATGTCACAGGCTTGTATTTTTTTGTTGGTAACTTGATTTTATGTGATAACTGTCCGTTAAGCGTTTGCAGGAAACCTCCAGATTCTTCAAGTTCATTGGCATGTTTGCGAAAGCCGTTGAAGACATTGCTGTTACTGCCAAAGATTCCTTTGCTGATGCTTAGCTCCATTACTTGCTCCTTGCGGTGCTCTGTACTGCCAACGGTTTTGTCTAAGGCATATCCTAATGCTACATCGCAGCCAACGAACTTGGCGAAGGTTGTCCAACCATTAAAAGCTCCCATCGATACGGCATCTACTGCAGAACCTGCCACTCGTCCCGTAACTTTCTCTGTGGTACTTGGCTTATAGGCTTTCTCGCTTCTTGCCTCAATCTCTTTGGTTAATGGGGACTTCATCAATTCCTCAGTAAATCCCCAGATACTTTGCTTGGCTGCCTTTCGCATGATGTATTCCATCGATGATTTGGGGATGTCATCCACAACCAATTTGTTAATCATCAGGTCTTCCATCCGCTGACCGATATAGGCATATGCCAAATCGCATCCTATTTGTTTGGATAGTGCATCGTATTTTGTACGTCCGATTTGTTCCACCACGGCTTTACGCCATTCTGCTGACAACAATGCGAAGTCACGCTGCATCGCTTTATCGTTTTGCATTTTCTCATTGCACATCCTGAGATAGTCCTCGGTGGTCTTGCTGTTCCACTCACCAGCTGTGCGTACTGCTTGCCAACCCATGTCTATCAACATAGGATTGGATGATGCCATGATACCTGCCGGACTACGCTGGTAGTCTGCCAGTTCCTTGACTTGCTTGTCATTCAATGTCTTTCTGACCTGTTTCATTACAGACAAGACACTGCCTTCAAAGTAATGTTGCAGACTATATTCTATCTCCGCAAATCGTTTGCTGTTCTTTATGCTCATTGCTTTGTTACTTACAGGGTTTGGTTCAACAGTTGCTCTTTGGTCTGCTCTATCGCATGATGGTATACTTCCATCTGCTTTGGGAAATATTCAGTTAGCCACTCGTCTTTCTCTATGCGGTCAAGAATAAACAGAATGGCTTGCTGACGTTCTATCTCCACAGAACTCTCTCCGTTCTCATGATTGTTGAACCAGGCTTTGGTCCACCATCTTACTCCTGCGCGGTCGGGGTATACGCTGACTATTCTCGGTATGTCGAAGCTCTGAATGTCCACCTCCAAATTCATTAATGGATCGATGACTCCACTACTGTTCAGGAGGTCGCTGTGGACTTTTTTTTTAATGCTTCATTCAATGTGGATAGGAACACATTGTGACGTAACGCCAAATAGTCAAGAAAATCCCCAATTAGGAGATTCTGTACCTTACATGCCAATGGTACACTTCTCTGACTGATACCCAACGGATTGCTCATGCTTGGCATAACCTCAAAGAAGTAGCGTTTCATGGCTCCCAACGAGAAAATATTACGTAGCGATTGTTCCCGATGGGGCGACAATGCGTATTGTCCATGCCGTAGGTCATCCATATATAAAGGCAGATAACGCAGCATCAATGACTCGATTTCTTCTCTGTCGTTGTCATATTGTGTGGCGATGTTCATGTCAAAATCGTCAATGTCTATCGCCCCGATCCTTCCTTGATGTTTCAATGCTTTAATATTGCCATAAAGCATGGTCAGGAATTCCAACGGATTCAGTTCCACTCCGTCGAATTTTACACTGATATGCAATCGGTCGCTGCTCAGGCTTACTGTTTGTCCTGCTACTACTGGCTCCCCGAAGTTGGCATACACATTGGCAAGGTGTCCGTAGATTACCTCGTATTTACCATATCGTATCGTTTGGTATATGCCGTGTATGCTGTCACTGCCAACTCCAGATACGGTGCCACTTGCCACTGCGGACAGAGGATAATGGTTGACCATAAAGTCCAGTCCGTGATGAAAGAACTTTTCTCCTGTAGATGGATGTGTCTGTTCTCCATATCCCAATGTCATTGCCACTTCCTTACCAGGCTGCTCCTCAAACGGCATACAATATCCGCTCTTGGACTGTAATATCATTTCTTCTGTATATTGCATACTTTTTCTGTTATCTTCTCATTCCTCTTACTTGTGCATCTTCGGCAGTAGCCACTGCTGCACTACGCCTTTCTCCTGCGCTACCACTTCCAATCATATGATTGAGGTTGGCATTATTGCCCACCAACATCATGCCGAGCATGGTTCCTGCTATTTTGCCCAACCATCCGAAACGACCAAAGATGAGATAAGCTGCTGCCACCAGTCCCGCCAGACTCAATCCCGACACTTTGCCTTTACCGAGGTTACTGAAGAAACTGCCGAACATATCCAGTCCGTTTCCATTGAAGATATTGCGGAAGAACTTGCTCATGCCGCTCCACTTGCTGTTGATGTTGCCCATGGCATTGTTCATGCTGTCTACCGCTTCTCCTGCCTTGTCTTTCAATTCCTTTACATCGCTGGCTGTTCCTGCAATGGCATTGGTTGCTTCTTCTCCGATAACGGCATCACTTACAATGCGTGTCACACTCTTGTCTGTGGTGAGCTTTTCCCAACCGACATATCCTACAGCTCCTCCTACTGTAGCTGTCTTTACCGCTTTGCCAGCGTGGTTCAGGGTTTGTGACGGATGAATCACAGAATTGCCCATAGACTTTGCAGAGGCTTTCGCTCCAGTCTTTGCAGCTCCCAATGCCTTGCCACCTACTGTTAATAGTTTACTCCAAAATGACATATTCTATCGTTTTTTGTTATTTCATTATTTATTTGGCCTCATATCTGCCTTATCCGACCGACTATTAATAGTCTTACAATTCCCTACAAAACTTACTATGCCTACCTTCATTCTCAACTTAGGAAGGCTTAAAGAGGCTTATCTCAGCTTATTGCTAAGGCATCACGTTTCGTCCGGCTTGTTTCCATCTTCTTTTTGCAGCATTCACGATTTCTTGTTTGTTGGCTTTTTGTGGCTTTGATCCTTCGTCTATTTCCAACCATATATCACCCATACTTGTGTATTTCACAGCTTTTGTCAGTCGTTGCAGTTTCTTGTTCATCACTTTCAATTTCGGACGAATTCCAAACACTACTTCCATACGTTCTTTCTCTGTCATCTTATTCTTTGACAGACATACTGTTCGTATGTCATTTACGATTTCTACGCTGTTCAGTATCAACTCACGATAGATTTTATTGCGCTTGGTGGATAACGCTACGGCCAATCCATTACTCGGATGGGCATCCAGTTGTTTGATTAATCCACCCATGTTATTTGTGAGCTGCGTCACCTCATGATAGAATCCGTATACCTGCGCTGCATAACATACAATCGAACGAAACGAGTCAAGGTAATTGTTGAACTCTCGATGCAAGTCTGTAGTTGCCTTCACTTCTTCCTTTGTCCAGATATGACCAGTGGTCATCATCAACATCACTTGTTCTTGGTTCTTCAACTGTTTCTCTGCCTTGTTGGTGTACATCAGTATCATTCCCGTCAACGTCGGGTCTGACTGGGCATAGGTTTTGGCAATGCTCATTAGCATCACTATCACCATTGCTCCTATATATTTTACAACTCCCATTTATTCCATTGCGCTTTTGTACAACATTGTATTTGTCCAATCTGACTTATCCGTCCAATCCTGTTCATTGCATAAAAATTTTCATCAATGGCTTAGTCGGCATAAAGAGGCTTAGAAAGGCTCATTCACCTACAAACAGCTAATTACATGCTATGAATCAGTCTGCCTAAAAAGGCTCAATAAGGCTTATTCCTACAAAGGGTTCTTATTCTCCTGTCACTTGCGCTGCTCTTCGCCATCGTCCCATTGCTTGCCTTGCAACATCTGCATTGTTTCTGTCTATCATTCCTGCCGTAGCATTATTCCATACGTCATTGAATGTATAGTAGCGTATGCTCAGATACAACCGATGGAGTTTCTTGCTGAAACAGCTGAGTTTGTCATTCAAAGCCCAAAGTGTCTTGCTTCGGTCTGCTCCTGTTATCATGTTCTCGTTACCTCCTTGCGATATGGCATCGTTCAGCAAGGTAAAGACTGATACCAATTCTGTAGCTGTCTCAATATACAGGTTATTCATTGACATACTCGCAACAATGCCTTGCGGATTATTGTTGATGGCTTTGCGCAACTTGCCCAAAGTGATGAAGATTCTCACTCCGTCATCATATAGATGGGTACAGGCTTTCAACGAAGAGGCGTAACCGCTGATGTCTTTCAAATAGCTGTTGTATTGTTTCTGCCATTTGTGCATTTGATTGAACTCGGCTGCAATGGTATTCTGTAATATGGCTGTTTTCTTCTGACCATTGATCTGACTGTCTATCTGCTTTTCCAACAGTTCATTACCCTCTGCCAGTGCCATCCATTCCAATGGATTTGATGCAGTTATCTGTGCCTTTCCATTCATGGCTGTTCCCAGAGCTATTCCCATCACCAATATCATTCTTCTCATTTTTACCTCCTCATTCCTCCTGATTTCCTTTCGTCAGGTACTCCCAATGGCTCAAATTCTCCTTCCAATGATTTGATATGCTCCTCACTTGGTTTGTCCAACAACACAT
>OLSK01001571.1_pt1 | contig 16535 bp, 11 predicted proteins | sample 1672781 | NCBI WGS metagenome assembly OLSK01 (sample SAMEA3136723, study PRJEB25190) | human gut metagenome | biome: human gut; feature: human-associated habitat; material: faeces | place: Austria | collected 2013 | reverse complement strand
CGTTTTCAAAAATTCCTCGTGATGTTTTTGAAAAAACAACGGTATGTTTTTTCGATGTTTCCGACATGTTTTTTCACCACATTTCAACCCTAAAAATCCATGGCTTCATGCCTTCTTTGCAAGGTGGATACTTGCAACGGAGAGGCAATAAACTTAGGGTTGGAAGTAGGCGAAGGAATAGTCGTCGTGAGCCAATACTCCTTTGCGAATCAAACCCTGCAGATGGCGAACGAAGTTTGCCTTATGGCCTGTGCTATGTTGTAGCTTTTGCAGGACATCCCGCTCGAAGCTGCGTGGCGGGAAGGCTTTCGCTTGCTTAATATAGTTCTCATTCTTGGAATGATGCGCTTCAGCCTCATTCAGCTCTTCGGCGAAACGATTCCGATGAGCCACCTCATACATCATAAGCACATAATGAGCCAAGGCATCGCTGGCTGCAAATACGATGGAGTCACTGTCCGTCTTGAAAGTGCCGCATCTGAACCCCGCAGGATTCAACTCATCCTTACAGTTTATCAAGTAGGGAGGTTGGTCGAAATCGCCTATTTTGCCAAAGGAATGTTCCAACAGCTTGGAACGTTGGTTGTAATGAAAAGCCACACTGTCCCCAAAACTTATCCAGAAACATTCCCCGTCTACGGTTTTCCAAACAGCTGCGAGCGTGGCAAAAGAACCTTCGTCGTAGAACTTATCCAGCAATAATCCTCCTAATTGTTGGGCATCGGCTTCGCATTGGTTATAGAAAGGTTCCCATATCTCATTAATCCAATTGTCCAATTCTTCTGCTTGGCGGATTGGGGTGTCGGGCAAATGGTCTAACAGATACTGAGACCATCGTTCGGCGAACACGCCTCCTCCGCCTGCCCCATCAGATACAGCAATCATGCCCGCACGAGCCAATGCTGCATCCTCATTGACGCAGCCCGACTCAAATTTCCCGATAGAAATAAATCCTTGCTTACTCATTGATTCTGGCTGATGTTAGTAGGCGTGCCGATATCCATCAGCTTAATCAGTGTGGTGGCATCCGCATTCACGCCCATAGCTACATGGCGGCCTTGCCTTCCGTCGTTCAGGCATCGGTCTATTTCTGCATTATAGCGCAATGGCAGCAGACTTGACATCATGAAGAGAGTTTCCGCATACCGATTGCCGTGCAATTCTTGTTTCTCGATCGGAAGTACAATCTCTTGGGGCGATTTGCTGGCTGTGAAGTGGATGTTAAAGAGAATCACATTGCCATCATTCGTGAAAAGAGATTTCAACTCATTGGCTTGCTGCATGACGCTCTCTTTCGAGGATCCGTTGAATTCGCCATCTGTAATGTGGATAACCGTAGGAGGATAGCAGTCCTTGTCGTGATGTTTCTCCATCCAGTCGTCGAGCAAGCGTTTCGCATGGGCAAACGCTTTGTGCCAATAGGTGCCACGCCCGTCATGGCGAGCCTCTATCCACTGTACTTTCTCAACCTCTTTGACGACTGTTCCTTTCCGTGTACGCTTCTCTTCCTTCACGGTGATTTTCTTGTAAGGATGGTTTAGCAACTCTTCGGGAGACACGAAATCCCGTCCCTCCAACTCGCCATTCCATCCGCTGTAGGAGTCATGTCCATACCCAATCACGGCGATATCATAGTAATGGCGCACCTCGTTCGACTTGATGCAACGCAAGGCTAATTCATTGATTTGACGGTTCACGATGCGTGCCGCAGCTTCTGCCATCGTCATCTCTTCGCCATTCATCTGCGTCTTGCTTCCCATGCTGATGGATTGATCCACCAAAAAGAGGAATGCCGTAGGAGTATTGCGGGTAATCTGGGCGGTATAAGCCGTCTTGCTTTGCATCTGTTGCGGTTGGTTGGGGATGGTAATGCCAAAGTTGCCAATGTTCTTGATGTAGGCAAGGGGAATGCAATGATTCACCAGCACCTCTGCTTGGAAAAACTTCTGCTCCTCGTCGGGCAGGTCAAAATGCTTTTTAGCTTTGACCGCATCAAAGTGAATCCGCTTGAAGTCATCGAATGAAGCACCTACTTGTGCCCCGTTTTTGGTAGCGTTCCGGTCGGCATATTGGCTCTCTTGCCAATAGATTACCTCCGGGTCGATTTCTAACACCACAGGGTTTGAGATGCGAGCTTCGTTCATGGCTACATACATCATGGGATGTTGCGTGACGAAGCTAACCCGCACATAATGCTCTAATCCATCCCGTTTGTCCAACGAACGGGAGCTGTCGCTTCCGCCAGGTTTCGCAATGGTGATTCCCTTTTGCTCACAATCAGCCCAAGAGTAAAGGCCTCCGTTTTGAATAATCGAGGCTAAGTTGTCGCGATCGGTGAAATGATAGAGTTTCGTGATGCCATGGCTCTCTAAGAGCGATTGATAGGCTTGCCAGTTATTCTTCTTCTCCATGGTTGTCTATTATTTGATCAAACAACGTGGGTTGCTTGGGTTGAACATCGATTTGTTTTATCTCTTGTGGAGCTGTCCCCAATGCATCGGCATAGGGATAAAGTCCCTCCGCATAGGCTTTTACCAAATAAGCATGCGATAGCGGATGGATTGGATCGTCCACGTCGCAGCAGGTATTATAGTCCAGCAACACAATCGTTTGGGTTTGACTCGCTTTGCGCAGCCGCTCGATGATTGGCATTACTTTGTGTTCCAGCATCCAACGGTAGGTAGGGATGTAAATTTGCTGTTTGGCTTCCACATAGCCCAATATCTCTTTGCCATTCACGCCCTTTCGATGTCCTAACACCGTCCCATGCTTGCGCACCGTGCGTTTCAGGTTCTTCATCGTGTGGTTGCTGAAGAACGAGCAATCCACATCCTCCTGCTCGAAAACCTTCAGTCCTTGCCACACGCCCTCTACGCAAGCAGCGGTATAGCCTTCGCTGTAAGGCACAGGAATATCTCCATGTGGATAGAAAGGGCTGAGTAGCACCAATCCATCTTTCGCTTGACTGGTTACATCTGCGATAATGGCTCCCGGATGCGCCTTCAATATAGTCTCCGCCTTTTTTCGTTTGGATGCTATCAGTATCATATTTCTACAAGATTGTTGTGAAGATCTTTAGGTAATAATCGCATAAATTTTTCCATTGATCCTTTGGGGATGTGGATGGTTTGCAGTGCTTCGTACCATTCAAACGCCTTATCACCAATTTGTGTTACGGAGTCGGGGATATGGATGGTTTGCAGAGCTTCGCAGTCGTAAAACGCATAGTTTCCAATGAACGTTACGGAGTTGGGTATATTGATGCTTTGCAGAGAACGGCACTCGGCAAACGCCATATCACCAATTTGTGTTACAGAGTTGGGAATGTGGATGGTTTTCAAACCAAATTTCCAACAAAATGCACTACTGCATATCACTTTCGTTCCTTCTTTAATTTGATAAGATACTAAATCGCTTGGAGCTTTAATCAATCTTATCCCATCCGCACTATATAAACCCCCAAATTCATCCTTAACTGCATTTTGGCGATCTTCTTTCGTTACATCCGTTCTCCTAATCTCCTCTTTTGGCTTCTCCGGCTGTTGCAAGATAAAGAGGCGGAAGGAGAGCATGCCAAGGCTGTTGAGGGAGGATGCCAAAAGAAAGGCTGAGAATAGTTTTGCCAATTCAGCATCGGAAGAGAGAGCAAGGATGGCTTGCAAGGCGGCGGACTTACCGATGTCCCGATAGTCGGATGCGGAGAGGAGCAAGCGGTCGGCTGTGGCAAACTGATTGTAGAGCGATGGCTGCAAGGAGATTGCCTTCAACGAGAGAGCGATGGAAGCAATGGCGAAGTCATCTATATGCTCATTGAAGGTGGCTTCGGTTCGGAGCGGATGGCGAAAGTCGGGACTTCCCAACTCGTTGGCGTTCTCGTCCTGCAAGGCTGGAACGAACATGCCGTCATAATCCACCAATACCAAAGACCCATCCTTTTTCACCAAGATGTTGTCGGGCTTCAAGTCGCCATGCGCAAAAGGTTGAGAGAGCAACCACGCTCCCATGCGGCAGAAGCGATAAGCCAACAGCTGCAAGACGTAGGAGTCATGCAAGTGCGCTTTCAAGTAGTTGTCGAGCGTTACGCCTTCTGCCCAATCCATCACTAATACAGGAAAGTCGTTGGTACTGCTTTGTGTAGTGTCCACAAACAACTCATCCTCCAAATAGCGGAAATGGAGCAGATAAGGAGAAGAGGTAAACTCTAATTCCTCGGCAATCTTGCGGTAATGCTCCTCCCGTTTCTCTTGCTCACGAGTGAAACACTTCACAGCATACAGCTGTTGGGTGTTCACGTCCTGCATCTTGAACACCACGGCGAAGTTGCCGCTCGACATCACCGGGTTTCCGTTGCTATCGAGCACAGGCCTCAAATCGCTCAGTTGATTGAAGTTATCCTCTGCCGAGCGTATTGCCTCCACATATTCAGAGATTAATGGGTACTGCATAAGCTAACAACTAGTATAATAGGTACGATTCCATTCCATTTGCCATTCAATAAGGCTTATCAGGAAACTGTTTGATTACATTCCTGATGATTTCATCTTGCTTATATTCCGATAAAGCTCTATATGTGATGAATAAATCCGTACTGTCTGGAAGGGCTATGACTTTCAGATAAGAATAGAAAGAGTTATCTTCATTTTTGGCACTTCCTGAAATTTCTAAAACAGAATCAGTCTTCTCATTTACATCGATTGTAAATCCAGCCTCAATCAAACCGTTTTTCAAGCTTTCTTTTCCATTCCAGATTTCCTCGTTGTGTGGTGCGGCCCATGTTTTTATGATTTCATTTTCAGTGGTTAGATTCATGCTTGAATTATCTTCGGCGATATTCAACTCAAAAGAATCGGGAATGACTAAATAGGTATCCCATTTCGTGTCGTAAAAGAAGCAGATAGAATCTTTTCGCAAGATGCCTTTTTCAGAATCAACAATCTGAATAGTCGAATCGTTTAAAAATGTTCTAACGAATTGTAGCATTTCATCATTTTCTTCTTGGGCGATAATCCTATCATCCGTTGTATTTGACACACCAAAATACTTATACGAGAAAAAAGCAACGATTATAGCTACGAGCAAACCGCCTATTGCTAAATGTTTTGTTTTCATAATTCAATTTATAACGTTGGTGCTTTTTGTATTGGCGGCAAAGTTAATGTTTTTTCTTTAGGCACGCTCCTAAGAGACGATATTATTTCCATGAGAAACAGGAAACTACCTGATTTTTGATGCCTTGCCCATGTTTTTGAGTTAGCATCCAACATTTCATATAGCTGAAAAGTTCTTATCATTATAGTGAAAAGATTAATAAGCAGACACCTATGATTTTGTTAATTGTATCAATAGCTAATTCTTTGTTTTAAGAATAATCCAAGTTCCATCATTATCTTTGCCTTCATGCTTCAGAACACCTTTCTTTTGCAAAGCGGAAAGGTCGCGCTCGATGGTGCGTTGGCTCACCGACAAAGTCTCCGACATTTGTTTGCCGGTGATTGTCGGAGATTTTTTTTATAAGATCGATGATTTTCTGCTGACGCTCAGTGAGTTTCGTCTCCGACATATCTCCGTCATAGTTTCCGACATTCGAAGCATCGGAGGAGGCAAAAATGATGGTCTGGAATTGGGTCGGAGTGGATTTGAACACAGGTTTCAGTTCGTCCTTATAACCTTCCAAAGCTTTGGTCTCATTGCAAATGCGTGTGAGTCCACTGCCACGCTTCTCCATGTAGTCAAGTTGAGCCATCACATTTGCAAGTATAGGATTGCGCCTTTCAGAAGACACATCTTTGATGTCCAAATCCTGTATCAGCATTCCATTGTACATTCCTCCTGGAGATGTGACTGTGAGGCGATCGTTGTAAATGTCAAGATGAACTTCACCGCCCATCACTGTGTAGTCACGATGGATGAAATGGTTTACCATTGCTTCCAGAACAGCACGTTCTGCATACTCTAGTTTATTCTTTCGCCCATCAGGTAGTTTCTCCCAGCCTCTCTTTGTGTTTGACTTCACAAAGTTCATGGCTTCACGAAGCAGCATGAGGACATTGCCTGTAAACTCTGCATCGTTGATGGCATCGCCCTTTTCTTTTCCATCCCAACGGGTGCTATAAAGACGAGACTGCCACAATGGACAATCATCAGCAAACAATGCACCCGCATTCGTTAGATTCCCTTCACCAGTTACCAGTCCAAACGATAAAAGATACTTCTTATCCCAATCTTGTTTGGTGCGGTCTTTGAAAGTATTCGCTAATATCGTAAAAGCATAGTCTTTAACCTTATAATCCGTGTGAAGGGAATCGTAGGTTTTATTAGAACCTTTCAGTACCAAGCGAACCATCTGCTCTGCTGTGGCAGGCGTGCTCTCATCACCAACTCGGACAAATGCTATACGCTGACCATCGCCCCGCATTGACTTTGAGTTGCAAGATATGTAAACCATCTATATCATGGGGAATCACCTCCACCTCTGGCAGGGGATCCATATAGTCACGAATCTTACTGCTGATGGTCTCGCATACATGCTGTACGTCATCAAGCCCTTTGACGCCGCCGTCATTATCAATGCCGAAGAAAAGTGAGCCACCCAATCCGTTGGCAAAAGTGCTTACGCTCTTCAACCAACTTTTAGGTTTCTTTTCTTCAAGCATTACCTTGAAATCGTATGCAGTACATTCTGCTATCAGAGCCTTTAATTCCATTGTATATGAATACTCGTTTCTTATCATGCAAAGAAACACATTTTTATTGAGACCAAGGCATAAAAACATTGTCTCGCGCGTATTTTAAGCAAAATCACACTTATATGGCACAAAAAGTTGCCAGAATTGAAGTTTTTCGTATCCTTTGCAATGCATAGTGGCATCACGCCATCTTTTGCAAGACATATTGCTCACATCCTGCCAAATTACCACACCGAAAGGGTAAACAATGATATATTTTTTCGATGTTTCCGACATGTTTTTTCAATAGGTCGGAGGGTCTTTTTACCCAATAAATACGCTGTAGTGGATAAAAAACCGATTTTTATCCACTACGATGCCATTTTGTGGATAAAAACCGGAAATATCATTCGTCCCGCTGCATTTCTCTAACCCTTTCTTAACAGAGCCGTCGCTGCACTTTACGATACGGGAGCTATTGATAGAAAAGAAACGGAGCACCCTCGCATCTTGGGTTATCTTCTTGTTTCTGAAGCGCTTTATTCTCAATGGACGAAACTATCACTTCACCTCTAAGCGGAACTCCTTGGCCATAGACGGGAATGACGACTCCCCTTTCAAACGGAGAGCCACCTTTTGGGAAACCAAATTATAGTCATCCCAAGAACCGGCTGAAATCATCATCATGACATGACCATCTTCCGACATCCATTTGACCGGGAAATTGGGTTGGTAATCCCCGTAAGTGCCCCAATTATCGTCACGATGGAAAACCCGCCAAGGTCCCCAAGGTTCGGGGGCTTCATAAAGCGTCAATTGCGAACGGGATGCTTCCGGATATCTCATCTGGTGGATTGGACGCGGATGCAACTCCTCATCCACAAAGCTGTAATTTCCCATGATATAACGCTTGATACCAGGGTTATACGCCACATGGTTGGATCCGGTCATTTTATAATACCGGAACACCAATTGGGCATCCTTTTCGTCATGGCTCCAACGAGGTTCGGCCGGATTGCTTGAAGCGAAGAACTCCCAAGCGTCACGCTGCAAGATTTTATCCTTTGGCACACGACCCAACAACATACCGTCGTTGTTTTCCCAATAGCTCTGGTTATCATCCTCATCACAAGGGAAATAAGCATAGACATAACCATCACGCGCCCCTTCATATCCTTTGCCAAACTGCAAGAAATGGCAAGAAGACAAACGACCTTCAAAGAAATGGAACGGAGTGGCATGGTTGTCAAAAGTCAAACCTCCATCTTTCGACACCGCAATCCATCCAAAAAGGTTGTGCTGGCGGCGGAAAAGCGGATTGTCCCCGTAGTTCTGCGCTTCAAAACTCATGTACAACGTGCCATCCACATCCAACAACCCGGAAGGCTTCACTCCTTCCAAACGCTTGTCGGCAACAAGCAACGAATCGTCCGGCGTAGGAGAAGGGCAAATCATATCCATAGACCACTGCCCCACCTGTGTCAAATCACCCAAGTTGAAGCGGCGGAAAGTACGCAATCTCCACACATTCACCGTACAACCTTTATTATCACCCGCACCCAAATAGATGTTATCATCTTTGCCCCAAGTGAGCGGCCACATGTCTCCTTCACCCGAATGGTAACGATAACGGTCAAACAAAACCTCCTCAATCAGTTCCGATGGCTCGTAAGGAGGAATTGCTTTCGGATAAATGTAATAATCCGCCTTCTGTCCATTCGCACAAACGCAAGGTTTGATTTCCCGATCTTGGGCAGTCATTGTAGAGGAGGCAGCCAAAAGCAATACGCCCAAAGAAAATAGATACTTTTTCATCTGTTCTGTAAACATTTTATTCAATGGAAGCAAAATTAAGGAATTATTCTTTATGGCTAATGAGGTTGGTAAAAGTTTCTGCTTTTTGAGGAAAGACATAAAAAAAGGAACAATCTGGCAATGTGCCAAATGTTCCATCCAATCTATGGGGCTGTGCCAAAACAGCTGTTGGCAATGATGACACACCTCCGAATAACTAAACTACTTAAATTCTCTTTAAAATACAGTTTTATTTATTTCGCGTCCAACTCCAACGCATTCTCCAAACGGCGAATCTTCATATTCAACATTTGGCACATAAAACCGTTTTTCATAGAATGATAACGTTCCAACTGATAACGCAAAGCTGCCAAAGCTTCCATCATTTTTCTATTATTTTCCATATTACATTGGTTTTATACCTCACGATTGAGGCGGTTAATACTTAAACTAAAATTATATATACTCTTATCTCATTACCTAACCACAATGCAAAGATAGGAATAATCTCCGATTATATGTTATAAAACATACGAAATCATTTCGTTTTTACCATTTTTTAATTATAAAACTGATTCTCAAAGGCTGAAACAGCCCGATTACCAACTTGTTTTCACAAAAACTTACTACCTTTGCCGTAACATATAATGATTCAATTAGAGTTATTTCATTGTGGACATTAAAGAATTATCATCACTTTATTCTTCGCACCCGACGATTTCCGCACTGCTACAAATCGTAAGCGAAGGCAAAGACAGGAATATTTCCTTAAAAGGACTGAGCGGCTCCGCTTCAGCCATGACTATCGCAGCTCTTTATGCAAAAGGAGGCGGCAATTTCATCTGCCTGCTGAATGACATGGAAGAGGCTGGTTACTTTTATAACGACCTGAAGCAATTGACGAATAGCGACTCGGTCTATTTCTTCCCTTCCGCCTACCGCAGGGACATCAAATATGGCCACATCGACCCAGCCAATGAGATTCTCCGAACGGAAGTGTTAAGCATACTGCAAAACGAGCATCCCAAGTTCATCATTGTTTCTTATCCAGAGGCAATAGCGGAAAAGGTCGCAAGAGAGGAAATCTTGAAAGAAAACACCTTGCCGCTGAAGGTCGGCGACACGGCAGACATCATAAACATCTCCAACGCATTGGACAAAAACGGGTTTGAAGCGGTGGATTATGTGTACGAACCGGGACAATACGCGCTTCGTGGAAGTATCTTGGACGTCTTTTCCTTTTCATACGAATATCCGTACCGCATCGACTTCTTCGGAGATGAAATAGAGACAATCCGCACATTCGACGTGGAGACGCAATTGTCCAAAGACAAACTGGATTCCATCCAAATCGTCTCCGAAGTGAGTAAGAAAAACGCATCCGGCGGCTGTTTGTTGGGTTCGCTGCCTAACGACACATTATTGGCTGTCCATGACTTGAACTGGTGCCGGGAGCGCATAGGAGCCATCTGGGAAGAGGAACCGGTAGTTGCCGATGAAGAATCATTTGCCAATGCGGATCTTATGCATGCGAAATTGGTGCCTTGGGACGAGTTCATGCACGACGCACTCAACCTCCGCAGGATACAATTCGGGTTGCACACGGCAGGAGAAGCCAACGCTACCCTCAATTTCCAAACGGAAGCGCAACCGATTTTCCATAAGAACTTCGACATGGTGAGCCTCTCGTTCCATAAATACTTGGACGAAGGATACACCATCTATATATTAAGCGACGTGGAGAAGCAAGCTGGCCGCATCCGCGCCATCTTCGAAGATAGGAAGGACGATATTCCTTTCATTGCCGTCAACAGGACGATACATGCGGGATTTGCCGACAGCCAACTGAAAATATGCTGCTTCACCGACCACCAGCTCTTTGACCGCTTCCATAAATATAGCCTGAAGAGCGATAAAGCAAGGAGCGGAAAAATCACTTTGTCCTTGAAGGAGCTGAACCAATTCACGCCCGGCGATTACATTGTCCATATAGACCATGGAATCGGACAATTCGGAGGATTGGTGCGTATGGAGGTGAATGGCAAGATGCAAGAGGTGGTCAAGCTAATCTATCAAAACCATGATGCGATATTCGTCAGCATCCATTCCTTGCACAAACTTTCCAAATACAAAGGAAAAGACGGGGAACCGCCCAAGCTGAGCAAATTGGGGACAGGTGCGTGGGAGAAGATGAAAGACCGCACCAAAAAGAAGGTCAAGGATATCGCCAGGGATTTGATTCTCCTCTATGCCAAACGGAAACAAGAAAAGGGATTCGCATACAGTCCGGACAGCTTCTTGCAACAGGAACTGGAAGCCAGCTTCATTTATGAAGATACACCCGACCAGATGAAGGCGACAGCCGAAGTGAAGTCGGACATGGAAAGTGCCCGGCCGATGGATCGACTCATCTGCGGAGACGTGGGATTCGGTAAAACGGAAGTGGCTATCCGTGCAGCCTTCAAAGCGGTGACAGACGACAAACAGGTGGCTGTGTTGGTGCCCACGACAGTATTGGCGTTCCAACACTACCAGACTTTCAAAGAGAGGCTGAAGGAATTCCCGTGCAAGATAGACTACATCAGCCGTGCCCGCACTTCCACCCAAATCAAACAGATATTGAAGGAGGTGAAGGAAGGAGAAGTCAACATATTAATCGGAACCCACCGAATCGTCAGCAAAGACGTGGCATTCAAAGACCTTGGGTTATTAATCATCGACGAGGAACAGAAATTCGGTGTCTCTGTCAAAGAGAAGCTGCGCCAACTCAAGAGCAACGTGGACACATTGACCATGACTGCGACACCAATTCCCCGAACGCTCCAATTCTCACTCATGGGCGCAAGGGATTTGAGCAGCATCACGACTCCACCACCCAACCGTTATCCGGTCCAGACAGACGTGGAGCGTTTCAATCCTGAGATTATCCGGGAAGCCATCAACTTCGAAATGAGCCGCAACGGGCAGGTGTTCTTTATCAATAACAGAATCCAGAACATCTACGAAATAGAGGCTTTGGTCAAACGGGAAGTACCGGATGCGCGCATCTGTGTCGCTCACGGACAAATGGAGCCTGGGGAGTTAGAAAAGAAGATTTTGGATTTCGTCAATTATGAATACGATGTGCTGATTGCGACAAGCATCATCGAAAGTGGAATCGATGTGCCGAACGCAAACACCATCATCATCAACAATGCCCAGCAGTTCGGATTGTCGGATTTGCACCAGTTGCGAGGCCGTGTGGGAAGAAGCAATCGTAAAGCCTTTTGCTACCTGCTCTCTCCGCCCCTAAGTTCTCTGACCCAAGAAGCCCGCAGAAGGCTCCAAGCTATCGAAAGCTTTTCTGAGTTGGGAAGCGGCATCCATATTGCCATGCAGGATTTGGACATCCGTGGCGCAGGGAACATGTTAGGAGCTGAGCAAAGCGGCTTTATTGCCGACTTGGGGTATGAGGCTTACCAAAAGATTTTGGAAGAGGCTGTAGACGAACTAAAGAGCGACGAGTTTGCGGATTTGTATGCAAGCCTCAACGACTCGCCACAAGAGAGCAAGAATTATGTACGGGAAACCTTCATCGAAAGCGATTTGGAGGCGATGTTCCCGCCTACTTATATCCCGAACGATTCGGAACGTGTCTCCATTTATAGGGAATTGGACAACATGGAAAGGGAAAAGGACATCCAAGACTTCATGACCCGGCTGAAAGACCGATTCGGGGAAATTCCGCCAGAAGGCATGGAGTTAATCCGGATTGTGCGCCTGAGAAGGATGGCACGATTATTAGGCATTGAAAAGATTATCCTGAAACAGGGACAAATGAACCTTTATTTGGTTTCATCCGATGAGAGTGCCTATTATCAAAGCCGGGCATTCGGGCAACTATTAGCTTTCATCCAAAAGCATCCCCGCATCTGCTATCTGAAAGAGAACAAAGGGAAACGGAGCATCGGCATTAAAGAGGTGCGGACGGTTGAAAAGGCTTGCAATATCTTAGAGGAGATGGAAACACTATAAACAGAATGCCAAACAAAAGGAGCCTTCCCAATCATCACGACTCAGAAGGCTCCTAAAAATCTAAGTAACAACTTTTGTTAGTATCCCTACATTTATGCTTTCTTCAAATTAACAGACTTAAAGAATATCGCAAACAGAATCAACAGCACGAAGGATGCGATTGCTGATATAGCGAAGACGATAGGCCAGTCACAAAGGCTGCCCGCACGGAACGTATGAATCAGCCAGCCGTTGAACAATGTACCAATCAAGAAACCTATTCCCCAAACCAAGAAGAACAGAAGCCCCTGGGCTGTCGCTTTCATTCCTTCAGGAGCTACGTTGTCCGTATAAACTTGACCTCCGACATAGAAAAGACCGAAAATCAAACCATGGACGATAATTCCTACATAATAGAATGCTTGCATGTTTGTCTCTGCACCCAAGTAAAAGGCGGCATAACGGATTGTCAAGGCAATCAAACCAAATATCAATGTCTTCTTGATTCCTGAACGAAGCAGGATGGAAGTAGTAATGACCAAGAAGAACATTTCAGCAAACTGACCCAAGTTCAATGTCACCGTAATATATTGTACGTTCACCTCTGCCAAGATAACGGAACCGTAAACATGGTAAAGCGTAAACGGAATGATAGACAAGAATGTCAATATCATAAAAGTGCGGTAATTGCGATCCTTCATAATCAAAGGAAAGACGCTGAAACCGGTGATATCCATAAAAGAGGGGCTCTTTTTGGAAGAAGAAGGCGGTGTACTCGGCAATGTCAAATCCACAATGGCAGCAACCACACAAACGGCAGCACCACAATACATCGGTAAATTGGTGTCGTCGAACGCCGACAAGTTAAGCACACGGAATGCAACCAAACTAAACACACCGGAAGCGACCCAACCAATTGAACCGAATAAACGGATGCGCGGGAATTGTTCCGCTGGAGTATGGTGCATAGCAATCGTACTTGTCAAACTCTGAGTTGGCATGTGGCAAAGCATCGCTCCTACCACACAACCCATCAATGGAGCAAACGCAGTCTGCTGTGCAGCAAACACTAGGAAAACGGCAGTCAAAAGGTTCAATACAGAAAGAATCTTCTCCCCGGAGAAATAACGGTCCGCAATGGATCCGATAAAAGCAGAAGCCATCGCTCCAATTGCCATTGAACTCAATATAAAAGACATTTGGGAAGGTTCGAATTTCAATCCATTCTGAAGATATGCTCCTAATGGAACCCACCAAACAGCACTAAGCATGTACTGCAAAAACATCATCAGGCACAACTGCGCCTTTGTTTTTAAACTTGCATGTTCAACCATGTTGTTCATAACAAAAGATTTTAAGTTAAATAAAATTGATATCGCCTTTCATTTTTGACGACACACAAAAGTAACAACTACCATACGATTTATATTTCGATTCAATAACAATAATTTTCAACTATGTAATAAAATCAAAACTAATCACTCGTATGATACAATTTTGAATGACGAGGCGACAAAATAAAATATTAAAACAATATAATAATAAAAGAAATGCAAGATTCACCCTTTAATATGTTGTTCGTACAGCATTTCTTTATATATTTGCATAACACAATATTAAAAATATACCATGAACGCAAACCGGATATGCCTTTACATATTATTGCTAATTTCCATTCCTTTTTGCTTTTTGCAAGCCGAGGATGCCAATTTGCTTTTCCACCATTATCAAGTCGAAAATGGGTTAAGCAATAATATGGTCACCGCTTGCGTACAAGACAAAGATGGATATATATGGATTGGCACAAGAGACGGATTGAACCGTTTTGACGGCTATAACTTCAAAGGGTTCAGGCAAGATTCAGACAGCCACAGTTTGGGAAGCAACTGGATTTCCTGCTTGGCGTGTGATTCCACCGGTAACCTTTGGGTCGGGACCTTATCCGGGTTATATGAATACATTCCCGAAAATGAATCATTCAAGCATATCCCTTTTACGACCAATAAAAGCATCACCGATTTCAAATTTGACAAACAGAACAACCTTTGGCTTCTGTTAGATGGGAACTTGATAAAATACAACAAGGCTACCAGCGAGTTTAAGACATTCACCCATCACGGAGGACAAGCATACACATCTTTCTGTATCACAGACAACAACCAAATATGGATTGGGGACATGCAGGGAGACATTTCTCTATTTGATACGGAACAGGAAAGCGTGAAAGTATTCAACCTGTTTGATAAAACACCTGGCATTTCCCCTCAAAAAATACGCAATGTCTATCCATCTGCCTATTCCCATAAACTTTATGTCGCATACGAACACGATGATATTAAAGTATTGGACACCCAAACGGGAGTTTATGAAGATTTGGACATTCAAAAAGTCAGCCAACTCACCTTCCTCATCAGTTGCCTTTTGGAAAAAAGCCCGGACGAACTATGGATAGGAACGGATTCGGGCTTGTTGATTTACAGAATTGACAAAAAAAGCTGCAAAAGAATCCAACCCAACCTGCAAGACTCCCAATCATTGTCCAGTCATTACATTTCAGCACTATATAAAGATGAAAGAAATGGCATTTGGGTTGGCACACAACAACACGGCATCAACTTCTACTCCCCTTTCCAGCCGTTCAAAGTCCATTATCCGGGAGACAACAACAATACGATGGTGGGAGAATCTGTGCGGGACATTTGCTGTGACACCAATGGCAACATCTGGATTGGCACGGAAGATGCGGGCATTAATTGCTTCAACAGGGAGACCGGTTCCTTCACCAACTATCGTCCTATTCCAGGTGGGAAAGGTTTGTCCCACACCAATATCAGAGGTTTGGCAATCCAGGATGAACAACTATGGATTGGACATGTCATCCACGGGATTGACCGCATGGACATCAAAACGAGGAAGATAATCAAGCACTATCCATTGCTGAAAGATTCCACGACGACTAAAAACAGCACAGTGTATTGTATCAAAGTTATGAGAAACGGACAAATATATGTGGGAAGCAGCGATGGCATCTACCGGTATAACTTGGCAAAAGACAAGTTTGTCCATTTGCAGCAATTCCCCTCCTATTCCGTCAGGTGCATTTATGAAGATGAACAGGGGCGCATTTGGACAGGCATGTTCAACCGCAGTTATTATTTCAACCCCTACACCAACACGGGAATGTATTTGCCTTATGACAAGCTCAATACGCAACGGCATAATTTCGTGAATGACATTTGCCAAGATATTTCAGGGAATATGTGGTTTGCTACACACGAAGGCGTTATCAGATACGATTTCCAGACAGGCGAATCCATCCATTATACGGTAAAAAACGGAATGCCCAGTAACGTGGCTTATAGGATTTTACCAGACAAACAGGGAAAACTGTGGATTAGCACAGCCAATGGGCTGGTTTGCATGAACAGGAAAGCAGAAATCACTACATTTACAGAGGGACAAGGGCTCCTTTCAAGGCAGTTCAACGAGAACTCCGCTTTGAGTGCCCCGGACAGCCTCTTCTATTTTGGTTCCGTGAAAGGATTCATCTACTTCAATCCAACCCGGATTTTGCCCAAAGAAGAGAAGTTGGATGTCCATTTAAATGAACTGTACATAGACTATGACCAAAACAAAGGGATTATTTTGAATATGTCGTCTATTTCCCCGCACAAGAAAGTGACCCTGAACCATCGTGAATCAACGTTCAGCATAAACTTTTCAGCCCTCAATTTCTCGGCTCCGAACTCCATCCAATATGCTTATCGGATTGGCAATGCGGATATGGAATGGACTCCAACTTACGAACGGAACACTGTCTATTTCACGGATATGCAACCGGGGAAATATCTATTTGAGGTAAAAGCAGCAAACCTCTCCCATCAATGGAGCAATGATATCACACAATTGGAAATAGAGATTTTACCACCTTGGTGGGAATCCATCTATGCCCGCCTGACGTACACATTGGGAATCATCCTGATCCTGTTCTTCTACCTTTATAAATGGAGGGAAAAGACCAAGAGAACCTTGTCATATAACATGAGGCTGTTTGAAGACCAAAAAGAGAAAGAATTATACCAA
>OLSK01001569.1_pt1 | contig 16549 bp, 11 predicted proteins | sample 1672781 | NCBI WGS metagenome assembly OLSK01 (sample SAMEA3136723, study PRJEB25190) | human gut metagenome | biome: human gut; feature: human-associated habitat; material: faeces | place: Austria | collected 2013 | reverse complement strand
CCGCCGCGGCGGGGATCGACGGCCTGCCGAACACCCTGATTTTCTCCGTCGGCTCGGACGGTACGGACGGCCCGACCGACGCGGCGGGCGGCCTTGTGACCGGCGAATTTGCCGCGCGCTGCCGCGAAAAGGGGCTTTCCATCGAAAAGACGCTGGCCGATAACGACGCTTACAACCTTCTGCGCCAGACGGACGGCCTGATCGTCACCGGCCCCACGGGCACCAACGTGTGCGACCTGACCATGCTGCTGGTGCAGTGACGGGCGCGGAAAGCGGCTGAAACCGCGAGAAAAACAGAAAAAACAGAAAGACTTCGTGAAACGTGAATTTCGCGAAGTCTTGTCTGCGTTATGGATTTAGAACCGGGCGGAGGCGGTTATTTCAGCTCTCCACGCTTTTCCTGCGCCCAATGATCGACAATGACGCTGGGCGCATAGACGAAAATCATATGCATGTCCTCGCTGCCGGTGTTTACGAGCGCATGCTTCTTCATGGAGGGAATAAACACGCAGTCGCCAGGGCCGATGGCCTGCGTTTCTCCGTCCACCGTCATCCGACCCGTGCCTTTGATGATCGTGTAGGATTCGACCGTTTCGTGCTCGTGCTCGGGAATTTTGCCGTTCGGGTCAATGACCACATAGCCCTGACAAAACTTATCCCCCGTTATCGCCCCGTTCTGGCCGATGACGACGCGCGTGCGCCGGCCGGCCGGGAATCGCGTTCCTTCCAGATCAAAAATGTGAACCTTTTCCATGGTTATTCTCCTTCCAGCTCGGCGTTCTCGATTCGCCTGACGGATTGCCGCTCAACCAGCTTTGCCTTATAATAGGTGATCGAGCCTTCGCCGAACTCGCGCGTGTTGATTTGATACATCAGGTTATTGAAAATTACCTTCAGGGTATCGTAGGTGGCATGGCGTATGGTCGTCAGCGGAGGCGCCATATACTTGGCCGTCGGAATGTCGTCAAAGCCCATCACGGAAACATCATCCGGGATGCGCAGGCCGCAATCCAAGATGCCCCGATAGACGCCGAAGGCCATGTTGTCGTTGAACATAAAGACGGCGGTTGGCCTGTCCGGCAGATTCATCAGCCGGACGGTTTTTTCATAGATGTCGTCTTCATCAAGATCCCGCTGGATAAACGGCTTATAATCCGTCACGCCGGCGTCTTCAAAGGCTTTTTCGCAGCCGCGCAGCCGCTCGACGTTGTACTGCCGATGCGTATTATTCATGTAGAGGGCAATCTTTCGATGTCCCATATTCAGCAGATAACGGATGGCGATGTTTGTCGCCTCTTCGTTGCAGATGTTGATGCAGGGCGCGTTGATATCAAAGGTGCGGTTGATGATGACCATGGCGATTCGCTCGGCGTATTCCCGAACAAATTCGACGTCTTCCGTGGACGGAACGTACAGAATACCGTCTACGCACAGGCGCTGAAGCGTTTCAAAATAATTTTTTTCCCGCTTTGCGTCGCCCTGCGCGTCGCACAGAATAATGGAATACCCGGCTTCCATGGCCAAATCTTCAAGCGTTTTGACAATCTGCGGATAATAGGGGTTGACGATGTCCGGAATAATCAGGCCAATCAGGCGCGCACTGCCGGATTTGAGCATCTGCGCTGTCATGTTCGGCTTATAATTCAGTTTTTTAACCGCCTGAAGCACCTTTTGGCGGGTTTCGGGCGAAACCTTCGCGCTGCCGGTCATCGTTCTGGATACCGTGCTGAGCGATACGCCGCAATACTCGGCTACATCTTTGATTCCAGCCATGTCATCTTCCCCCGTTCGATCCGCCTTCAGCGACGATGAAACGTATCGCCTTCCCTGTATTTTTTCCATGCCGTTTCAAACCATTGATCGCTGTCCGGAAGCCCCCGAACCGGCCGCCACGTTACGCGGCACGATTCCGTTTTTCGATCATAGACGATTTCCTGAAGGCGCGCGGTATCCGTCTGTTTTGTGACGTTTCGAAAACACTCCGCCACCCCTTCGTGCGGCAAGATACCATTTTTATTATACACTAAATAGGAATTTCTGGAAACACCTATTTGCCTTATATAGTCGTCAATCGCGCTCAGGTATACGAACTGGGCGATCAAAAGCTCCCGCAGGCGGAAAAAATCCGGAAGCCTGCGCTTGTCCGTCAGCCCGTGCGCCCGGCTCAGGCGGCTTTGCTGCGCCCTGTTTTCGCGCAGCGCCGTTTCGACGCCCTCCTGAGAACGGATGAACGCGCCGTATTGGGTCATTCGGCGGCGAAGCGCTTCTGTTTCCTGCTTCACGTCGATCGGCTGCTGACAGCCGGTCTCCTCGATGAGCCGCTGGATTTCGCCGATGGCCTCGGCCTGTTCGCAGAGAAACGCTTCCCGTTCGGGCACGGACGGCGCATCATGGTGCACAATATACTGCGCGGCGCGGAGGCCGCCGACCTGACCGGCGTTCAGCGCCGTTCCGCCCGGCCGATACACGCCGTGGCTGCCGTTCACCTCGCCGATGGGGAACAGGCGGTTGATTTCGCTCTCCCACCATTCGTTTCCGGCGACGCCGCCGTTATTGTGCTGCGCGCAGATGGAGACCGCGATTTTCTCTTTGGACAGATCAATGCCGTGATCCAGATAGGTTTGAATCGACGGCGGATTCATTCTGGCCAGCCGCTTAAACGGCGTTTCCAGCAGCGCGCCGCAGTTTTCCAGATAGCGCCTCGCTTCCTCCGACAAGCCGGAAAAATCGGGCTTTCCGTCTTTTTCCAGCGCCGCCGAATTTCGCGTAAAATCCAGATAGACGCGGCGGCCGCGGATGATTTCCTCCTGATAGATCAGGATATCAATGAAGGAAGAACCCTCTCCCCCGGCCTTTCTGGGGTCAAACGGCCATTGATAGCCCTTGAGGAAGATCGCGTTGAGCATGTTCTGCGGCGTGCTGAACGCATCCAGCAGAAATTCCCGCTCGTCCTCGCCGCGCGCATCCACCGATACATAGCGCGGAAGGCACTGCTGGAACGAGCCGGAAAGATTCCAGCGGAATTTGGTCGAAGCGACGCCGTATTGGGATTCCGTCAGATTTTTCCCCTTCGCGCCCGCTTCGAACAGAAGCCCCGTCGCGCCGCTGTGCGCGTAGGGATATACGCTGGCCTGATACATGCCCGCTTCGCCGCCCGTGGCCCAGACCACGTTCGCGGCCGCAAAGACGACGAGCTGCGCATCCTCCGGCGCGGAAAGATCGAGCGCAATCACGCCCGCCGCCGCCGCTTCCCCGTTTTCCATGCGGGTCAGCAGGCGTACCGCCAGATGGCGATCCCAGACGGGGATCTTCGCCTCCGTCACCCGCTTTTCGAGCGCTTCCGTCATGTATTTGGACGTGTATGGTCCGGCCGACGTCCCGCGGTTGATGGGATCGTGATCCGTTTTATAGCCGATGTATTCGCCGCTTTCATTGATCGGGAACGGAACCCCAAGCTCGACTAGATGGAAGAAGGAACGAATGGAATTGGCCGCTTCCGCCAGCGCGATATCGCCGTCCACACAGCCGCCCTCAAACAGCGTAGCGGCCATTTGGCGCACGCTGTCCTGAACCTCTCCGCCCAAAGAAAGCTTGTAATAGGTCTGTTTATCCGATCCCGTATTTCGGGAAGTGCCCATTCGCATCCCTTCGGTTATGATGGCGATGTCCGTCTGCCCCATTTCGTGCAGGCGAAGCGCCGCATTCAGCCCCGCCGCGCCGCTTCCGACGACGATCGTGTGATACCGCCTGAAAACGACGCTCTTTTCTGCCTTCTTTTCTTCCATATCCTCACCATTTACAGGCGGCGAATATGAAATCCGCCGTCTACATCTATGTAATTTCCCGTTGTATACGCGAAGTCGTCCGAGCAGAAGGCCCGAACCGCGCGCGCCACGTCTTCCGGCTGCCCCCACCGCGCGATGGGGAACGCGCCCGCCTCAATCAGGCGGTTGTATTTTTCCTGCACGGCGGCGGTCATGTCGGTTTGAATCACGCCTGGGCGAACCTCATAAACGCGGATGCCCTCGCCGGCCAGCCGATCAGCAAACAGCCGGGTCAGCATGGATATGCCTGCCTTGGACACGCAGTATTCGCCCCTGTTGACCGAAGAGACCTCCGCCGAGCAGGAAGAAATATTGACGATAATGCCGGGCGTCCTGGCCTGTATCATCCAGCGGGCCACCGCTTGGGTCATAAACATGTTGCCCTTTGTATTGGTGCCCACGACGTAATCAAAGCTCTCCTCCGTCATTTGGAGCAAATCGCTGCGCTCCTTCGGCGCAACGCCTGCGTTGTTGACCAGCACGTCGATCCGGCCGTGCCGCGCCGCCACCTCGTCCACCACGCGGAGCCGATCTTCGGTGTTTGCGATATCGCCCGCGTGCCAGCTATACGAAACGCCGGCCTCGCGCAGCTTCTGCGTGCTCTGCGGATAGGCGGGTTCCGGCTTGGTCGCCATGATGGCCACCGCATAGCCGGAGCGCCCCAGTTCAAGGGCGATGGCCAGCCCGATTCCCCGGCTTCCGCCGGTTACCAATGCCGTTTTCATAAGCGTCCCCCGTTTACTTCATCAGCAGATTCGGCAGCGCCATCGTCAGCCCCGGAATATAGGTGACCAGCAGCAGCACAACCAGCATCGGAACATACAGCGGCAGCGTCGCTTTGGAAACGCTCTCGATCTTGCGCCCCGCAATCGCGCAGCCCGTAAAGAGCGCCGTGCCGACCGGCGGCGTGCACAGGCCGATGCCGAGGTTGAGCATCATCACCACGCCGAACTGAACCGGATCCATGCCGAAGCTCTTGACCACCGGCAGCAGAATCGGCGTCATAATGAGCACCAGCGGCGTCAAATCCATAAAGCAGCCGAGCACGAGCAGGATGATGTTAATCAGCAGCAGGATGACGTATTTGTTCGTGCTCACGCTGAGCAGGAAGTTGGTCGCAATCTGCGGCACGTTCAGGTACGTCATCATCCAGCCGAAGGCGCCCGCCGCCGCGATCAGGCCGTAGATCATCGCAAGGGTTTTGACCGTTCGACCCAGAATGGCCGGAATATCCTTGAGCGTCATCTGACGGTACACGAACAGGCCGATGAACGCGCAATACAGGCAGGCAATCGCCGCGGATTCCGTCGTCGTGAAGACGCCGGCGGAAACACCGCCGATGACGATGACCATTGCCAGCATGGCCAGCACCGTATCTTTGGTCACGGCCAGCGCTTCCTTCAGCGGAAGATTTTTCCCCTTACCGTAGTTCTTCTTCTTGGAGATGAAGTAGCAGCAGATCATCAGGCTCACGCCCAGCAGAATGCCCGGCACATATCCCGCGCAGAACAACTTGCCGACAGATACGCCGCCCGCAACCATGGCATAGAGCACCATGTTGTGCGACGGCGGAATAATCAGCCCCTGACAGGCGCTCGTCACCGTGACAGCCGTTGAAAAATCGACGTCATAGCCCGCGTCCGTCATCATCGGGATTTCAATGACGCCCAGCGAAGAGACGTCCGCAATGGCGGAACCGGAAATGCCGCCGAAGAGCATCGAGGCCAGCACGTTGACATGCGCCAGACCGCCCGTAAAACGGCCGACGCACACATCCGCAAATTTCAGCAGACGGCTCGAAATGCCGCCCTGCGCCATCAGCTCGCCCATCAGGATAAAGAATGGAATAGCCAGCAGGGTAAACGAATTGAGCTGCTTGCACATCTGCTGCACCATCGTCATAACCGGGATATCCAGATACAGCATGGCCAGACTGGTGGAAATGACCATGGAAAACGTGATCGGGCATTTGATGACCAGCAGAAAAACGAAGGTCAGAAGCAAAATCGCAATGGCGATACCGTTCATGTTCAGGCTTCTCCTTTCTTTTGCGCGTCCGTTTCGTCTTCGATGCCCAGCATCTTCATCAGCACGAAATAGATCATCGTGACGCCCGCAACCGGAATCATCAGATACATCACGCAGGCCGGCCAGCGCGTGACCGTCATTTTAGAATGTGTCGTTGAAAGGATGAGGGCCGTGCCGTAATAGGTGAAAAACACGCCCACCAGCAGCAGCAGAATCCGGTTCAGGCAATCCAGCGCCTTCTGAACGGCTTTGGGAAACATGCTGAAGAACAGCTCCACCTTGATATGCAGCCCTTTGTCCACGCCGATGCTCAGCCCCAGAAAAGCCATCCAGATGGTCAGGAGCAGCGCGACTTCCTGATTCCAGCGGATATTGGATTTGAAAATGTTTCTGGCCACAACCTGTGCGCTGACAATGCCCACCACGGCGACAAGCGAGATCCGCGCGTAGCCGAATATGATTCTGTAAATCCACCTGTAAATCAATAGAAGCGTTTTTTTCAGCTTTTCCGTCATACGCGATTTCAACTCCTATTCCCTGTCAGAGAAAGAGGACGGAGCGGATACGCATTTCCGCTCCGTCCTCTCCATATTTTTTTTATTCGGCCGCGGCCTGAATCTGATCAACCAGGTCGGTGTACTTGCCGCCTTCGTAGCTGTACCAGATCGGCGTGCAGGCGTCGCGGAATTCAGCCGCTTCCTCATCGGTCGGAGTGTAGATTTCAACCTTGCCCGTGTCCAGCAGCTTCTGCTCGTTTTCCTTCTCCGCGTTGGCCCAGAGCTCTTTCTGGTATTCCCAGGAATCCAGCGCGGTCTGGTCGATAATCTCAAGATCCTCTTCGCTCAGCTTTTCGCGGGTTTTCTGGCTCATAACCAGAATGTCGGCCGAACGGGTGTGGTCGTCCTTGATGTAATACGGGGCGACCTCATAGAAGGACATGTCCAGATAATTGACGATGGAGTTCTCCGCCGCGTCGCAAACGCCGGTCTGCAGGGAGGAGTAGCACTCGGAATACGCAATGGCGATCGAGCTTGCGCCCAGCTTTTCAACCATGGACATCATCAGCTCGGATTCCTGCACACGAACCAGCATGCCCTTCATATCCGCCGGGGAATGAATCGGCTTGGAGCTGAAGAAGCAGCGGGAGCCCGCATCGTAATACGTCAGGCCGTAGAGACCGACATTCTTCATCGCGTCGCCGCGGAGGATGCCCATGCCGATTTCGCCGCCGTGCACCTTCCAGAAATGCTCCAGATCGGTGTAGATATACGGCATCATCAGCGCGTTGTAATCATCAACAAAGTTGGTCATCGTGGAAAGGTCGGCCTTGATAATATCCATGCCGCCGTACTGCGCCTGCTCCAGACAGGAAACCGCGTCGCCCAGCGTGCCGTTGTTGTACACCTGAATCTCGATTCGGCCGTTCGTGCGTTCCTTCACCTGCTCGGCGAACCACTCGCACGCCTGCGTCGTCACGTTGCCATCCGGCTGGTTGTTGGAGAGACGGAGGGTAATCGTATCGTCGGCCATCGCCGTGCCGAGCCCGAGCACCATCATCATAGACGCCGCAATGGCGATCATTCTTTTTTTCATGTTCTTCTTCCTTTCATTATCTTGCGGTATATCCGCCGTCCACCGGGATCATGGCGCCGGTGATATAATCAGAAGCCTGCGAGGCCAGAAAAACGGCAATGCCTTCAAAGTCGTCCGGATTGCCCCAGCGCCCCATGGGGATGCGCTCGTTGATCGGCCTGCTTTTTTCGGGATTGTTGTAAACCGCCCGAGTCAATCCGGTCAGGATGTAGCCCGGCGCCAGCGCGTTGACGCAAATGCCATATGGCGCCAGCTCGTTGGACAGCGCCCGCGTCAGGGAAAGCATGCCGCCCTTGGAACAGGTGTAGCCGCTGACGTCCACACCGCCAAACGTCGAAAACAGAGAAGCCGTGTTGATGATTTTGCCACGGCAGCCCCTTTCCTTAAAATGGTTCGCTGCCTTTTGCGCCATCAGAAACGCGGATTTCAAATTGACGGCAATCACGCGGTCGAACACGTCTTCCGGATAGGTCAGCACGCTTTCGCGATGCTGCATGCCCGCGTTGTTAAACAGGATATCAATATGTTGATTTTCTTCAACAGCTAAATTCCATACTTCGTCGATCATGGCGCTGTTTGATAAATCTACACGGTAAAGCTGACATTCACCTCCGACCTCTTCCACTTTTTGCTTTGTTTCGGAAAGATCCGCGATGTCAAACGCCAGGATTTTTGCGCCCGCCTTGGCCAGCCCCACAGCGAGGCCCTGACCGATGCCGGTCGCGCACCCGGTAACCACCGCGTTCTTCCCCTCCAACGAAAACAGATTCGTCTTCTTTTCCTCCTTTCTCTGCACACAATGAAAGCGTTTTCCTTTGTTAATCGAATAATATCACATGAAAACGCTTTCATCAATACCGTTTGAATAAAAAGAGGATGTTTTTTTTTACATTTTTTCGTTTTCAAAAAAAGGCGGGATCAGCCCGCCTAGCCCGCCTCAGACTGTAGACAAAAAGCTATTCTCCCCCCGAAGGGGGAGAATAGCTCAGACTGTCGAGAGGAAATCCCTCCCGGCGGGGGTTTTTGTTATTCCGCTGTCTGCGTCAGCGTTGCGCCGACGATGGCCTGCGTCCACGTCTGGTTTTCCGTCACGCGGTAGTTTTGCAGGCGGGTCGTGTAGAAATCAAAGTACACGTTGGAGTAGACCGGGATCGCGGGCAGAACCTCCGTCCAGCGCTCCTGGAAGGCGACCCACTTCTGGCAGTAGCTCAGCACGTCGCCCGGCTCCGTCTTGCGCATGTCCACGGCGAGCTGGGCGAGCTTCTTGTCGCGAATGCCCGTGCGGTTGACGGTCTTCACATAGGCCTCATCCGTCGAGTACGTCGTGCTCGGGTCGAAGACGGTGCCGAAGTTCGTCGCCAGATAGATCATGTCGCAGTCGCGCGCCACGCGGCGGTAGTAGATATCCAGCAGCTCGTTCATCGGAACGGCCTTGACCGTCAGGCGGACGCCGATGGAAGCGAGGTTTTCCGTCAGCGTCGCGTTCAGCGCGTCGCCCACGGCGTTCCCCTCCGGATAAATCAGCGTCAGGTCGAGCGCGACGGTCTTGCCGTCGATCTTCTTGGCGCGGATGCCATCCTTGCCGAGCCGCCATTCGTCCTGATCCAGCAGCTTGGCCGCCTGATCGAGGTCGAGCGGGTAATCCTTGAGCTTGTCGAGGGACAGCGCGTCCCACTGGGCGACGGTCTTCTCGTAGGCCGCGATCTCCTTGGCGGTCGCGTTGGCCGGAAGATCGACGACGGGCGGCTGAATCGTGCCCGCGGCGAGCTGATACATCCACTGGCCGATGCCGAAATAGCCGTTGGCCTTCAGACCGAAGTTGCCCGTGTAGGCCTTCACCAGCGCGTCACGGTCGAAGCAACTCGCAATCGCCTGACGAACCGCCTTGCTGGAGACCGTCTGGCGCTCGCAGCTAAAGCTGATCATGCTCAGGCCGCTGCGCGGGTAGTTCGCCACGGCGAACGGCTGATCCGCAGTGGATTGAATCCCCTTGCTGATCGTATCGGCGGCCACCATCTTGTTGAGCAGATCGACTTCGCCGCTGAGCAGCAGGTCGATGGCCTCGTCGTTGGCGACCGAGCGATAGACGATGGTTTCGATGGTTGGCTTTTCGCCGTCCTCGTTGCCCTTGTAATACGGGTTGATGGCAAAGCTGGCCGTGCCGCTCTGCGCGTCGTAGCGCGTCAGGGTGTACGGGCCGCTGACGACGGACGGGTGGCTCATGTAGCCGGTGGCCGCGTCCAGAATCGTCTTTTGAAGCAGGTCGGCGGTGAAAATCGCGGCGCCCGTGCCGCCGGCATTGACGATGCCCACGCCCTTTTCGGTATCGACCACCTTGCAGCCCGGCGCAAGGACGCTGATGGGATACGGGCTGTAATCAAACAGCGCCATCTCGTAGAAATACGGCTCGTAGGCCTTGCTGATCGTGATGGACATCTGCGTGTCGCTCAGCAGGCGCACGCCGCGCAGGACGGACGATTTGCCGGACTGGTACGCATCCATCCCCAAAATCGCGCCGACGGCGGCGGACTGCCCGCCCAGCTTCGCCAGCTCCGGCGAGGCCGTCAGCAGGATGGAAAACGCATAATCCTTCGCGGTGATCGCGCTCCCGTCGGAGAACTTCAAATCGCCGTAGAGGTCGAACGTGTACACGCGGTTATTCTGCGCGTCCCTGGAGACGGCCATGCCCGCGACCACGCTGTCGTTGATCTGGTACGTGCCGGTTTCGTGATCCCAGCTCATCAGGTTATAGCCGTGCAGCAGCGCCCGAACGTCCATATCCGCGGTGTTGCTGCCAAACAAATCCGTGAAGAACGCGCCGCTCATCGCCGTTGTGCTGCCGACAACCAGTTGATTTTCCGCCGCCATCGCGACGCAGCCCGTCAACATCCACAGAGCGAGCAACAAGGTGAGGATTTTTTTCATGGCCTTCTTCCTCCTGTTGTTGTAGTACGGAGAGACCGCATCCGGCGGGCACAGCGCGCGCCGGATACGGTGAAAGGGTTACTCGAAGCAATCGCCCACGTTCATGGTGATGTTGCCCAGGCCGAGCGGTACGCCGTAGTCATCCAGATTCACGCCGTCGGCGGTGTAGATGACCGTCACCTTGATATCGCGGTTGTAGATCGTGCCGCTGACCACGGTTTCGGAGGCCGTGTAGCCCGCGATGACCGGGGACGTGATATCAAACGTTTCGCCGTTCTTCAGGCCGCCGCGGTTGTAGGAAGCCGCCGCGCGCTTGCCGTTCTGATAGACGTAGCTGATCGTCAGGTTGAACGTGCGCCGCGGTTCCGGCTTCGGCTTCTCGGTCACGGTCAGCGTGCCCACGGACAGCGCAATGCTGTAGTTGGCCGCGTTGAACGCGCCGGTCGTCGTATACCGGATGGTGTTCGGGGTGCTGCCCACCTTGGTGATGGAGCCGGTCGCCTCCGCCTTCGCCAGTTCGCCCGGAACGAAGCCGTCGCCGGTGATCGTCACGGCCGGGCGGGTCAGCGCCGAGCCGTCATACATCTTGGTCGCGGACTGCGAGGTAATCAGCACGCTGCGCTTATTGATAATCAGCTTGCCCGGCAGAAGGGTGCGCGCGTACATCTCGGAAACATCCTTGTTGTTCGCATCGACAATCGTGATCTTTTCCGGGTCGAGGGTCAGTTCATAGCTTCCGGCGTTCACGCCGCTGCCAATCACCGCCGCGGAGAGCTTGTGGCCTTCCAGCAGCTTGCCGGACGTGATTTCCACATCCTTGCCGGTGATCGCCGCGCCGTTATAGGTCGCCGTCACGTCCTTCGGCTTGATGGTGATCGGGGCGAACGTCTTGATTTCCACCTCGTCGCCGCCGTTCGGCTCTTTCGGCTCATCGCTCTTCGGGTCTTTGATTTCGTCGCCCGTCGCCGTCGCCGTGTTCAGCACATGGCCTTCCAGCACGTCCGCTTCGGTGACGACGTATTCCGTGGTGAACGTCTTGGTTTCGCCAACGGCCAGCGTTTCAATGGTCGCGGTCAGCTTCGTCAGCGGGTCTTCGACCTTCACGTTCGTATACGGCACGTTGCCCGCGTTCTGAACCTTGATCGTGTAGGTGATCTTCTGCCCCAGCGCGGCCTTCTGCCCTTCCGGCACGTTGGAGGTCTTCGTCACGTTGAGCGTGGTATTCAGCTCGGCCGTGGTGACGGTATCTTCCGCCGTCCAGCTTCCGCCGCCCGTGAAGTCCGCCGTGACCGTGTTGCGGAAGACGCCCGCCAGAATGTCCTCCGAAGTGATCGTGTAGGTCGCCTCAGCCGTCACCGTCTCACCGGCAGGCACATCATTAAACACGATGACACTCTCGCCGTTGCTGAATTTGACGTTTGCCTTTTCGGTCAGCGTGATCGTCTTCGGCGTGTTGTAGATGTTCTTGACGGAGACCGTGAAGGTGACCGGCTCGCCCAGGTTGTAGCCCAGGTCCTTCGGGGTATGCGTCTTGGTGATGACCTTGGCCGGGTCAACAGGTTTTTCGTCTTCTCCCGTGCCGTCGGTGACGGTCAGGGTGCCCGGAACGAATGTGAAGTTGTAATTCGTTAGCTTCTTGCCTTCATTGGGTATAACCCCCGTAATCAGGCTGGCACTGCTTCCAACCAGCGTCTGGCTGCCCGTCAGAATGACCGATGCAAAATCATCCGCAAAGTTTACGCCTTCCAAATACGAGTGGCCAAACTGCGTCGCTTCCAGCGGCGTTCCGTCGTAAGACTTGCTCGCGATGGGCGCTTGCAGCGTAACCGGAGCAGGCGTGATCGTCAGCGTGCCGTCAACAACCACAAACTTGACGTTCTCGAAGTTCGTGTTGATGTTCTTGAAGTCGTCAGCCGCAATGCCTACCGGATATTCGCCAACGTCCTTTCCCTTGGCCGTCCACGCAGCGGTCGGCGTTTCCTGCACACTGGCGTCTACGTCATACAGCTCATTGTCAGCCGTCATGCTCGCGTAGCCCGAAACGATATGATCCCCGCCGTCATACGTCGCGGTGCCCGACTTCTCCGTGATCGTCACCTTCACTTCGCCCGTGAAAGGCGTGACTTTCAGCGTACCGAACGCGACCTCGAAGCTGTAGTTGTTCGCGTACGTGCCCGCGTTCGCTTCAAAGGTGAACGTGTTCTTGCTAGAGCCAACATCCGTCTGGCTTCCCGTAAAGTCACACGTCACGCCTTCGTCCTTCGCAAAGCCGTCGCCGCCGACCGTTACCGTTTCGTTCGTCAGCGGTTTGCCGTTATAGACTCTTTCGGCAGAGCCGGAGGTCAGCGTCACCGGGCGCGGGTTGATCTTGAGCCAGCCGTCGGTAACGTTAAACGTCACGTTCGTGAAGTTGCCGTTCGTGTTTGCGAACTGGTCAGCGGTCAGACCCATCGGGTAGGTGCCCGCGTTGGTGCCCTTCGCTTCCGCGGTGCCAGTAAACGTGAAGTCATTTTCCGTGTACAGCTCGTTGTCGATAGACACGTCGTAGCCCGTCACGGTCTTCTCGTTTCCGTCATACGTATGGCTACCCGTGTGTCCCGTGATCGTCACAACCACTTTGTCCGTGACCGGCGTGATCTTCAGCGTTCCGTTGATCGCCTTCGTAACGATATACTTTCCTGTCGCGTCAACCGTTCCAACCGTACCTTCCGCAAACGCTGCCGGATATTCGCCGACAAGCGTTCCCTTCGCGCCGACGGTAATTCCCTCGAATGTCAGACCGTCAACCGAGCAGTCATAGCCGGAAACGCTCTGCTCTTGTCCATTATAAGGCACAGTCTTGCTGTTCTCTTCCAGCTCGACGTTCTTATAATAGTAGAAATTGATTACGTTCGTTCCCTCGGTGATCGTGATCGACTGGGAGGCATCCGATACCGGCGTATAGCCATCGATCTTAATGGGGGATTTCGTCACGGTACTGCCGAGATCTGCTTCTTTTGTCTCCGTTTGAATCGGTTTATTTTGTTCGCCCATCCAGTAGTGGTTCACCGTGTAGTTTCGCTTCACAGGCCCCATGTCTTTATAATAGAACTCTACATTTTTTATAGGTTCGTCAAAATATATCTTGGTGTCAAGATTCGGATTGCCTTCCCGTTTTGTTTTTAGCTGATAAATTCTGCCCCCATCTATGATGGTTTCAGGCACATGGTTTCCCGCATAATATTTATTTGCCGATAGAGGATTTGCCCATTTACCTGTAACTTTCTTCGGGGTACCTATCTGTTTTCCATTAGAGTTGTTGACCTTAAATACAAGATTGTGAACCGGCGGGTTTTTGTTGATATCTACAATGATATCCAAATGCCATGTCGGTTCGGAAGTATGGGGTTTATAGGTGTCAGCACCAGGACAGGCCTTGAAATTTGCGCTTATCCATTCGTCGGACTTGATCACAATGCTCGTATTATACTCTTGTACGAGTCCTCCGATAATCCCACTGGCAGAGGTCGAGTTTATGGTGCTGCCGCAATAGTTATTATTATTGTAATACCAATATTGTCCCCAGCTTGTTCCGCCAGGAGACGGCAAATTCACGTCTTTAATATAGCCGATCGTATACCACTGACTGGCATTCAAAGTCACGCCAGGCAAAGGATCTCCATCAAACCGCGCATAGACATAAACCGTATAATTTCCTGTGCTTGCCGCGACCTCCGGCTTATACCCGCCGCTGGTAATCCCATCCGCCAGCGCCCCCACCGGCAGCAAATTGACGAGCATCAGCGCCGTCATCAGAATGGATATAAAGCGTTTTACTTTATCCCTCATTGTCTTATCCTCCTGTTTCATCTCGAAGCGGCATTACCCTTGCTTCCGGAACGATCAAAGCGAATCTGCGGCCAAACGGTGCGCCGCCTCAAGAAAAGATTTGGGAAAAGCGGGCGCGTCATTCCTGCGCGCCGGTTTCCGCCGCCTCGGCGGGCTCTACGGGTTCAGCCGCCGCGGGTTCGGCGGCCTCAAGCGGCTGCTCGGTCTGGACAACGGGGGGATTCTTCCAACTGATGTTATCGACGGACACGCGCCAGAAGTAATCGCGGTTTTCCTCGTTCATCTGCACGCGCAGCGTGAAATCGGTCGCGCCGTCCACGTTCGCCCAGTTCGCGTTATCCGCGGAGAACTGCCACTGGAGCGTGTAGTTCAGGTCTTCAAACCCGGTAAGAATGGCGGTCAGCACCATGTCCCCGCCCAGCTCCACCACGTCGCTTTCGGCGGAAATGGCCACGCTCAGCGTGCTGAAATCAATCTCGGGGATTTCGGGTTCGGCGTCTTCCTCGGGCAGCTCGCCCTCTTCGGGGAGGATGAAGTCTTCGTCGAGTTCGCCGTCTTCCGCGGGCTTCTCGGCGTTGGCTTCTTCGCCCTCAACGGGTGCTTCGGCGGTTTCGCCCATGTCGATGACGGTGCCGTCTTCCGTCTCGGTGATGGTCGGGAGGGTGCCTTCCGGAAGCTCGGCGGGGTCGCCGTCCATCTGATCGTCGATGAGGTTCTCGTCATCCGCGGCGGGCTGCTCGTCAATGACGGGCTGCGCGGTGCAGGTGTAGGTCACGGTCAGGCCGCGAACATCCTTGTCGTAATCGGTCACGTCGTCCGCGACAACGGAATAATAGATCACTTCCGCGCCGCGCTGGGTCGTCATGTCGGCGAAGGTGTGCTGCCAGCCGTCCTTTTCGGCGATCTTCGCGGAATAGATCTGGCCGTCGGAGCCGCTTAAGGTGACGGCGAGGGTCTGCGGGCGCAGGCCGAGGGCGTTGTCCTCGTCCTCCCACTCGATGCGCACGGTGATGTTTTCCTTCTTCACCTCGTCGGCGGCGGGCGCTTCTTCGGCCGGCTGCTCAACCTTGGTGACGGGGACGGTCGGCTGCTCGACGGGCTTCTCCTCCGGCTTAACGTCTTCGGTCTTCTTTTCTTCGGCCTTCGGTTCCTCGGTCTTAGGTTCTTCGATCTGCGTCTCGGCCTTGGTTTCTTCTTCCTTCTTGGTTTCGTCGGCCTTCGGTTCTTCCGTCACGGGCGCGGGCGCAGGCTCAGCCTTTGGTTCTTCCGTCACCGGCGCGGGCGCGGGTTCGGCCTTCGGTGCTTCAGCCTTCGGTGCTTCCGGAGCAGGCTCGGCCTTCGGCTCTTCCGTCACTGGCGCGGGCGCGGGTTCGGCCTTCGGTTCTTCAGCCTTCGGCGCTTCCGGCACGGGCTCGGCCTTCGGTTCTTCCTTCGGCGCGGGTTCCGGCTCCTGCACGGGCGCGGGCGCTTCCTCCTTCGGAGGTTCTTCCTGATTCTGCTGCTCGACCACCTCGACGATTTCGGTGTTCTCGTCCGTCTGCGTGTCCTCGGCAAAGCCGGTCACGCCGCAAGAGACGCACAGCGCCGCCGCGAGCATCAGCGCCACAACCTTGTTCCAACTGTTTTTCATCTTGAAAAACCTCCTTCAGATTGGTTTCGATCTATCGTTTAACGTTCCGCGCGCCTTTCCGGGCGGCGCTTTATCGTCATGGGGAAACGAAATTGTTTCGCGCCCGTCACATCTGCGTGCGCCGGAGGCGCGGCTTCTGTCCGTCCTTTTTCTGCGTTTGATGGGGATGATCCGGACAGAACATGTTGTTTTCCGTTTGAAAAAGTGCGCATCCGCGCGGCTTCCGGCGAAAAGCGTTCATTTTTTCAGTTACACATGATGCGTCGTTATCTTACGTTTTCGCGCCCGCTTTCCGGGTTTTCGTCACATTTCTGTAACACTTATTTTCGGGACACATTGTCCTCTTCCACGCCACTTTTTTCCAATTATAGCATAGCATTTCGAATTTGTGAATCCTCCAAATAACATTCAAAACGGTTTTTTTACTCCGGTTTCACCTTTTTTTAGCAAAATCCGGAAACTAACCGTTTTTTCGCGTAGCCCTCACACCCCGATTATACCACAATCTGTCCGTCTGCGGATGGAGCGCGGACGGGTCATTTGTGCCGAAAACCCGCCGTTCGGCCAGTTCGGCCTGCTCACTCCAATTCTTCGGAAACAAAAAAAATCATATGCCCGACGCACGCGGCGCATGTCGGGCATATGATTGGGATTTGATGGGGTCGAACTCCTTCCACCGCCTGCGGGCGGTCCCCCTCCCTCGAAGAGGGAGGTCTGGGGA
>OLSK01001548.1_pt1 | contig 16660 bp, 11 predicted proteins | sample 1672781 | NCBI WGS metagenome assembly OLSK01 (sample SAMEA3136723, study PRJEB25190) | human gut metagenome | biome: human gut; feature: human-associated habitat; material: faeces | place: Austria | collected 2013 | reverse complement strand
GCTTATGAAGAGCACGCTGCTCGATGTCGCCGCCGCCATCCGCCTCAGCCGTGCGGCACTGCGGAACATCCACGAGAACCTGTTCTGGGCGTTTATCTACAACGTCATCGGCATCCCGCTGGCAGCCGGTGTGTTCGTCGGGCTGGGTCTGACGCTCAATCCGATGTACGGCGCGGCGGCGATGAGCCTGTCCAGCTTCTGCGTGGTGTCGAACGCGCTGCGGCTGAATCTGTGCAGGCTGTACAGTTCCAAGCATGATCACAAAGGAAAACCCATGCCGGAAATTCATCTGGCAGAACAAAATAAGGAGGAAACTGGTATGACAAAGACATTACACGTAAAGGGCATGATGTGCGGCCACTGCGAAGCGCGCGTCAAAAAGGCACTCGAGGCTGTGGACGGCGTAGCTTCCGCAGTCGCGGATCACAACAACGGTACCGCCGTCGTCACGCTCACGAAGGATGTTTCGAACGAGACGCTCAAGGCTGCCGTCGAAGCGCAGGATTACGAAGTCATCGGCGTGGAATAAACGAAAAGCCGCAGCATTTTGAGACGCACGGCAAGGTAAGAACTCGTATTAAAATCTGCGGCTGCTGTCCAGCATTTTCTTTTACTTCTCCAAAAGAAAAGATTGGGAAAAGAAAGCGAGTCCGGGGGGATTTCGATTTCCCCCGGCCCCCCTTGAACCGACCAGAAAAACCGCTTCGGTTTTTCTGGACTTTTCCCGCGAAGCTTGATGCAGCTCAGAATTTTTGATGCAGCGCCGTAGTGGCGGACGACTCTGTCCGCCCGCAGCACGCACCAAACCGTAACCAGCGCCCCTTTTCTCCCCATTCTTTTCCGGCAAGACGGAAAAGAATGGGCCGCCGGAGGCACGTCGGAAACGGCCCCGCTGGAACGAGCCGCCTCATTCCCGTCGAACCGCTCCGCTGGGTTCGCCGGGAATGCTTGAACCTCATAGTTGCACCGACATAAAAACCGCGGCGTCCGAACATTCAGACGCCGCGTGTGCTTTTATTCATCCCGGTACCGGAACAGTGCCCGGCTGAGGGCTAAGATCTCCGGCTCGTCGAGGGAATTTTCAAAAACCGCCGTTCCCGGTTCGCCGCATTGGCGCAGCATACCGCTTTGCGCAAGCTTCCGTTCGAGCTGCATCGCGACGCCGTGGCTGCCGTCCATGATCTCCGGCCCCGGCCCGACGATCCTGCGGATCGCGCCCGTCAGGAACGGATAGTGTGTGCAGCCCAGCACGATCCCGTCGACCGGCTCGCGCAGATACGGCGCGAGCTTTTCGGTCAGATACGCCTCCACGGCGCTCCCGCGCAGCTCCCCGCGCTCGACAAACTCCATCAGCCCCTCGCACGGCAGACCGATGATCTGCGCGCGGTCGTCAAACTGGTGCTTGAGCGCCTGAAATTTCTCCTGCTTGATGGTCATGGGCGTGGCCATGACCAGAATCCTGCCGCCGGGGTATTTTTCTACGGCGGGCTTGAGCGCAGGCTCCGTTCCGATCACGGGAATGTCCGGGTAGACTTGCCGCAGCAGGCCGATGGCGGCGGATGTCGCCGTGTTGCAGGCCACGACGATGGCCTTGGCTCCGGCGCTGACCAGATGCTCCGCCGCCGCAAGGCTCAGCGCCTGGATCTGCGCTTCGCTCTTGACGCCGTAGGGCGCGTGGAGCGAGTCGCCGTAGTACAGATAGTTTTCCTGCGGCAGCAGCCGCACCGTCTCGCGAAGGACGCTGATCCCGCCGAGGCCGGAGTCAAAAAACGCAACAGGCCGATCCTGCTTCTGCATACTCACGCCTCCAAAAACCGCACGATCTCATTCAGATCGTATTCCCCACCGTCCATGTTGATGCGCAGCGTCCGCTCCGGTGGGAGGGTTTTGGCCCATTCGTCGTAAAGCTCCTTGAGCTCGTACACATACATGAGGTCGAGATCGTCCTCGTATTCCCGCCCGCGCTGGCGCATATGCTCGATGATCGTGCTGACGGAGCAGTCGAGATAGAGATACTTGTCGACCGGCGGCATCAGCGACGCGATGCCGTGCGCCAGCTTGCAGAGAATACCGAATTCGTCCTGCGTCAGATCCTGCTGGTTCAGGCGGTATTTCGCGATGACCAGATTTTCCAGAAACGCGCGGTCAAAGAAGAAAAACTCAGTGTCGCCGACCTCCGGCCGCCACTTCTCGTCGTCAAAATACAGCGAGAGGAAGCTCACCTGCGAGTGAAACGACCAGCGTTTGGAATCGGAATAGTATTCATTGATATAGGGGTTGTCCTGCGGGCGCTCCTCATGAAACGCGGCGCGCGGGCCGAAATATGCTGTGAGCCGCTGCAAAAGCGTCGTCTTTCCCGCGCCGACAGTGCCGCAGATCGCGATGTACTTCATATCCGCCCGCCTCCTTCGTTTACACAAAACGCTTTTCTATTCTACAACATCCAGCCGGTGGAAGCAAGATGCAAAACTGCCGAAAAACACGGCGTCCCGCTTGCAAACCTCCCGGCGGCATGATACGATAGAAAAAAGAAAAGGGGAGGGTGCTGCAATGAACTACGCGGCGATCAAAAACTGCGATATTGCCAACGGACCCGGCGTGCGGGTCAGTCTGTTCGTCTCCGGCTGCCGCCACCACTGCAAGGATTGCTTCAATCCCGAAACGTGGGACTTTGCCTGCGGCGAGCCGTTTGATGAGGCTGTGATGGACAAGCTTCTCGCCCTGCTGGCTCCCGGCTATATCCGGGGCATCACGTATCTCGGCGGCGAACCGTTTGAGCCGGAGAACCAGCCGGGGCTGCTGGAGCTTTCTCGCAGGATCCGGGCGGCCTATCCCGAAAAATCCATCTGGTCGTTCACGGGCTATCTCTTCGACCGCGACATTCTGGCAAAAAAGCTCGGCCCGTGGGAAGTCACGCAGGAACTTCTGTCTTATCTCGACGTGCTGGTGGATGGGCCGTTTGTTGCAAGTCTCAAAAATCTGAACCTGCGCTTCCGCGGCTCGTCCAATCAGCGGCTGATCGACGTGCCCGCAAGCCTGAAAACCGGAGCCGTCGTCCTCTGGGACGAGCGGCAGTAGGAGGAAGTCTATGCCTGTGATCAAGATCCACTATTTTTCCGACGATCTGCCCCGTCTGCAAAAAACCAGCAAGGGCGACTGGATCGACCTGTACTGCGCACAGACCATGGAGCTTCACGCGGGGGAGTTTGCGCTTGTCCCGCTGGGTGTGTCGATGCAGCTGCCGGAGGGGTACGAGGCGCGCACCGCGCCGCGCTCGTCCACGTTCAAGCGTTGGGGCATTCTGCAGGCCAACTCCGTCGGCGTGATCGACAACAGCTACTGCGGCACGAACGATGAATGGAAGCTGCCGGTCTACGCCACGCGCGACACCGTGCTCGAAAAGGGCGACCGCATCTGCCAGTTCCGCATCTATGAGGTGCAGCCGCCGATCGACTTTGAAGAATGCGACACGCTTTCCGACACCGACCGGGGGGGCTTCGGCTCGACCGGCGTGCGCTGATTTTTTTGAAAACGATACTCCGATACAAGAAAGGATGATTTGGTTATGAAAACGTTGCTCAAGGGCGGCACGGTCGTCTCTGCGGCAGGCTCCTGCGTTGCGGATGTGCTGGTGGACGGCGAGAAGATCGCTGCTGTCGGCGAAGGACTGGCAGTGGACGGCGCAAAGGTCGTCGACGTGCGCGGCAAGCTGCTCTTCCCCGGCTTTATCGACGCGCATACGCATTTTGACCTCGACGTCTGCAACACCACGACCGCCGACAACTTTGACACCGGCACGCGCAGCGCCATCCACGGCGGCACGACGATGGTCATCGACTTTGCCTGCCCGAATAAGGGCGAGACGTTGGGCTACGGGCTTGATCTCTGGCACAAAAAGGCCGACGGCCGGTCCAGCTGCGACTACAGCTTCCACATGACCATTGACGACTGGAACGAGGGCATCAAAAATGAAATTCCGGCCATGTTTGCCGCCGGTATCCCATCGTTCAAGATGTACATGACGTATCCCGCCATGATGATCGGCGATCAGGACCTGTTTTCCGCGCTGCTGGAGCTGAAAAAATACGGCGGCATCGCGGGCGTTCACTGCGAAAACGCGGGCGTGATCGATGCGCTGATCGCGCAGCACAAGGCGGAAGGGAAGACGGCCCCGTCGTCCCATCCCGAGTGCCGCCCGAATCCGCTTGAGGCGGAGGCCGTGGCCCATCTGCTGCGCATTGCGGAGGTCGCGGACGTTCCCATCGTGATCGTGCATCTGAGCACGAAGGAGGCGCTGCTCGAAGTTATGCACGCGCGTGAGCGCGGCCAGAAGGTCTATGTCGAGACGTGCCCGCACTACCTGCTGCTGGACGACAGCGTTTATTATCAGGAGGACTATTCCGCCTCCGCGCGCTATATCTGCGCACCGCCCATGCGCAAGAAGGAGGATCAGGCGGTTTTGTGGAAGGCCCTTGCCAACGGCAGCATTCAGACCGTCTCGACCGACCATTGCAGCTTTACGCTGAAACAGAAGGACGCCGGACGCGGCGACTTTACGAAGATCCCCGGCGGTCTTCCCGGCGTGGAAACGCGCGGCGAGCTGCTCTATACCGCAGGCGTGGCCGAAGGCCGCATCACAAAGGAGCAGATGTGCGCCCTGCTGTCCGAAAACCCCGCCCGGCTCTATGGCGCATATCCGCGCAAGGGCGTGATCGCGCCCGGCAGCGACGCGGATATCGTCGTCTACGATCCTGAGGCTGACACGGTCATCACCGCGCAGACGCAGCTTTCCGCCGCAGGCTACACGCCCTATGAGGGCTTCAAGACCAGGGGTTCCATCGCACAGGTCTATCTGCGCGGCACGCTCGCCGTCGACCACGGCGAAATGAAGGCCGGCCCCATCGGCACGTACATCCCGCGCCATCCGGGAAGTCTGTAAGCATAAGCGCAGCGGCCCGGCACGGGCTGCTGCGCTGGTTTCTTTCTGGATTTGATTGACAGTGCCCGGAAACTGTGGTACAGTGAGATCACAGCCAGTGATATACGGGGCGTCTTGGACGTGGTTGCCGGGGGGGCTTCGGCCTTTTGATCCGCCTTGAGCGGGCACATCGGTTTCGGAAAGAGCATTGGCACAATAAATACAGCTGATGAGACACCGGCCGAAAGGGGCGATTCGCCCGAGCGTCCACCGTCCAAGGCTGTATTTGCGCTCCTGCGGTCCCGGTAATCCTGCCGCGGCGGGAACCCCGGTCTTGATTGCCGCAGGAGCGTTTTTCATGTTTGCAGGCGCATTCTCTCCGGCATTTCCTTCAAAATACAGCCTCCCATTCTCATGCATGGCATGACAACGGGAGGCTGTTTCGCAGATTCCTGCCGCTCAGGTTTGCCGGGCGGCTTTTTCCATGAGCTTCTGATAGACCGGGCGCATGGCAGGCTCGGAGACGGAGGATAAAACATCTTGCACCGAAAGCCAGCGGACGGCGCTGTTTTCATCCGGCTTGCAGCGGATGGGGGATTTGTCGCCGGCCTCCAGCAGATACGTCGCGTTCAGATGCAGGTGGGCGCAGACGAATTTTCCACGCTTGACGTGCGGCGCGACGTGCAGGATTTCGAGTGAGAAGATATCCGGGGAGACGGGCGCGGCCAGCACGCCGGATTCCTCATTTGCCTCGCGCAGCGCGACGGAAAGAAGGTCGGCTTCCCCGTCGGCGTGTCCGCCGAGCCAGGCCCAGGACTGATAGAGATTGTGATAGGCCATAAGCACCTTCGTCCTGTCCGGGTTTACGATCCAGCAGGAGGCGGTGAAGTGCGCCGTAGCGTTTTCGCGCGTAAGGAGATCGGAGAAGCAGTCCATGTCAGCCAGCATCTGCCGCCGGTCGGCCTCCTCCTGCTCGTTATAAGGCGCAAACGCCTCGATCTGCGCGCGCAGGCGGGTAAGCTCAGTCATGCTCGTAGGCCATCATCTTGTCGATACGCCGCTGGTGACGTTCGACGCCGGAGAACGCCGTGTCCAGCCACACGTCGACGATCTCAAGGGCCAGCATTTCGCCCGTCACGGCTGCGCCAAGGGCCATCATGTTGGTGTCGTTGTGTTCGCGGGTGAGCCTTGCGGACATGGGGTTGTCGAGCAGCGCGCAGCGAATGCCCTTGACCTTGTTGGCCGTGATGGACACGCCGATACCGGTCGTGCAGCAGACAATGCCGCGGTCGCATTCGCCGCTGGCGACGGCCTGCGCCGCCGGGCCCGCAAAGTCGGGGTAGTCACAGCTGTCTTTCGTGTAGCAGCCGAAGTCCTTATAGGCAAGGCCGCGCTGTTCGAGATGCTTCATAATGGCGTGCTTGAGATCAAGCGCGCCGTGGTCACAAGCGAGAGCGATCATAGGGGTGTTCCTCCTGCGGTTTTTCTTTTATTATACCGCAGGCGGCGCGGAATGCAAGCGCAATCGTTTCAGCCGCTGACGCTGATGCTGCGGACAAGGCCGTCCGTGCCGGTGCGAATGATGCAGGAAAGCTCCCCGCAGTCGATGTCGATCTTATAAAAGCCGTTATGATCCCACCAGATCCACGCGCAGAGCGCGTCGCCGGAACTGCCGTAGAGGAACTGTTTCCGCTCCTGCTCCGGCGTCCAATCGGCAGCGGGAAGCGCGGCTAGAACATGGTCCAGATTGTCGCCGAGCTGAATGCCGCGCAGGAAGTCCGGCGAGGAGCCGATTCCCGGCCCGCCGTAGAGCAGCTCGTCCTCGCAGGACCATGCATCCAGCCGGACGGTGCCGTCGCTGTGCTGTGTAAATTGATAGCTCACGCCGTCGACCGTAAAGTTGTCCCCGCGCATTTTGCCCTTCCGGACGGGACTGCCCTGATAGGCTGCCGCCCTTTGCAGAACGGCTGCGTAATCCATGCCGGGGAAGACCCCGTTCGGAAGCACAAGCTCACAGCGCTGCACCGGCAGAGAACGGTCTGTCTCTGCCGCATCGGGAAGCGCGATGGGGTCGCCCGACAGCGATGCGTCCGTATACATCTCCACGCGGTCGTCAGAGCGCCAGCGTGTCAGATCGAACCGGTCGCTGCCGCTTGAAAAGCGGCCTGTGTGCAGATCCTGTTCCAGATAGCCGAAGCGGGCCTTTGGCGCGTTGATGTCGATCAGCCACCACGCACCGTCCAGCAGCGGCGCACCGAGCGGGTGCACCTGCCCGTTTTCCTCACAGACAAGCTGCGTTTTCGTGTGCGCAAGCGTGCAGTCAGTCCTGCCCTCCGGGCAGGAGGCCGTTTCCGTTTCGAGCCGGAACGTGTATCCGTCCGCGCTTCCCAACGTCACGGAAGCGCCTGCGCAGGCGGTAAAGCTCGCGGCCATCTGCTTTAGAAGCTGCCCCTCATAGCGTGCCTGTAAATATGGGTTATAGCCGGAGCTGTCGGCTTCATCCTCCCCGTGCGGCCAGCGGATCGTGACTTCATAGCAGCCGTCTTTTACGCCGCAGAGATAGACCATCTCGTTCTGCTCGCCCGCCTCGACGCAGATCGTCTCGCCACGCTGCGTTACCTCGCTGATGCAGCCGCGCGCGGTATAACCGGCGGAGCATTCGGTGATCGTCTTTTCAACATAGCGGACGGCGAACGTCGAGCCGGTGCTGTAGGTGCTGCGCCAGAGGTCGTCCTGCTCGTCGTATTCCCAGCCGGTCGTGGGCAGATACGCGCCCCAGCCTCCGGCCTCGTCCGGGAAGGTGGAGAAGTACGCGTCAATATGAACGGCCCTGCCGTAGCCGTCCATGCCGTTATAGAAGCTCGGATAGAAATAGCCCTGTATATTATTTGCACCATGGGTCGCGGCGTAAATGTCGCGCAGATAGTCCGTCAAGCGGCCGGACTGTTCATACACGGCCAGCGCCGTGCCATCCGTGTCCTTTGTCCAGCCGAGCAGGCGGTAGTCCTGCGTTTCGCTGCGATAGGTGACGGTCACGAGATAGCGGGTGTTGTCCACCAGATATTCCTGCCCGTCGATATACGACAGGCCGGTATCAGTGCCCAGCATGAAGGTGCGCCCGTCGGCATTTTTCGGCGCGATCGCAATTTTGTAGCTCCACAGCTGCAAATCTCCCTCCGGGTCGAGGCCGGACAGGGATGCAAGCTGCTCGAGGTTCACCATCTGCGCGTCCTGCACCGTATCTGTTACAGTCTCAAATCCGCCGTCGGTCAGTACCTTATATTCGATTGGCTCCGGCAAAATGACCTGCGCGATATAATATTCGGCGTAGTCCTCTATACTGGAAAAGAACGCGCTTGTCGGGGGCGTGCTGTCTGCCTCTGCGGGGCTGTCTGCGGTAGAAGAAGCGGGCGGCTCTTCCTCCGGCTGCTCTGCGTCCGTCTTCGGGTCGGTCAGGAAGCACACGGCCACGGCGATGGACACGAATACCGCCGCCAGCACGACCCAGAACGCAGGCTTTTTGTAATTTAAAACGGACTTGATGCGGCCCTTCACGCCCGTCTCGCCGAAGGCCAGCGGGCAGGCCGTGATCATCCGGCGCGGGACGCTGCATTGCAGCAGCGCACGGGAATAGGTCGTCTTGCAGCTCTCTCCCAGCTCGCGCACGACCTTTTCATCGCAGGCCGCCTCGATATCGCGGCAGAATAAAACATACGCCAGCCAGCAGACGGGGTTGAACCAGTATGCCGTCAGGAGCAGGAAGCCCAGCGGCTTCCAGAGCTGGTCGCCGCGCTTTAAATGTGCGCGCTCGTGCGCCAGAACCATGTCCTGCGCGCCGGGCTCCAGCCCGAAGGGCAGATAAATTCTTGGCCGAATCACGCCGCGGATGAACGGGGACGGGACGAATTCCGACTGGAACACGTTTCCCTCCAGCCGCACCGCCGTGCGCACACGAAGCCGCAGGCGCAGCGCGGAAATGGCCGCGTACAGGACAAGCACCGCGCAGCCGCCGAGCCAGACCCACGCGGCAAGCCACGTCAGAATTTGCAGCGGGTTCGCGCTCTGCGCGGGGTCAGGTGTAAACGCGGCCTGTAAGGGCGGATTTACAATGGCGTCGACCGCCGGGATGCCGCTCGTGATGGCTGGCGCGGCGGAATACACGATCTCCGGCTGCACCGGCTCCGCGCTCGGAATGAGGCTCAGCACGCTTTCAATCGAGAACGGGCACAAAAGCCGCACCGCCGCCAGCGCCCACAGGGCGCACAGCAGCCATTTCGGCGCTTTTTTGAACGCCAGCCGCACCAGCACGACCGCAAAAATCAGAACCGCCGCAGACAGGCTGCGGTTGAGAAAGCCGAGAAAAAGATTTGTCATGGCCGATTCTCCTCATAGCCGTCGATCATGGCGCGCAGCCGGTCGACCTCGTCCTGCGAAAGCTTCGTCTTGCGCGCGAACGCCGCGATAAACGCGGGGAGCGAGCCTTCGAACGTCTTCTCGACCAGCTCGTCCAGCTCTGCCGCCTGCGCCTCGTCCTTGGAGACGAGGGAGGAGACGAGTCCGTTTTCGTTTTTTACGATGCCGCGCTCGCCTAGACGGTGGATGACCGTATACGTCGTCGTCCGGCTCCAGCCGAGCCTTTCTTTGCACAGCTTCGCCAGCTCCGCGCTGGGCAGCGGCTCATGCTCCCATAAAATCAGGCAGAACCGGTATTCGCTCTCAAAGATCTTCGGGGTGGACATAGGCATTCCCTCCTTGTCTAATACGTTAGACTGTAATTGCAGTCTAACGCATTAGACTGCTCTTGTCAAGCCCCCTTTGCAAAAGGGCAGCTTTTTGCGGACAGAAAATTTTCGGCAGGATGCAACCCTTGCGGAATTTTTGCGTGTAGGAAAGAGAAGCGCGGATGCGGACGCGGCGCGGCCCACAATATCTTGTGGCGGGTGTTACGTCTACCTCGCAACATGGGCCGAAATGGGCTGAAATGCTTGGTAAAACAGACATTTTCGTAAAAATCGGTTGCAATTTTTAATTTTTATGGTAAACTGGTTACATAAAATCTGCGGCTGCAATCGGCTGCAAATTGAAAGAGGTGCACTTATGAAGCGTACATTTGGAAGATTCATGAGCCTGCTGCTGGTGCTCGCCATGGTATTGGCGATGGTTCCGGCGGCATTGGCTGCAAATCAGGCGTACAGCGTCGAGCCGGACTCGACGATCAAGATCAAGACGTCGATCACAGGCTTTACTGTGACAAACTGGGAATCCAGTGATGAGAGCGTCGCGACAGTCGCAGCTGTCAGCGGCAGCAAAACAGAGGCGATCGTGACCGGCAAAAAGGCCAGCAACACGGCCATCCGGATCACGGCTACCGGTACATTGGCAAATGGCAGATCCCATTCGGAGTATTTCACGGTTTATGTGCGGGACGCATATACCCTTACGCTGGCGCTCAGCAACAGCAATATCAACGGCACGGTTGCGCTGAATCAGGGCGACACCAGAACGCTCACCGCGACTGTCACGGTCGGCAGCAGCGGCGTGACCGCAGGCAATCTGGCAAACTGCGAAGTTCATTTCACCAGCGATAACGATGCCATCTCGGTTACTCCTGCCAGCGCGAAGGTCACCGCAAGCACAGTCGGCAACTATACGACCTATAAGGTTGAAGCGACTGTCAAAGCAGAGAAGGTCGGCGGCGCAACGCTGACGGCACAGGTGTATTATCAGAAGAGCGATGGCAGCATGACTCCCTCCACGTCCGCGACTGCGACCAAGACCATCGGCTTCAGGGTCAGCGGCGCGGCGACGATCTCGGTCACGCTTCCGACCGCCCAGCAGGTATTGTCGCTGGAGGCAGGCGGCACGTCTGCCACTCTGCAGCCGAAGGTGACCGGCTATTCCGGCACGGCGCAGCCGAAGCTGCTGTATCTGTATGACACCAAGGATAACAATCTGTATGTCCGCCCCAACGCTTCGACGACCTCCGCGACAGTCGAGCCGTACAAGGCCTGCGACGCAACAAAGATCTATATCTGCATCGCGGACTACAACGCGGGTCTGACATACGCGAAGATCGACCAGACGAACCCGTCCGCATCGATCGAGGGCAGCTACGCTGTCTGCACGGTCAGCATCAAGAATAAGGGCATGGCCGTCACATCGATTGAGGTCATGAACAACGAAAGCGTGTCCTATAACGGAAAGACCTCCCGCCTGCAGACGCTGCTTGACAACGGCACGATGGTCTTCGGCCTGCAGGATTCAAACTATAATCACGATAAGAACGGCACAAATATTAAAAACTCCAACCTGATCTTCACCGAGCTCACACTGACCGCGCGCATCAAGGCGCCCGACACGCTGCTTAACAGTGAAACGGATCGGAAAAATGCGTACTCCCGCATCGAGTGGACAAGTTCCGCGCCCACTGTTGCAAAGGTAAGTGAAACGAATTCGGACAAGGATTCGGCGACCGCGAAGATCAAGGCGGTCGCACCCGGCACGGCGACGATCACCGCGAAGGTCGACGGCAATGTTACCGCAACCTATAATGTTACGGTCTATCAGGGTCGTGCATACAAGATCACCGAAGAGCCGAGCATCGGTGAGACGGTCGGCAAGATGACGGACACCGAGCTCAAAGCTATGTTCGAAAAGGAATCGGCCAAGGTCGAGATTCAGACCAGCATCTACGCTGACGAAGTGATGATCTACGAGCTGCCGGTCAAGACGGCAGAAGTCGTAAACGGCACGAACGGCGGCAAGAAGTTCAAGTATACGCTCAACGGCCTCAAGACGGCTACGAAGGAATTCTTCTACAACAGAGAAGACCCGAACGGCACAGGCGTTACGACGGACAGACAGGTGACCTTCTCCGACATTTCCTTCTCGGAGCAGCCCGCAAACGCGGCCTATAAGATCACGGACACCATTGCCGATCTGGCCATGACAGCGTCGGTTTCGACGGGCAAGATCAAATCCGTGGTCTGGTACATGAACAGCGACCAGACGACCGGCGGTGTGGATAAAGCAATTCAGACAGACAAAATTACCGATAAGCCTACGAACTACCGTTCGGTTCTGTCCAATCTCAAGCAGTACATCACCGGTACCGGAACCTATGTGTTCTACTGCCGTGTCACGACCGACGACGGCAAGTATGCCGAAACACGCAAGGCCATCATCACCATCACGGGTGAGAACCACATCAACATTGTCTTCAACCCGACTACGGTAAAAGCCGGCGGGACGTTCACCATCACCGGCACGCCGCAGGAGTATGTGAGCGGCAAGCTGACCAATGTGACCGGCAAGACCTATACGATCACATGGACCTCGAGCGACGAGAACATTGTTAAGCTTTCCAGCAAGACCAGCACCAACAGCAGCCCCTCCATCACCGCGACGGCCAAGGCCGGCGGTCAGGTCACCATCAAGGCTGAAACGACGATCGGCGCGAAAAAGTATGCTGCCGAAGTGAAGTTCACCGTCACTGTCCCCGAGGCGGACACTGTCAGCCTGACGCTCGGCGAGAACGAAACCTACGTCCAGCTCGACGGCAGCAAGCTTGCCGCAGCAGTCAAGACCGCCGCGAAGGTCACACCCAGCACCTTTACCTTTGAGTCCCCGGCCAACGGCACGCTCTATACCTCGAGCGCCATGTCCGGCACGGTCAGCACGACGACCAAGTATTCTGCCAGCGAAGTCAGCAAGATGGTCTACCGTCCGACGAGAACCACCGGCACGCATACCATCAGGTACGCCGCCTATGACGGCAGCGCCCAGATCGCGACCGGCACGATCAATGTCGTGACCAGCGCAAGCACGGTCGAATACCACATCTCCGCCAATGAAAAGCAGCAGATGGTCGTCAGCGATTTCCAGCGCGTCTACGGCTCCGGCCTGAGCACCGTGACCTTCGGCTCAAACACCGATACCCGCGGCGCGCTGTACAAGGGCAGCACGACCAGCTCCGGCAAGGTCGGCAGCGAGGCCTACAGCGTCTCGACCGGCTCGAACCTGCTGAAAAACGTCTGCTTCATCGCGGGCAGCACCACGTCGAAGTACACTGTGACCATCCCCTTCACGGCAAACGGCTCGTCCGGTCAGATGAACGGCCAGCTTGTGGTCTATGTCAACGACACCCACACGCTGAACTCCACCGGCGCGTCCTTCCGCTCCATGGGCATCGCGGGTGAGCTGACGCCGGAAAACGCCACCGGCAGCACCTACATCACCATTGACCGTGTCGTCGGCGGCAAGCTTTACTCCGCCTACACCAGCATCAAGAACTGCACCGCGCTGACCAGCAAGGATTTCGGCAGCACGAAGTTCTACTTCTCTGGCTCCGGCAGTCTGGATAACCTCTATATCCTGCCGCTGGCCGACAGCAAGAGCGTCGAGGTCAGCTACACCATCGACGGCAGCACAAAGGGCACGCTGTCCTTCAAGGTCAACCAGCAGACAGCCTCCAACCAGTTCACGGATGTGAGCGGCTCGTACAAGTGGGCGGCCAACTCGGTCGACTTCATGTACATGAACGATATCATCAAGGGCAACAACACCAAGAACCCGAAGCTCTTCGGGCCGGGCGCCAAGATGACCCGCGCCATGCTCGTCACGGTCCTCTACCGTGCGGCAGGCGAGCCCACCGTTACCGGTATCACCAACAAGTTCACCGACAACAAGCAGGGCCAGTACTACTACAACGCAGTCCTCTGGGCCTCCAACATGGGCATTGTCAACGGCGCGACCGCCACGACCTTCGACCCGAACGGCAATGTCACCCGTGAGCAGATCGCGGCTATCCTGTACCGCTACGAAGGCAGTCCGACCGTGACCGGTTCTCTGAGCGGCTATCCCGATCAGGCGCAGGTCAGCTCCTTTGCCGTCACGGCAATGCAGTGGGCTGTCGGCACCGGCATCATCACCGGCGTCACCTCCGGCGGCAGGACGACCCTCTCCGCAAAGGGCAACGCCACCCGCGCTCAGGTCGCCGTCATGCTCCACCGCTTCCTGACGTTCTAAGCATATCGACCCCTCGCCCCCGGCTCACGCCGGGGGCGTTTTTTGCGCACAAAAAGGCGCCCCTTTCAAGGCAATGTCATCAACTTAAGGTCAGCACACATCAGATTTACACAGAGAACGACCGGCACTCGAACAGGGCTGGTAGGGGCGGGGCTCTGCTCCGCCCGGCGGAGGGCACTCGTTTTAACGGGAATCTCGGGCGGATACGAATGCAGTTTCCTACTTGTATGTACGGGCCGATGCCTACTCGGCCCATTTGGAAGCTCCGAATTCGCCGAAGAGTTTCAAAAGAACCGGTGCATTCTGCGGGCGGACAGAGTCGTCCGCCCCTACAGCCGAATGCGCACGTGCATACGGATTCGCCGAGGCTTTCCAAAGATTCAGGGCATCCTGCCGGACGGAGCAGAGCCCCGCCCCTACCAACTGCGTTTGAATTTCGCCGGTTTTCGCGGATAATGGGTAATCTATCCGCCTTAGTATGAAAAATCTCCCCTTGCCGGGCGGCAAGGGGAGGAGATGAGGGCGTTTACCCTTCGAACTGACTGTGGTACAGATTGGCGTAGAAGCCGTTTATGGCGAGCAGGTCCTCATGGCGGCCCTGTTCGATGATGTGGCCGTCCTTCATAACGAGGATGACGTCCGCTTCGCGGATGGTGGACAGACGGTGGGCGACGACGAAGCTTGTCCGGCCCTGCATCATGGTGTCAAACGCCTGCTGGATATGCGCCTCGGTGCGCGTGTCGATGGAGCTGGTCGCTTCGTCGAGGATGAGCATGGGCGGCAGGCAGAGCATCACGCGCGCAATGCACAGCAGCTGCCGCTGTCCGGCGGACAGCGTGCCGCCCGTGTCGGACAGCACCGTGTCATAGCCCTCCGGCAGACGGCGGATAAAGGAATCCGCGTGCGCCATGCGCGCGGCGGCTTCAACCTCGGCATCCGTCGCGTCCGGCTTTGCAAGGCGGATGTTCTCGCGCACGGAGGCCGTCTTGAGCCAGGTATCCTGCAGCACCATGCCGTACTGGCGGCGCAGGCTCTCGCGCGTGACGGAACGGATCTCGCTGCCGTCGACGGAAATGGAGCCGTCCTTCACGTCATAAAAGCGCATGAGCAGATTGATGAGCGTCGTCTTGCCGCAGCCCGTCGGGCCGACGATGGCAATGCGCTGGCCGGGCTTTACGGAGAGATTCAGATTTTCGATCAGATGCTGCTCCGGCGTGTAGGAGAACGCGACGTTCTGCAGCTCTACGCTGCCGGAGACGGCTTCAAGCTTCTTCGCGTCCAGTGCGTCAGGCGTTTCGGCAGGCTCGTCGATCAACTCGAAGACCCGTGCGGCGCAGGCCAGCGCGTTTTGAAGCTCCGTGACCACGCCGGTGATCTCGTTGAAGGGCTTGGCGTACTGGTTCGCGTAGCTGAGGAAGCACGACAGCCCGCCGACCGTGATCGCGCCTGCCACGGCGCTGAGCGCGCCGGTAAAGCCGACGCAGGCATAAATAATATTGTAAATGATGCGCGTGGACGGGTTCGTCATGGACGAAAAGAACGTCGCACGCATGGTCGCCGCCGTCAGACGGTCGTTGATCTCGTCAAACTGGCGCAGGCTCTCGTCCTCGTGCGAGAAAGCCTGCACGACGCGCTGGCCGCTCAGCTGCTCGTTGATCAGCGCGGTCTGCTCCCCGCGCGCCTTGGACTGCAGCTGGAACATGGAATAGGTATGCCCCGCGATGAACTTTGCCACCAGCAGCGAAAGCGGCGTCAGCAGCACGACGACGAGCGTGATCTTCCAGCTGATCGAAAGCATGAAGCCGAGCGTGCCCACAATGGTCAGAACGCCGGTAAACAGCTGCGTGAAGCCCATGAGCAGGCCGTCTGCGAACTGGTCGACGTCGGCGATCATGCGGCTGAGGGTGTCGCCGGAGGGGTGGCTGTCCAGATACGCAAGCGGCAGCCGCTGCAAGTGGGAAAACGCCTGACGGCGCACGTCGCGCGTCACGCAGAAGCAGACGCGGTTGTGAATGGCCGTCATGACCCACTGCAAAATTGCCGTCAGACCGGCAAGCACGGCGATTCTGACCGCCAGCGTACTGACGGCGGCAAAATCGACCCGTCCGGGGCCGACGATCTGGTCGATCGCGTCGCCGACCAGAATGGGGATATAGAGCGTGCCCGCTACGCTGGCCGCGGCCAGCAGCAAGGATGCAAGCAGCAGCGGCAGATACCGCCCGAGGCTTTTTAACACGCGCCGCAGCGCCCAGGAGGATGTATGCTTCATGATGCACTCGCCTCCCCCTTCTCCTGCGACCGGCAGATTTCCTGATAGATCGGGCAGGTCTGCTGCAGCTGTGTATGCGTGCCGAGTCCGGCCATATGGCCGTCGTCGAGCACAACGATCTTGTCTGCGTGCCGGATAGACGACACGCGCTGCGAGATCAGCACGACTGTGGGTTTCCACGGAAGCTTCGACAGCGCCTTGCGCAGCGCTGCGTCCGTCGCGAAGTCCAGCGCGGAGGCGCTGTCGTCCAGAATGAGAAGCTCGGGCCTGCGTACAAGCGCGCGGGCGATGGTCAGCCGCTGGCGCTGGCCGCCGGAGACGTTGGTGCCGCCCTGCTCGATGTAGGTGTCGTAGCCGTCGGGCATTTTTTCGATGAACTCATCGGCGCAGGCCAGGCGGCAGGCCCGCTGGCACTCGGCTAAGCTGGCGTGCTCGTCGCCCCAGCG
>OLSK01001540.1_pt1 | contig 16752 bp, 11 predicted proteins | sample 1672781 | NCBI WGS metagenome assembly OLSK01 (sample SAMEA3136723, study PRJEB25190) | human gut metagenome | biome: human gut; feature: human-associated habitat; material: faeces | place: Austria | collected 2013 | reverse complement strand
ATTATTGGCATTTACACGGTTCGGCATTCAGCCTCCCCCTTTCCACAAACTAACAATTCCAAAAAGTGGATTAACTTCGTACATTGGCAGTTACTTGTTACCATATTACAAGGAAGCTATCTTATGCAAAACCGTTATATATTTTAGACAAAAAATAGTAGGTAATCTGCTTATGAGGATCACTTATATTGTCTTCACATATATCTGTTGAATCGGATATGTAGTTTAAATGGAGACTATATGTGATGAAATCCCACTTCACATTTTCGAATTTTGGGGCAACATCAGTAAAAATAATTGTTGGGTAACCGTTAAGCTCTTAACTAATCTTAACGGTCAAATACTTTAACAACTTTGGCATTCCCTACATACTTACCTTCAAAATACAATTTTAAATCCGTATGTAAGTGTATTTTTTCTTTGGAAGAGCTAGATGATTTACATATTCTAAAAAGCGCTTCATAAAAGGTATCGCATTTTTTAATACTCATCAATTCCAGCCATAAATTACTTTGATTGCGCGGCGTCATGAAGATATTGGTTGGATATAAAGATTTATCCATTTTATGTCTTTCTACTAATGCAATTTTTAATTTCACATCGGGCTTTATAACCTCTTTTGCATTTTGAAAATAATAAATAAAATTACTGCGCCACTTTTTAATGAATAACAACCAAAATATCATAGCAACTAAAACAACTACCGCAAAAAATAAAACCCCAAGAACGATTATTACTCCAAGCCAAGAATGTGTTAAGAATATTGTCAAAAAGCCTAAAAACATAACTATAACTGCTAGAAACAATGTAATTTTAATATAGACTACGGGATTCTTTTGCAGTCGTATTTCTACGCCACATTTTTCACAAAACATTGACATACCAACAGACCATAGATCGTCCTTTTCGAAAGCATCTCTACAATTACTTGAATTTGTAAACTTTTGGCCAAACTCCCAATCGTTATATGATGCATCTAATGCTTTTCCTACCAAAATCAGCTTTTCACCACACCAAGGGCAAATTCGATTGTTCTTATTCTGCATTGACATACCTCTCACTTTCGAAGTCAAAAAACAAATCTCCGACTATTGCTTCAGTATATTCCAAACGTTGCTGTTTGTAACAATCTTGTAAAGATACCAAAAGTCTATTTCTATATCTTGATTGTACCTTCTGGCGTATCATTGTGTTTTTACTACTGAATTCAAACTGGTTTACACCATAATAATCACAACGACCTCCAAAAATATACTCTTCATCAGAATTATATATTTTAACAGTAATATAATAAACACGAATAGGGTTCATATAATCTGGAATACCCAATGCGCTTTTCATTTGGTTTTGAGCAATTTCTTGTGCGACTTTCCTTATGTATGTAAAGGCAAACATAGGAATAGAAATATTGGTTTCAACCATTCCTCCAGCTTTTTTTGAAATTTGACTTGCAATTCTTTTTATTGTTGGATCCTGCGTAAAACAATCAATAGATGAGGCGCCAATACCTGTTAAAGCCACTCCACCGTCCTCGGATGTAATAAATGATCTATCAAAAATGGAAGAAACTATATATTTATATGCTGGAATAGCAAAAGCTGACCAACCAATACCAGGCAGCAAGCAAGCAAAATCAGTTGCAACATCAAATGCAGTAAAATACACTTTGCCTTTCTGCTCAATAGATGATATTTCATCCACATTTATGTCAATGCAAAAGGTGACTTCTTGATAAGAGGTATAGCAATACGCCATTGTCGAAACATACTTACCATTTGAATCACAGTAATCATAAGACCACTTCTTTTGCTTTTCTCTAATTGAGTCAATAACTCTATATACAAGTTCAGACATTTCAATATTACCCGAATTTGCCCAAAAGTCATAGATGCTTTGAAGAAAATTTACAGCCACTAAACTGCTATAATTTAATACTTCAGCATCTTGTGCTGATGGATGCTTTATAGTTAATGAGCAGTTTTCACAATATAAATATTCAATAGACCCATCAAAAAAAGCCTCAAAGTTGTGGTCATCTATTCCTACAGTGGAGTTATACAAACAAGGAGTATTAATATCATTTGCCAATAGTTTATGCGGATCATACAAATCATCAATCCCATCCCCATCACTATCCTCTCTAGTAGGATCGGAAGTAATAGGCATAACACGGATATCATTAAGCATAAGGCTGATAGTAGGCTGGCTTATAAAACGCCCAAGCCCCTCCTCAACATAGGACTTATCCGTATAATCCATGCACTGCTTAAGCGTAGGCAGAACAACATTATTGTTGTCATCAAAGGTTATAAGGCCACAAGAAGCCCAATAATCTACGTCTACCTCGTCCCAGTCAGTTATGTTGTCATCATCGGAATGACAGTCGTTGAATGAATTAAGTTCTTCTTTAAGCTCTACTGTCTGATAGCCTGTTGCAAGGATTGCCGAAAAACCATCAAATTCAACCAGCGGTTCTTCAAAGACATGATTGTACGCCTTTTTAGCAAAATTCGATAATGAATTTAACACTACACCCTTTGTTTCTTCAGGAATTTCAGTCTGATAGCTGTCAATCTTTCTATTATCAGTTATGAAGCTTATATTTACACCTGTAGATATAGCGTTTCTTTCAATTTCATCAAACTTTGTTCGATTAAAAATACAGTCAGTCTGCGAGAATATGTCAAAAACGTAGTTATTTGTTCCGCGGCTTTGATAAGAAAGCAGACCTATCCCATCAGTTATACAGCATCTTACAAAGTCATTATCATCATATTCGTTGTCAAGCTTGATTTCTTTTAAAGCAGTCGTGAGCTCTTCAACTGTAGAATAATGCCCAAGCAATTCAGCGCTTGATTTGTTATTGCTGAAATCAGTGTAATTCTGAACGCAGATGGTAACGCCTATTAATTTGCCGTTCGTTACAGCATTGCTCATGAACGCAATGATCTCATTCTTTATGTTCTCAAGCTGCTCATCGGTGATAACATCCTTACGTATGTCTATAATAAAGCAGATATTATATCCGTCGTTTACTCCGGCATACATCTGCTCCTCAACGAACTCCGTCTGCGTATCATCAGGATTTACTCCAAAGTCTGGAGCAGCACCTCCAAGTCAAGCACGCAGTAAGTCCCCAGCTCGTCAGTTTCAGCGAACAGGGTATTATTCTCCTCATCGAACTCAGTCGCAACGGGGAGGAGCATATTTAATTCTTCAAAGTACCTGAATATATTATACCGCTTTATGCCCTGTAAGTCAACACAATTTTTCGCGTATTCGCTGCCCTCGTTGGAGATATAGCTTTCCCCTATCTCATAGGTCAGCTTGACCTTTTCAACATCGCCGCCGTAATAGTCCAGGGATACAGCTCCACCAAGACGTGCGTCACTTTCGGTTATCACAGAATATGCGCTGCTGCCTGCAATAAGATTCTGTGCGTTTCCGGATGCAGTTATTTCCAGGGAAAGCTCATAGGGGGAATCCTCGGTATTGACGCGCTCCATGACCTCGCTGTCCGCAGATATCGTCTGCTTTACCTTGTACTCAGCGTCAGGCACGCCAAAGGTCTCGGGATCGTTTGGATCAAGCCCGAGTATAATTTCATCGCCGTCATTCAGGGTATCGGCGTCCGTGTCTAAGTCCACGCTGGCAAACATTTCACAATATTTTTTCAATTGTATTAAATCGTATTAGTGCCATATAAGTTTTACCAACCCGTAATCTTTTATATATATCTGGATTACAATTTAAAGTGCGTGTGTGCTTTCTATTATCAATATAAAGATCAACTGTTTGATGAACCATAGTGACATAGTTACTTTTATTAAATTTTGTATAACTAAAATTAATATACTGATTTGGGGTGGAACGCAACTTAACAATAGTTATCTGCCTAATACATCCCTTGTAGCAAAAGTGGCTTATCGTTCCAAATACAACACCAATTAAAATAGCAACTACCAATATCCAAATCACGTAATTTGGTATTGATATTGCATAAACAGAGCTAATTTGATTCATAAATTTTCCCCCCTTCAAAATCAACAATACGACTCCAATCACTAAGAAAGCAGATATGTCCCCGGCTATTAATTGCCATTTTCCATGTAGGCGAAAACGATATATCTTTCCCAGCTTTTGGGGGATAAGATATATAAAAAGCGATTTGTGCTAAATGTACTCCTGATTGGCTTTCTAACAAATCTATCACCAAGTTATATGTGCTTAAACCACTTTGAATAAAGTCCAATGCAACAGTATATGCCAAAACACGATTAGCTTGATTATATTCGCTGGTTTGAAATATATCACCTTTTCCTTGTATTACATTTCCCAAACCGTCGTATTGGATAAAATCTGCCAATGGAATTTCAGTGGTATTTATATGATTAGTAAAGGCATCTACCCAATCGAATTTCAAATTATATAATTTAATGCTATTTACAATATGATAATTTTCTGTTATCCATTGTCTACCATCAGTTACGTCTAAATATGCTATTGTATATTTCTCGCCGTTATACTCAATACTTCCTAGTGGATTAAGGACATCGGAAGGGACATATTCAAAGTCGTTATTATTGTTTGAAACGTCATCAGTAACAGGATAATTAATATAGTAATGATCTTCATAGTACTCTGGAACCCTTTTTTTGTCATTGCAATTTATACAATAGCAGATTCGAAACAAATTATCATGGATTAGGTTCCCCCTAACATAGTAATGTTCCATCACCTTCTTATTATATTCATAATCATATAAGCACATTGTATTTATATCACCAGTTTTCAGCTTGTTGGGATCATACTTATCAATAATCCCATCCCCATCACTATCTTCTTGGGTAGGATCAGAAGAAATAGGCATAATATTCTGCAAAGCAATAGCAGAGCCAAAGTCCTTGCCAAGTTCGCTCTGGAGCCTGTCAAGAGCCTCGACGACATAGGATGCCTCGCTATAGTTCATACACTGCTCAACAGTAGGCAGAACAACATTATTGTTGTCATCAAAGGTTATAAGGCCACAAGAAGCCCAATAATCTACGTCTACCTCGTCCCAGTCAGTTATGTTGTCATCATCGGAATGACAGTCGTTGAATGAATTAAGTTCTTCTTTAAGCTCTACTGTCTGATAGCCTGTTGCAAGGATTGCCGAAAAACCATCAAATTCAACCAGCGGTTCTTCAAAGACATGATTGTACGCCTTTTTAGCAAAATTCGATAATGAATTTAACACTACACCCTTTGTTTCTTCAGGAATTTCAGTCTGATAGCTGTCAATCTTTCTATTATCAGTTATGAAGCTTATATTTACACCTGTAGATATAGCGTTTCTTTCAATTTCATCAAACTTTGTTCGATTAAAAATACAGTCAGTCTGCGAGAATATGTCAAAAACGTAGTTATTTGTTCCGCGGCTTTGATAAGAAAGCAGACCTATCCCATCAGTTATACAGCATCTTACAAAGTCATTATCATCATATTCGTTGTCAAGCTTGATTTCTTTTAAAGCAGTCGTGAGCTCTTCAACTGTAGAATAATGCCCAAGCAATTCAGCGCTTGATTTGTTATTGCTGAAATCAGTGTAATTCTGAACGCAGATGGTAACGCCTATTAATTTGCCGTTCGTTACAGCATTGCTCATGAACGCAATGATCTCATTCTTTATGTTCTCAAGCTGCTCATCGGTGATAACATCCTTACGTATGTCTATAATAAAGCAGATATTATATCCGTCGTTTACTCCGGCATACATCTGCTCCTCAACGAACTCCGTCTGCGTATCATCAGGATTTACTCCAAAGTCTGGAGCAGCACCTCCAAGTCAAGCACGCAGTAAGTCCCCAGCTCGTCAGTTTCAGCGAACAGGGTATTATTCTCCTCATCGAACTCAGTCGCAACGGGGAGGAGCATATTTAATTCTTCAAAGTACCTGAATATATTATACCGCTTTATGCCCTGTAAGTCAACACAATTTTTCGCGTATTCGCTGCCCTCGTTGGAGATATAGCTTTCCCCTATCTCATAGGTCAGCTTGACCTTTTCAACATCGCCGCCGTAATAGTCCAGGGATACAGCTCCACCAAGACGTGCGTCACTTTCGGTTATCACAGAATATGCGCTGCTGCCTGCAATAAGATTCTGTGCGTTTCCGGATGCAGTTATTTCCAGGGAAAGCTCATAGGGGGAATCCTCGGTATTGACGCGCTCCATGACCTCGCTGTCCGCAGATATCGTCTGCTTTACCTTGTACTCAGCGTCAGGCACGCCAAAGGTCTCGGGATCGTTTGGATCAAGCCCGAGTATAATTTCATCGCCGTCATTCAGGGTATCGCCGTCGCTGTCAGCTTTCAGCGGGTCAGTGTTATGCTTATTTATCTCGTCATAATCGGACAGACCGTCGCCGTCTGTATCAGCAGAATTAGGGTCGGTTCCGAGCGCTAATTCTTCCGAGTTAGTTAGTCCATCCTTATCATTGTCGCTGTCTGCGTCATTTACGCCGTCCTCATCAGTGTCATACTTCAGAGGATTTGTACCGGTTTTATAGATCTCATCGTAATCAGACAGACCATCTCCGTCTGTGTCAGCATTTTCAGGGTCTGTTCCATAGATCTTTTCTGCGTAGTCGGGAAGTCCATCGTTATCGGAATCAAGCCATGTGCAGGCATAGCCGTCCTCGTTTGCAGCAACAATAAACGGCTCTGATTCGATCATGCCGTCTGCTGTCTGCTGACTTACTCTTATGTACTTAATAGCAAAATCTTCAGTTATCGTAAACTCATAGGAATCGCCGTCAGTTACCTCAGCAAGCTTTCTCCAGCCGTTTCCGTCCGTGTTTTCGTGTACTGACACGGTGCCCTCGGCGGTAGAATACCAGTATACCTTGATAGAATTTTCCTCAGAAAGATACTCACCAAAGCACAGGATTGTATTTTCGTCCCGTTCAGCAGGATCAGGATCAACGGGTTCTTCTGTTTCGTTGGTTTCCTCGGTAGTAGGCTCCGGGTCATCTCCGGTAGAAGGCTCGGAGGTTTCATGAGATGGCGCTTCTTCGGTTTCAACAGGAGGCTCAGGCTGTATACGCTCAGTATAAATAACGATAGATATGAGCTTAAAATCAGAAATGGCAGGCGTTTCTCCGGACGCAATTATTCCCTGAAAGCTGAACACTTTTTCTCCGCCAACTGGTATTGGAGTGGTTGTTATATCATTCTCGACCTTAAAGCTGCAGTCATCTGTGTAGAGTAAATTTGCATTCCATATCGTAGAAATATCAAAATTGCCGTTAAAGGAAAGCTTCCATGCTTCAAGCGGCTTGTCAGAAGTGTTTTTTACAGTAACGGCAGCGATGAAGCCATCTCCCCAGTTATTCTGGATCTCATAGCTTATCTCCGCAGACTCAGTGGAATCCGCAGTTCTGCTGCAAAGGGAAATATCCTCAGGAAGAGAGAGATCCTCTCCCTGAAGCATGAAGCCAAATTCTACAGTAGCATTCGGAATAATCTCGTAATTATAGCCATTGTTGCGGATAACGCACAGCTCGCCATCGTTCCTGTACACTTCGGCATTCCAGATGTTCGTGATTTCGCCGGCATTGTCGAACATTACCGCCCAGTTGCGGAGAGTTTCCTCGCCGTCATTGGTGATGGACACGGAGATCTGCTGATTTCCGCTCCATTCGTTGGCTATGCTGTAGGTTATTGTGCAATTTTCGCTCTGATACGCACGGGATTTTTCTTCGCCGTATGCTGCGAAGGTCTCTATGCTAATGCCAAGAAACATGGCTATTGTCAGTATTACCGAGATTATTCTTTTCATAAGGTCCTTCCTTTATGTAATAGGATTTATTCTGTATTTCTTAATCGTCGATTTCGCGGAACGAATAGTAGATCACGCCCTCTATCTTCTGCCCCTTTTCCAGGGTCCTTAGAGAAACAAGGTCAACATTATGGCTGACTGTTACAGGCAGATAAACCGTACTCTTAGTTTCAGATTTTGAATCGTCTGCCCATTCTATTTTCTCAATCAGGCCGCTTGGATACTTGAGAACGATATATTCGGCATCGTTAAATTCTTCCTTATCTTTCATCGTTACGCAAACATCATACAGAGTGTTGTTATACTTATCTTCGTCGAGTGATGAGGCATTTGTTAATGTGAACTTTGATACGCCATACCTGTTTTCGTAAATATCGAATACCAGAGAATCCTTTACAGAAACCGTAATAGTATCAGAAAAAACTGCTGTGATCGGCACGTCAAAAGGAGTCAATGTTCCAGTGAAATTAACAGACACATTGTGAGTTCCCTGAGTTTTACCCTTAACCAGCCACGATACAGTAACAGTATTTCCACCGCTGACCGTTGGCATGGTTTTTATCATAGAAACAGAGGAATCCCCTAATTCCAGACCATCAGGGATAATCAGCTCAGCCTTTGGATCAATTATATCAAATCCTTCAGGAGAGTTATTAGTGAAGGATATTGAAACATTGTAGAAATCCTTTAACCAGGAATATTCTGTGACTGACAGGCAAACTAATGTCTTTATCGGAGTAACAGTATCAGGATATGATGTACCCTGATTTCCAGAGATCTGATCAAGACCGGTTTTTAGCGTTGTTACCTGAGTGCGTCTTGTGATCGTTCCCTGATCAGTTGAGGTTTTGCTTTCATTTTCAATTTTGTAGGATTTCTTAAAATCCTTATTTCCGCTGATGTCAAGAAATTCGCCGTCCTGATTAACAGTAACATGGAAATCCCTTAAAATCGTATCTCCTGAAACTGTTGCATCAGTTTTTTCACTGACTATATCCATTTTGATTTCATAGACATATCGGTTGCTTGGATCTTTTGTGTCAATGCCCAGATCCTTTATCTGTTCGATATCCAGCTCTTTTATATCGAATTTTGCAGAAACGATCTCACTGGCAGATAGAACTACCATTTCTGCGCTGCTGCTCGTCTGAATTCCCGCAAGAGTGATATTCCGTTTTGCTGGAAGATAACCATCGGAATAGAAATAAAAATCATATGAACCGGCCTTTGCAACAATTGGTATCACTCCATTGCTGTCTGCAATGAATTTATTTACAGAAAACTTGTCCGAATCAACAAGCGCTGCTGCATTCGCTATAGGCGTTCCTGAAGCATCCACGACTTTAATCTCAGATATGCTGTAATCTGAGCCATAAACAGTTATTTCTGAAGAATCTGTATTTGTATTGCCAGATTCATCAGTTACAGTCAAGGATACTGTATATATGCCGTCCTTAGCATACTTATGGGTCGCTTCCATTCCTTCGGCGGTTTTTCCATCTCCAAAGTCCCAAGTATACTTGACGAGTTTATTGTTATCCCATGACTTTCTGCCGTCAAAGGATAACTCATATCCAACCAGCGTTACAGAATTAAATTTTGCACTTGCGACAGGATCAATCTGGTCTTTTCCTGTCTTTACCGTAATGGTGTTACTTTCAGCAGAATATGAATTCGAATTACGTGCAACAACCTTGTATGAATAATCAGTCACTGGCTGCAATCCGGTGATATTACAACTCAGAGCATCATACTTTGTTGACGTGATACGATTCTCCTTTCCTGATTCGTCAACCCGATATACAGTATAGTATACGTCAGAATTATTGGAAGCCGCCGTCCAGCTAAGAATAACACCACAGCCGTCAACCTTTGCCTTAACGTCAAATTCAGAAAGCTCATTTGCATAATATGCAAATTGATACTCATTGACGTTTTCATTTCCAAAAGCATCAATTAAGGTCGTCTTGACACAATATGTTCCGCTGGTTTCAAGATGTTCCGACATATCTATATTAACATTCTGAATCTTCTGACTGAGTTTTTGCTCCAGTATCTTTTCCCATTCATCTGATGATGGTGACTTAATCTCAACTTTCACAGACGAAAGCAAGACATCATCGGCACACTGGATAGTCAAGACCTTATTATTATCCGTAAGATTTGATGTTTTAAGCACGGATTCAGGCGCATTCTCGTCCTCTCCAGCCACAAGAGTTATCGGGGCGCTTGCCTCTGAAACATTCCCACTGGTGTCAATGGCAATAACGTAATATGAGTATTTTTCGCCTGCGAATACGGCAGTATCCACATATTGATTGTCAGCAGTTGTCCTTAACAGCTGGTCATTCTTATATATTTTATATTGCGAAATGCCTATGTTATCCTCTGAGTCCCACTCAAATGAGATGCTGGCACTTGTTATTTCATTAATCGACAGAACGGGTTTCCGGGGAGGCATATTATCTATGAAAACACTTTCGCTGAACATTGATGTATTGCCCTCATTATCAAAGGCTTCAACATAATATTCATGATAACCTGGCTCAACATTAAGATCTTTGTAGGAAGTTCCGGAAACTGTATCAATAATCTCCCCATTGCGATAAATGTTGTAACCGTCCACCCGAACATTATCGCTGGAAGCAATCCAGGTAGCATAGATACTTCCGTCTTCCCTTATCTTAACAACAAGTCCCGTTGGCGTGGTAGGAGCATACTGATCCACATTGGTGTAAGCAATGAGCGAGGAACTGTTTTCAGACCTACTTCCTCCGACATCAACTGCAACTATGTAATACTCATATTTTGTATGAGAAGTTAGACCATTATCTATATATTCGGTTTTTGTAGTTGTGCCAACAAGTTCTCCATTTCTATAAACCTGATAACAGAAAATATCCTTAAATCCGATTGAAGAATTCCATTTTAGAACGATAGATGTCGAAGTTGACCGTACAAAAGTTAAATCGTAAGGAGCAGTGGGAGGAGTAGGTTCATCGTAATTTTCAATAAGATCGTTCCACTTGGTATTGGAGAACACATATCCAGTATCAATTGGCTTCGTAATTTCTACAACATTAAACTGCGAATCAGTGTAAACAAAGGAAATAGTCTGCAGACCCTCTCCGCTGAGAATTACCTTGTGAGTACCAGAAGCATAGAAATTATTGCCATAATAACCCGTACGCTGAGTAAAGTCACCTTTGAGCTCCAGTGTTCCTGCTGTTAGAGTGCTGCAAGAATAATACGTATTTATATAGAAATCTCCGCCAACGCACACATAATCCTCGGCATTCTGCATGGTAAGATATCCATGGCTATATTCCTTGTTTGCATGACAAAGATTGAAATCTCCCAGTATGTTTAATCTACCCTTGTTTATATTTACATACGCATTACCATAGCTACGGCTCACCCATACGTTTCCTGTAACCGTCATACTGTGTCCGTTAAGGTTCAGCGTACCGCTGTCAATGTTGACAGTTCCGCCCACATTCACATCTCCGGAAAGGGTAATATTGCTGCTTTCAACAATATCTCCTCCGATTTCCAGACCATCCGGCAGGCTTCTGTTTTCTACCAGACTTATGCCATGATTCCACGCATTGTCTGCGAACTCGGTAGATGCAGCTATTTTAATGTTTGTGCTGTTCGAAACTAGAGCGTCAGTATTATACAGTTTTCCAACCACATAAACCTGAGTTGCAATATTTACGCCGTCCTCCGATGTGTTCTCAATTTTGAGATCGTTTATTCTGGAATAATCCCTGTTGTTATTCGCAATGCTTATTGTCTGCTTGGCTGTACCATTCAGCACTGTAGCGTGAGTTCCGGTGGTGAGGAAATTGTAATAATTTCCGCCATTCTGAACGAGATCTCCACCAACTTCAAGCGTACCAGCTGACAGAATTCCATTGTGAGATCTGTTTGACTGCATAACAAAGCTGCCGGCAACCTTTACAGCGTCAGCTTCATTCGTCATATTGAGCGTACCTGTGCTGTTCACATAGCCGCCATTGTTCAATGCCTGGAGTCTGTAATCTCCCTGAACGCTCAGTTCACCGCCGTTTATCTTGACTTCGCCGCCGGACTGGATAAGGTTTCCGGTAACGGTCAGCTTGTGTCCATTAAGATCAAGCGAACCTCTTGCCAGGTTGAGGTCTCCCTCTATTACCTGATCTTCCTCAAGCGTCCAGCCGGATTTTTCACCGTTGGCAAATGTTACGTTACAGCCATTCTCGTTAAGCTCAATTACTGTTGCTGCTGTTGCGAATACAACGCCATCTTCTGAGAAGTTCTTTACATCTACAACATTAAACTGCGAATCAGTGCTGTCAAAAGAAACAGTCTGCAGACCCTCTCCGCTGAGAATTACCTTGTGAGTACCGGAAGCATAGAAATTATTGCTGTAGCCATAAAACTTTTGAGTGAAATTGCCCTTGAGCTCCAGTGTTCCTGCTGTTAGAGTGCTGCAAGAATAATACGTATTTATATAGAAATCTCCGCCAACGCACACATAATCCTCGGCATTCTGCATGGTAAGATATCCATGGCTATATTCCTTGTTTGCATGACAAAGATTGAAATCTCCCAGTATGTTTAATCTACCCTTGTTTATATTTACATACGCATTACCATAGCTACGGCTCACCCATACGTTTCCTGCGACCGTCATACTGTGTCCGTTAAGGTTCAGCGTGCCGCTGTCAATGTTGACATTAGCTGCTTTAATGTCATCTGTTAATGTATAGTTAGAAGAAACTGTTAAATTGGTATATGCACATATCTCATCGCTTGAAACAGCAAGAACGCCATTTTCATCATAGGCACTAACTTTTATAAAATACTCACTGGCGCTCTTGAGTTCGGTTATGGTGTATGTATTGTCAACAAGATTATTAGCAATAACCTTGTTATTAACAGAAATACTATATTCTTTATAAGCATTGGCGTTCCACTTTATTGTAATTGAAGTATCAGTCTGATCAACAACTACAACTGAAGATATGAAAGAATCTTCTTTGTTATCATTAGAGATTATTGTGGCAGACTCAGATAGACTAGCCGAACTATCGGTATAAGCATCAACCGGTAAAGCAGGAACTGCCATTCCGGCTGCAAGTAAAGTGCTTACGATTTTTTTAGCTTCCATGTTCGATTCTATGATACAGTTATACTATACCATTTTTCCTTTCGTATAATATCATTCTAATTTGACTTTGAGAGAAAATTACAAACCAGTTCATTTATATAAACGATTTCCGTTCAAGGTTTGAACAGCAACGTTAATACAAAAACAAATTACTACCTTTTTAGGAGAAACACCAATGGTGCTGATACCTAAATTAGGTATCAGCACCATTAATGTTAGGCCGAAATCACTTTTCGCACTTCTTTACAGGCAGCTTAGGTTCCTTAGGCTGATAGAATCCATATGTTGAAGCCGAGCCTAAGGAAACACTTGCCATTTTAGAAGCAACCTTAATTATCGCCTTGGAAGCACTAACCTTAAGTTTCATGTATGCCCCTCCTTTGTAGTATTATTTCCAGAATAATCAAAATCGAAACCGTAGCTTGCGACATGATTATTAATGAACTAAAAAATAGACTTACCTCTGAAAACGATATGGAAAATACCGAAATCACCATGCTTATTGCGACACTAACAATATGGCACTTGTTGTCCCTAGCTTGATTCTTGGATTTGTGAGAATTGGGAACCGGGGCATATAAAATGACGGGAATTATCGAAATGAGAGATATTGCTTCGAGTATATTCAATGAGATGTTTACTGATGCAAGCATTCTGGCGACCCAATAGTCAACAAGAAATGCTAACAAAAATGTTGAATTACATCGAAAATATGTTGAAGCATGATACCCACCACAAAATTGCCTTAACGGGATAACACACAATAAGAAGCAAACTGCGGATAAAAAACTCCCAATAATAAATCCGAAAAAAAGGATTAATGCAAAATTGAAAATTGAAGATATAGTTATCTCAATACCATATTTATAATAATCGTAATATTCCGGATCTATGTCTACGTTTTTAGATACAGATTTTATTATACAATTCGACAAAGTAACTATCATATTAAGTCCCCCTACAATGCAGTTTACTGTATTTATAATTATTTGTCAATAACTATGGTAAATTATGCGGATTGTTGGGATAAATAGCAAAAATCGGCGATTTCAACCGCCGATTCTCAAATATATAGGAAAAATTGTTTCTGCATATAGATTGGATTTAGATTGACATACTATTTATAAAGAATAACCTGACAAATGATTGAGCTATGTTCAAAAACATAGTTAACAGAGCCTTTGTATTTGTGAACAATGTACTGAATACTTTTTATTCCAAAACCATGGGCAGATTTGTCCGTTTTTGAAGTTTCTCCATTCAAAATATTTTTTCCTGATTCTGCAGAAGCTGAATTAGTTATTTGAATCCGAATTTTTATATCATCTCCGATGAGTTTGGCCTCTATAAACTGTGCGTCAACATTGCTTGCCAGGCTGCCTTCTATTGCATTATCCATTAGATTACCAAGAAGTATACATAAATCTGCATCATCGATACCATTTATATCACCTGAGCTGCTGCATATAACTTCAATTCCGCTTGATTTTGCATATGACAGCTTTGAGTTCAGAATTGAATTAATTCGATCATTGTCTACGTCTATGTATATTTCAGCCTTCGACAAGAAATCCATGCGTGATCTAATATAATCAACTGCTGATTCCGCTTTGCCCGCTTCAAGCAGTCCGGATATGACAATATACTCCTGCTTCATGTCATGACGCAATATCTTCATCTCATTATATTGATTCTTTACACTTTCTGCATATTGTATACTTATATCATATCTTTGCTGTTTTATACGAAGCTCATCTGTTTTATAATTAGATTTGCAAAGAGAATAAGTCATATAAAAGCACACAAAGTTAATCATGATAAGACATATTTCTGAAATAAGAAGATATATTGACTGCTCTAAATTTACTTTAGATACCAATAGCGTTGTTCTAATCAATACTAATGCAGTTATAGAAATTCCCAAAACAGATAATATTAATATCCATTCTTTATAATTTAATCTTACATTTTCAGAAGAAATTGCTTTCAGAATAACATCAAAAACACAAAAAATAAGAATCTGAACAAGTATAATTGTCAGTAATCTTCCTATTCCTTTTTCTGTGTATAATGTATATAAATCATCTTTAAATACATTTGAAATAAGGTCTGATACTAAAATAGTGATAAAAAGAATTATTATATTACTTAAGCATGCGGCAAATAATTTGCTCCATATAGATCCTCTCAAAAAAATAACAGAAATAATAAAAATATATAAAACATATACTAAACCTAAAATTCCCTCAAAAGAATTAAATGAGTTCATTACAGTAACTAAAGCAGCATACCCAATAGAGCAGGCAGAATAAATCGCCTTTGAACGTTTGCTTTTATAATCATATCTATGAAACGAAAATATGAAATGAACCAGCACAAATGCTTCAAAAACATTTACCAGAAGTTCAAACATGTTAGAGAACACCTGCATTACTCAAAGCTCCTTAAATAGCGATTATATGATTGCTCAAAGTTATCTTTGAACGATCGGCTGATATTTAGTATATCTCCATTGTACATAGTAACAAAATTATCAGAAAAATCCACTTTTTTGATATGTTTCATATTAACTATAAAACGGTTATGTATTTCACAAAAAATATATGGATTCAACCTTCCAATCATATCAGGGAGCTTTCCGCGCACCCTGATAGTTTCTTTGTTAAACAAGATAAACTCAACATAATTTGCGCTGCTCATTACGTAAAGAATGTTCATGGGATCTACATATTTCGACTTTCCGTATGGTAAAGGCAGCTCGATTTTTGAACTAACCGACAGATGGATCACCAGCTTGTCAATTACATGGTCCAATCTGTCCTTAATCACTGAGGTAGACCCCTTGGGAATAAAATGAAATGGCTGAAAATCAAGGCTGTCAATTACTAATCCAACTTCAGTGGTAATAAATATTATATATGTCTTTGAATTTATTGATCTTATCTGCTTTGCAACTTCAAAACCATTCATATCAGGCATTACTATATCAAGAAACACAACATCAAATGGTATTTTTTTATGATCTGTCAAAAAATCTTGCCCATTTGTATATGAATATACTTGGCTATCCAGCCCTTTTTCTGTAAATTTGCTTTTGATTTCACGCTCTAAAAAGTCCAGCATAGGGTGGACATCGTCACATATTGCTATCCTCATGTATAAATTGCCTTTCTTTTTGTATAATATCATGAAACAAAACGCACGCAATTTGCAAATAAATATACAAATCATATACTTATGAAACTGGCATGCGTTCTGCCTGTTATAATTATAATATATATAACCTACAAGGAAGAGATTATATGAGACAGAAAACATGTGAATCATCATGGAATTTTCCAATGGCATTAAAAGAACTGCGCGAGGACAAAGGATATACCCAAGAACAGTTGGCTGGAGCTTTACACGTTACCAAAGCCACCATATCCCATTATGAATTAGGCACAAGCACTCCTAATATCGACTTAATGATTCAGATGGCAGATATTTTTGATGTGTCGCTCGATTACTTGATGGGGCGGACTACCGCTAAAATACCATGTGATTTCTGGAAAGGCTCATTTATAAAAGGGGTAGGAAATAAAGAATTGATTGAAAGAATTTTGGAACTGGATTCTAAGCATAGGAAACTTGTTTTTGATTTATTGGTATGTATTGAAACAGATCATAAAATAAAAAGCTGATTTGGACATGCATTCTGTTCCCAACTTCATAATTCTAAGGCAACACCGCACAAATAACGCCCCATTGCCATAAAAAGAGTGACATATTGTGAA
>OLSK01001537.1_pt1 | contig 16788 bp, 10 predicted proteins | sample 1672781 | NCBI WGS metagenome assembly OLSK01 (sample SAMEA3136723, study PRJEB25190) | human gut metagenome | biome: human gut; feature: human-associated habitat; material: faeces | place: Austria | collected 2013 | reverse complement strand
TGGCGGCGATGGCCCATTCGGTGGCGAACACGGACAGTTCGCCGGTCTTGGAGGCAATCACACGCCCCTTGATGAACAGGTGATCGCCCAAGTCAACCAGCTGCTTGAACTGCTTCAAGGAGTCGGCACCAATCTCCTTCTTGGAAATCATGCCCTGAATCTTGGTGCCATCGCCAGCGGAAAGCTGCACGAAGCACAAGCCACCGGCGTTACGCAGGAAGAGCACGCGACCGGCGATGCCGACCACGTCTTCGGTTTCGTCTCCGGCTTCAAGCTTGCCGTCATACTTGGCGCGAACCTCTTCGATGGTTGCGGTGACGTCGAGGGTCACCGGGTACGGCTGAATGCCGTCCTTAAGCATCATGGCACGCTTGGCCACGCGCATCTGCACCTGTTCCGGGTGCGCCAGCGGACCGAATTCCTTATTACCCGGATCAACGGCCTCATCCAAGGTAGCGCCGTCATTGATCTTGGCGTAGATAGCCGCATCCTGCTGCAGCAGCATTTCGGCACGTTCCACTGTGGTCATAGCGGGAACGGCAGCCTCTTCATTCTGATTTTCTTGCGATTCGATGGTCTCACTCATAAGCCCACAGTGTACCGAGAAGCCACTACACCACACACGACACGCCGTATTTGCATTACCTGAGCAATCGTGTAATATTTCCAACTGTTGCAAAACGGGCTGTAGCGCAGCTTGGTAGCGCGCTTCGTTCGGGACGAAGAGGCCGCGGGTTCAAATCCCGCCAGCCCGACAACTCAAGGCGGAACTTCGGTTCCGCCTTTTTTATTTCCCAGCGCATCAGCGGTACAAAACAGCATATGCAAGACGCAACCACCTGAGAAATCAAAAACACGTAGTACACAAGCGCGTAAACAATCGCGCACACCGACACGCTTCACATTCATGGAGGAGAGACTGTGAAAAGAAGCATTCTGGCTTTGGCTTCCGGCGCCTTTATTCTTGGTGCCGCCGAATTCGTGATGATGGGCATTTTGCCCCAGACCGCCGCCGCCATGCAGGTTAGCATTCCTGCGGCAGGACATTATATTTCCGCATATGCGATCGGCGTGTGCGTGGGCACGCTGATTCTGGTGTTCGGCCGTAAAGTACCGCCGAAGAATCTCATTATTCTGTTCATGATCATCGCGCTGGTCGGCAATACGTTGAGCGCGGTTTCGTTCAATTCCCCCATGTTGTTGGCCGCTCGTTTCATTTCGGGCTTGCCGCATGGCGCGTTTTTCGGTACGGCCACGCTGATTGCCAAGACTTTGGCCGATAAGGGCAAGGAAGCGCAGTCCGTGTCGATGATGGTGACGGGTCAGACGGTTGCCAATATGTTGGGTGTTCCTGCGGGCACATTACTTTCGGAAATGCTGTCGTGGCGTTTGGCGTTTGCGATTCTTGCCGCCTGGGCGTTGATGACGATGGTGTTGGTGATTGCGTGGGTGCCGTTCGTCGCGCCGATCAAGGACGCTGGCATTAAAGGGCAGTTCCGTTTCCTCACTCACGCCGGTCCGTGGTTTATTCTCATGGCGGTGTTCTGCGGCAATTCCGGTATTTTCTGCTGGTGGAGCTACATTTCGCCGTGGCTGCAGAAGGTTGGTGGATGGGATTCCTCGATGGTTCCCCTGTTAATGGTGCTTGCTGGTTTCGGTATGGTGCTTGGCGGTATTGCTGGCGGCCGTTTGACTGATTTGTGGAAGCCGGGTGCTACTGCCGGTCTTTCGCAGGCCATCGCCACGGTTGGTTTGCTGTTGGTGTTTTTCGTTCCCGGCAATCTCGTTACGACTGCGGTGTTGACGTTCATGATTGGTTTCGCACTGTTCTTCAACTCGTCTCCACAGCAGCTGCTCATGGTGCAGGCCGGTGAGGGCGGCGGCGAGCTGATTGCAGGCGCGGCCGTGCAGATCGCGTTCAATTTTGGCAATGCGATTGGTTCGATCGTTGGTGGCGCCGCATTGACGGCAACCGCCATGAACTACCATTACACCGGTTTGGCCGGTGCTCCGATCGCTTTGATCGCGGTGATTATGCTGGTCACCTATTCACGTCGTTACGAAACGCATACGGGTGCTACGGAGCGCATGCGCGAAGTGCATGTCTAACATTCGACAGTCAGTCATTTCGATTATTTCTGTTATGTAACGGGGTATCTCATCAAAATAATTATGATGAGATACCCCGTTGTTCTTTTTACGTCGTATCGCATGTTCCCTATCTTTTGTTGTTTCGCCGTCTGCGATGCCGTCTGCAGTTCGGGAGATGATGAAGGTCACCGATGAAGGGATTGCGATGGCAGACAGTGATGTCAATCTGAATATGAATAATTGCGATGACGGTTGCGCAACATTTGATGTACAGCGATTTTTGCGTGGTCTTGATGCGATTTTCGATGCGCATAAGGCTCCTGAACAGGCTGAACCGTATCTGCAGAAGGCGCGAACCGAAGCCGAACACAGTCATGATGACGCCGGTTTGCTGACGGTGTTGAATGAAACGATGGGGTTTTACCGTTCGCAAGGTCGACATACCGACAATCTGCCGATTATCCGCGAATCGTTAAGCATTGCGGATCATTTGCATTTTCAGGAAATCGACCCGCAGGCGTGGGCTACGACGCTGATCAACGCGGCCACGGGCATGCGAGCCGCAGGCCGGTACGAGGAGGCCGAACAGCTGTACTGTCAGGCGCTTGACGCGGCCACGTCCGTCTTCTCCCCCACCGACCGACGCCTGGCCGCGCTGCATAACAATATGTCCATGTTGTACAGCGAAACCGGTCGTCTCAATCAGGCGAAGCGCGAGCTGGAACAGGCGCTGGACCTGTTGGAGCAATCTTCCCCCGATGCGAGCGCTGACATAGACGTCGCCTCCACGCACACCAATCTTGCGTTGCTGCTCCTGCAGATGGGCCGGTATTGGGCGAGCGACGCCATACAGCACGCCCAGAAAGCATTGACAATCTACCGTACCGGGCATTTGGAACATAGTGCGCATTATGCTTCGGCGCTGGCCGGCTATGCGCAGGCCTGCTATATGGCCGGCCGCCTGCAGGATGCAGTTTCCGGTTATGAGCATGCGTTGAGCGTGATTGAAGAATGCTACGGACGCAACACCGACTACTATCACACGACTGCAGCCAATCTTGAAGCGGCAAAACAGGCGTTGCATAAGCGCATGCCATCATCTCATAAAACGCAGGAATCGCAAGAATATCAAGAATCGCAAGAATCCTTGAAATCTCAGCATTCACCGAAATCAAGCGAATCTCAGCAATCAAGTGAACCGCACTATATGGCAGAATCCGGCGCATCTTCGATTCCTGTGATTTCTCACCATATTTCAGGACTTGCTTTGTCTCGCGCATTCTGGAATGATCTCGGCAAACCGTTGCTTGCCGGCGCATATTCGGCATATCAGGGGCGGATTGCCGCAGGTTTGGTCGGTTATGGTTCGGAATGTTTCGGTTTCGACGATGAGTTTTCGCGCGATCATGATTTTGCACCGCGTTTCTGCCTGTGGCTTACCGATGAGGATTATGATGCGATTGGCGAGCAATTGCAGGCTGATTACGATGCGTTGAGTCGCGATTTCACTGTTGATGAGCAAGGCAAGCCGCATTTTGCAGGGCATGGTTCGGCTGATTCCAACGCTCTTGCCGCATCTCAATCGCCACTTACGCCGCGTGCACAAGGCGAGTTCCGCCGCGATGGCGTGTTTCGTATCGGTGATTTCTTCGAGCGGATCACACTGTTTCGTGAGGCTCCGGCGCAAAACGACTATGCGTCTTGGCTGAGTTTGGACGATGCGACACTTGCCACTGCCACAAACGGTCAGGTGTTCGCTGATCCGTTGGGGGTGTTTTCCAAGACTCGGCAGGGGTTTAAGTTCATGCCGGAAGATGTTCGACTTTCCTTGATTTCTCGCCGTTTGGGCATGATGGCTCAGGCGGGGCAATACAATCTGCCGCGCATGTTGCAACGTGGCGATGGTGCTGCTGCGATGTTGAGCATTCATGAGTTCGTGAACGCCACGGCTTCGTTGGTGTTTCTGATCAATGAGCCGGTGAGCGTTGGGTATCTACCATATTACAAATGGCAGTTTGCTGCCATGCGTAAGCTAAGCCGCCGTATGGCAACAAGGCTTGCCGGCGTGTGCGAGCAGCTGGAAGACATATTGCGATTGAGTTCCGCCGCATGTTTCGGCGGTGCCGGTTTCGGTGAGGGCGGCAAGGGTGCGAAGCCTGCGGCAGAGCATATTATCGCCACCGTTGAGCGCATCTGCAGTGATGTTGTGGATGAATTGCTGCGGGAGGGATTGACCGAATCTCACGAAACTTTTGTGGAATGGCAACGTCCGTATGTTGAGGACCATATCAAGTCCGATGCAAGTTGTCTGCACAGCTTGTGATTGCAATAACTTCATTGCAGACATCACACATCCAGATCAGCAATAAGACGAAATCAAGAATCGGAAGCATATGAATAGCAACGTAATTCCAGATGTAATAGACGGTCACGATACAGCAAATCTTGTTGAATCCATTATCAAACTGGAGTGGAATCAGTTTCAGCAAACCAATAATGAGGGCGGCCGCGCGTCCTGCCAAGGCAATTGGCCGATGTTTCATCAGATGCGTGCCAGTCAGTTCATGACGTGGCCGGAGGAATTGCTGCGCAGTTACCGGTCGGACTTGCAGGAAGCCGACCGTGTTGGACGTAATTTGGTGACGGAAAAGTATGGTCGCATGATGCAATCCACATATCCACAGGAGTATTGTGCAAACATTGCGCCGTATATTCCCCGGATTTCCGCGAATCGCAACGTCTTGCAGGAAGGCATCATAACAGTTCAGGTGTCGTGGGCGCGTGATTTTCGTGAGCGTTTTCCTCATCTCGGCGAGGCGATGCGTGTGCTGACCACTGTCGAAGACACGCCAGAGACCACGTCGTTCGAAACGTATCTGCGCGGCGAATTGGGCACCTATTCCGACCGTACCGTGGCGTTGTACCACGATTTTGTGGAGCGTTTGCGGCATGAGCAGCGCAATCTCACCGAAGAGACGATTCGCAATACGGTTCGTTTGGCTGGCTTTGAGGATTTGGCACAGGCTGAGGCCGCACAGTAAACACAGTGAAAAAACATCGTGACAATTACTGAAAACTGCAGTAAGCCCCGTAAATCACAATAAAAATGACCACCATGGTACGACCAAAATCCAACGTCAAGATGGAAAAGCAAGTGTTGGATTTGGTCATGCCATGGTGGCCACGTATTTGTTTGCGATGTCAGCCTCGATTTCGTTGGTGCGGCTGATATCAGGGGCTATTCAGCTGACTCTCACGATCGTTCCGAAAGCGGCGACTTATCCGAATCAGTCGAAAAGGCCGTGGCATCCGAGCTATGGGGAGCGTCGAATGGATCGTCGCTGTCCGCATCGCCTCCATTCTTGGATCGGTTTGAACGCACCGCGCTGACTATCGCCCAAATCACGGCGACGGCGATAAGCAGCACGCCGATGCCTCCGAGCAGGAATACGAAGAACTGTTTCGGATCGCTGGCCCACCACCAGAGATTCATTGGCACATGCATGCCGCAAAGCAGCGTCACCACCCCCATGAAGCACGTGAACACGCCGAGCGCGATGGTCGAACCGCTTCTTCCGGAAGGTCTGATGATGTCGTCTCCAGTCTGCCGATTCTTGCGCCCATCATTCGCACCGGCTACCGAAGCGGTATAGGTCGGAACGCCTTGCGCTGGAGCGGATTCCACGCGCGGCTTATCATCCTGCGTTGCACGCCCACTGCGCTGCGACTGGTCATACGTGGACTGCGCATCCACGGTATGCAACGTTTCGGTAGGCATATCTCCGGCATCAGCCATGACCGGCATTTCCTGGGTCTTGTCGTCGCTCATGGTCACTCCTTTCCCGCTTTGCCCAATGTGTTGTCGGACGCATACTGCACCGCGACGCTGCCGCCGACCGTTGCCATAGTATTGATCCGCAGTCCGGTTGGCATGACCGGAGCCTTGCCATCATCGGTGAAGCACGGCCAATATTGATGATTGTCGTAGATTTCGCGGTAGGCCTTATCTACATTCCCGTCTTTGAAGGGGGAATCGGTCCTAGTGGAATCGGCGCCGGTATCCATGCCATCTTCCGAATCGGTCTCATCATCGAAATCCTCGATGCCGGATTCGTCTCCGTACGAGCCGCAACTCCAATCGTAAGTTCCCAGCGCACGCTTTTTCACTATCGATTTCGTGGAATCGTTGCCCATAATCGAGAACTGGGCATCGCCGGAATCCAACGTAAGTCCGTCCGGACTGCCGACGAAATCGGCGATGATGTAGGAATCGCTGTCAGATCCGAACGTCCACCAGCAGCCGTCCGGCAAGGTCACCACGACCTGCGCGCTTGAAGCCACCACATTCAACGTTCCTGTGGGGCAGGAAGTCGTGCCCTGCGTGCCATCCTGAAGATCGACTTTGTGCGGACCGTTGTTTTTCGCGTAATCGCTCAAGTCGATATGCAGCACGTCGGTGGTGTAATCATCGCCTTGCGCGACGATGCCATGCTCATATTCGCTCATTTCACTGGCGGTGGAGCCCATGGTGGTCATTCCTGACACACTGACCCTTTTGTAGGATGAGGGAATGCCCGTGTCGATCCGATAGCTGAACAGCGAATAACCCGCCAAAGCCATCACCATGACCAACGACATGAATGCGGATATCCACGTCAGGGGATGCAATCCTCCCGTTCTTCTGCCCGCGAATCCGAGCGCGACAATAACGATTCCCGTCACCAGGCAGATGCCGCCGACGCATGCCGCGCATGCGTGCAACGTGTATTCGGTGGCCTGCTGCCCGCCTTGAACGCCGTACGTCATAATGCACCATACGCATAGCGCGCATGCGATCATCGTGAGACCGAACATCATCAATACCAGCAGTGGACCAGCCGGTTTACGACGTCCCCTTCTTGGCGACGTAGGCGTCTGCGCTACCGGGGCTGCTGGAGCGGTGAATGTTGGAGGAACATTGGCCGTGGCAAAAGCGGCCGGACCATTGACCTGCTGTTGGTAGGCATGATATGGAGGCTGTTGAGGCTGAGGCGATTGCGATTCCGGTGACGAAGCCGTGTTGGCCGCCCCGTTATATGCGCCGCTCGCCTGCATCGGCTGAGTATAAGGATTCGATTGCGCTGGAGACGGCGATGCAGGATGCACCGGCTGTCTGTACGAAGGACTTCCATATTGAGGCTGACCATATTGCGGTTGACCGTACGGAGCCTGACCATATGGGGGCTGCTGCCACTGAGCTGGACGAACATTCGGCGCATAAATCTGCCTATTGAGCAGAAGCCACAGCACCAACGCGGCCAACGCGAAAGCAAGCCATCCCGCACCCGGCAAACAGATGGCCACAATGCAGAACAGCAACGCGCCAATGCAATTCCAATCCCACTTGCCGTTAATCAAATCCTCAGCAAGAATCTGATTGTCACGCTCATCCGGCAGCACAAACCACGCCAGACCATAGAACGCGGCACCCGCGCCGAAAAACAGCGTGGCAACCACCACAAGCGCACGAACCAACGTGGTATTCCAACCAAGACGACGTGCTATGCCATCGCACACGCCGCCAATCCAACGGTCATGTCCACGCTTGACCTGGCTGGAACGAATCCACGCGAAGAAACGGCCACCGCGGGAAGGTTGCGGCGAACCGTACGCAGGCTGCTGATAATACGGTTGTCCAGCAGCGGGCTGCGGCCCTGCGTTGCCGCGATCGCCCAGCGGATCATTGTTTGCATTGCTCATGGTTCCATTACAGCAACTCGCGCGTGCCACACATATCGGGGAACACCCTGAATCTGCCCTGAACACTATATGAATGCCCTGAAACAGCGTCCTTCACAGGGCACAATAGAAGTATGAAATCCTTAGGAAAACCGTGGTACACGCAAAGCCAGTACGACCAGGCGAGCGCCGTATATATGCGCTACTGCTGCGACCAAGCCCTGCATGAGGGACGTCCGCTGCCGACGCAGCCGGCCAAACTGCCGTTGATGCGTCCTCCATACGGACGCATGGGAGCCGGCGTATGCAAGGCGATCAGCATGCATTTGGGCATTGCCGTGCTATGGGTGCGCCTGTTTTTCCTCGCCACCACATGTCTGTTCGGTTCAGGGCTCATCGCTTACATTTTCCTGTGGATGGCACTTCCCGTGGGAGACCCCATACAGCAGACGTACATTATTGCCGGCAAGCGTTCACCACGGCAAGCACCGCTTTCCCGGGGCAACATGCCGTACGGGACATATCCCGTTTCCCCGGAATATCAATCTTTTACAGCTACGCAAGATGGTCAGCACACGCAACCACCATCTTTTGAAGATACGACTGAACGCAACGACGAAACGTATGGTAATGCGCAATCTTCCAGCGAAAACCTTGAACAGACACTGAAGAAAGCGCCAAAACCCGCTTTGCTTGCATTAGCTGGCCTGATACTGCTTTCCGTCTGTTTCGTCATGTTCGCAGGCGGTGTTGAACGCACTCTGATTGTGCCCCTGCTGCTTGGTCTGGTCGGTATCGGCGTCTCTTGGTTGCGTTTCAATGCCGAAGAAGGTCAATTATGGACGATGCTTGGCGGCATTGCGATTATTTTCGCCGCATACGCTTTGTACGTCAGTTCCTGCATACATTTTGACGCGTTTTCCATGATTCGCATACTGTGCGCCGGTTTGGCACTGCTGATTGGCGTACTGCTTGCGATTGTGCCATGGATCATGGCGCTGATTCGCGATTTAGGCACGGAACGCGCATCGAAGGAACGCGAAGAGGAACGTGCCGACATGACCGCGCATCTGCATGATGGCGTACTGCAAACGTTGGCGCTGATTCAGTTGCATGCCGACGATCAGCAGACGGTGTTCTCGCTGGCACGCTCGCAGGAACGCGAATTGCGTGAATGGCTGTATCAGGAACGCACCACATCTGACCGTTCCGTGAACGCCGGTTTGAAAGAAATCGCCGCACATGTGGAAGACACGCATGGCAAGCCGATCGAAGTGGTGACGGTGGGCGACGCACGTCCAAGCGCGCAAACCGATGCGCTGCTTGACGCCACGCAACAGGCGCTTATCAATGCGGTAGCGCATGGAGGAGAGCCGATTTCCGTCTATTGCGAAGCAAGCAGCAAACTTGTGGAAGTGTTCGTACGCGACCATGGCAACGGATTTGACGTGAATGCGATTCCCGCGAATCGCCTTGGCATTCGTGAATCGATTATCGGACGAATCAAGCGACGTGGCGGTACAGTGGAGATTGTATCGAGACCGCAATGGGGCACGGAGGTGCGCATGCATATGCCAATCGCAGACATGCCCGCATCCGCAGCCGCCGACACGAATGCGCAGCAATCGCACGAACCGCAAAGCAACTCACAACAAACCGATTTTCCCAATCACCATAACCGTCAATCCAACAATCAACGTACCAATCAATTCAGCAATCAACCTACCAACCATTTTGAGGAGCAGCAATGAACGAGCAGGAACAGCAGATACGTATCGCCATCGTTGACGATCATGAAATGTTCCGTGCGAGCGTTATCGCAACGCTGCAGCCGCATTTCGACATCGTCGGGCAGGCGTCCGATGTCGAGGGATCGGTGGCAATGATCGCGCAGACGAAGCCGAATGTGGTGCTGCTTGATGTGCATGTTCCCGGCGGCGAGGGCGGCGGCGGAGCTGAAATTCTCATGAAATCGCGCGCATACTCCCCTAATACCGTGTTTCTGGCACTGTCGGTGTCTGATTCGCCGCAGGATGTCGGATCGGTAATTCGTGCTGGAGCGCAAGGCTATGTGACAAAGACGATTTCCGGCGATGATTTGATTTCTTCCATCAAGCAAGTATATGAGGGCTATGCCGTATTTTCGCCGAAATTGGCGGGATTCGTGCTGTCTGCCTTCCAAAATGGCTCACCGGCTGGCATGGGCGGCTCTGCAGGCGGACCGATCCACGATGACGAGCTGGACCGCTTGTCGAACCGTGAGCAGGAAGTCATGCGCTTGATCGCGCGCGGCTACACGTACAAGGAAGTGGCAGCGGAACTGTTTATTTCCATCAAAACCGTGGAAACGCACGTCAGCTCCGTACTACGCAAACTGCAGCTGTCAAACCGCACCGAACTCACCCGCTGGGCCGCCGACCGCCGCATCGTATAACAATCAGTCTTCCCTTTCACCCCGCCTCGCCCCATCCCACCCACTGGGAGGATCTGGACGCTCACAGGGCCGACAACGAGATAAAACTTCCAGCAAATGGAGGAATCAGGACTCTCAAACGCTTTTGAGACCCGTTTTGCTGCGATATACATGAACGGGGCTTACTGAAAACTTCAGTCAGCCCCGCAGAAAATGGCTTGCTTGCGATTTTTTTACTTCAGAATAGCGTCAGTGTTGGTAACGGTGACCAGCGGCGTGAACAATGCCATGGTGTTCAATGCCATCTGATGGTTTTCTGGCGAACTGCCTGCACAAGCGTCAGCAGCAACGCGCACCGCTACACCATTGTCAGCCGCGGCGAGCACAGTGGTAAGCACACAGCAATCGGTGGCGACACCACATACCGTGATCTTTTTAGCGCCTTTAATGGCTTCGCTCAGCACGCTTCCCCACTTGCCGAAAGTGTCGCAACTGACCACGGCATGGCCTTGCGCCAATTCCGCGGTATCCGCGGTGAGATCGTACATCGGATCGTCGGGAGCAACCAAAAACTGCGGCCAATCCTTGAAATAATCAACCCAAGCGTTTTGCGGCGGCTCAGGCGCAACATATCGCGTGTAGACCACACGATCGCCGAACGCCTTAGCCAATCGTGCGAACGCTTCATCAGTAGTGTGATAGGAGCCGTCCGGGCAAGCCCATGCGGACCATTCACTTTCCGCAAAAACACGCTGCCTGTCGATAACTACCAGCCATTCATCTTCCGCAATCATGACTTTTCCTTTCCTTGTATTATCGCAATAAGCAACTCATGCTTCCGAAACCGGCAGATCAGCTTCCTGCTTGGCAATATCGCCACGCTGGAACATCAACGATCCCGCAAGACCAATAATCAGCGCAACAATCACACCAAGATTGGCGGCAGCCCAACTACCTTCTTTGCCACCGATAAGGAACAGCAGATAACCCTGCCAGTTCAGCCAGCTGGCGGCAGTGTTGACCACCAATCCCCAACCAAGCACGGTACCGACAACGAGAATGGCGAAAGACTTACCGTTCCACGCACCGTAACGCCCCTTCGGATCATACAAATCAGCGGTGCTGTAATCCTTCTTGCGAATGATCACATCGGCCACGAACATGCCAGCCCATACGGCCATCGGCACACCGAGCGTGGTCAGAAAGCCTTGGAACGGGCCAATGAACGTGTCGGAGAAGAAAGTCACGTAGACCACACCAAGCACAGTCAAAGCGGCGGTGAGCGCGGCAGCCACGGTACGAGGCAACTTCACACCGAACGACAGCAGCGCAAGCCCGTTGGAATAATTGTCCATAATGGAGCCGGACATCAAACCGAGCACGGCCACGATGGTGTACGGAATCAAGTACCAGGTCGGCAGAATGGAAGCCATGGCTCCAATCGGATCATTTCCAACGTTTTCAGCCATGTCGGCATTGGAAACCGCGAGCAGCAGACCGTAGAAAATCAGGAACACATTGGCAATGGACGCACCGAATGTGGTCCAGAACACAATGCCGCCATTAGAGGACTTGCGCGGCAGATAGCGCGAGTAATCGGCAGCGATGTTTACCCAGCCCAAGCCAAAGCCGGTCATCACGAAGAAGCAGCAGCCGAGCATGGCCGGCAATGATCCCGTCGGAACCGAGTTAATGGCGGAAAAGTCGATATGCCCCCAGCCGAGAATAAAGAAACCGACAGTGATCACACCGGTCACGATGGTGATGACCTGCTGGCAGCGCATAATCAGGTCGTATCCGAAAATACCTGCGACCACTACAAGGCCGACCACCACAATGGTGGAGATAATCTTGGGCGCGGCACCAGAGCCCCAACCGAGTTTTTCGATGGTGCTTGATAATGCCAGCACAGCGGTGGTGGTCAGTGAAATCTCCCAGCCTAATGTGGCGATCCAGCTCAGCGCCGCTGGCACTTTGGCACCTTCCACACCGAACGTGGCGCGGGTGAGCACCATGGTGGGCGCGTTGCCGCGTTTGCCCGCGATAGAAATGATGCCGACCAGCAGGAACGAGACAACCACGCCAATAATGGTCATGGCGGTGGCCTGCCAGAACGAAATGCCGAAACCGAGCGCCCACGCGCCGTACGACATGGCGAACATGGAAACATTGGCAGCGAACCAAGGCCAGAACAGGCTGGCTGGCGTGCCTTTACGCTCCTCTTCAGAAATGGTGTCAATGCCCTGCTCCTCAATGGAGAGGGTTCCTTTCTCATTGCTCATACGAATCCAATCTCCTTGAATCTGCCGCACGACACTGCAGACAGGCTATAACACGCCGTATCAACGCAATCGCGCACATGATATAACCACTTATAGTCATTTATACCATAAGTCTTAGAACACCCTTCCCAGGAGCCGCTCAACCTCCTTTCGATCAGGGCAGGTAGCCGGCCCCGATCGCGTTACAGCCAACGCCGAAGCAGCATTGGCGCAACGTACAGCATCCTCCAACGGCACGCCTTCGCACAGCAGGGCGCACAACACACCCGCGTGACAATCACCGGCGCCATTGGTATCCACCGCTTTCATTGGAAAACCAGGAATTCGCAGCGCTTCGTCACCGGGAATCGCCAACCACGCACCATCCGCGCCCACGCGAACGATTACAGGAGATCGCAATCGATCGCACAGCCACGCAACCGTCTCTTCATTGACATTCGCGTTCTCAATCTCTTGCACAATATCCTGCGAAACCTTGCAATCGCAAGAATTGCCATTATCGAGCGCCGCCAAACGTTGCGCAATCAACGTTGCCTCGCATTCATTGCACGACCATATCGGACGATATGCGAGCATCGTACGAAAAACGTCATCATCAACTGTCGCGATCATCGGAGAAGGATCGAATACTGCAGTAAACTCGCGATGCTCAGTCGTTCTTTTCACAAAAGCAAGCAGCGCGTCCGCCGTGCGATGCACCAACGTGTATCCGCTCACATGCACGACATCCTGCTTTTCTGGATTCACAGAATCGAACGCATCGACACTGCCGTATGCTTCCGCACCTCTCGTCGAAATGAACGTTCGTTCAGCATTCGCATCAGTCAACGCCACGCAAAATCCCGAATCGCGCACGGCATCCCGCTTGCCAATATGCTGAATTCCCTGATTTTCCAACGTTTGTAGAATCTGCGAAGCCCACGGCCCCGTACCAATCACACCAGCATGAAACGCCTTAACGCCCATGCGGCGAACAGCATACAGCGTGTTGAAGCTGGCACCAACCTGCATTTGCACATTGCCGGCGAACACATCTTCACCCGCACGCGGTACCGCGTCCACATTCATGGTCAGATCGACAATAACCTGTCCAAGAGAAATAACTTTTCCAGTCATTGCAATGTCTTTCGCACTTTCGTCATAGTTTCGTCAACCACGGCTCCTGCAGATCAAACGATATTTGCATCATTAAGCGCACTATCATCACGTAACGCGATTAGTGACGTAACAGTGCCGACCAAATCAAGGTGATTATCTTCAGCAAGTTGTGAAAGCACCTGATCAAGCATGGTTTTGTCGAAACCTTGCATACCATGCCATGCCCCCAGCATCGCACCCGCAATAGCCGCAATGGTGTCAGTGTCACCACCGACAGAAGCCGCGAAACACAAAGCATGCGTGGGATCGTCAAAAAAGCGCGCCGCAATGGCGAAAGCGGCGGCCACGGACTCGTTTGACTCCACGCTGGTACCACAATCCCATTGCAGCACAGCAGCGAATTCGTCGTCATTGAGTCTGCATCCATCAGTTTCGACCCAATTCATGAAATATTGCACGCGCGCAAGCACCGAAGCCTTTGCCGACCAATTGCCACGCTGCGGAAGCTTCTGCACGAATTCCACCGCGAGGTGCAAAAAGTCACGTTCTCCTTCAATAGCAAAGCTCACCGCCGCAGCTACCAAAGTGGTCGCTTCAATGCCCTGCACCGTGTTATGCGTCACCACACAGGATCGCCAGGCGGCGTCGGCGAGCGCTTGGCCTGGACGGAATGCGATGCCCACCGGCGTGGCACGCATTGCACCGCCGTTGGTGGTGCCGAATCGGCCGGTCTCTTCCAGACTTACGCCTTCGGTAAGTTTTTGCAGCGCTGCTTTGGTGGAAGGTCCCAGCAGGTCAAGCGATCCCTTGGCCTTCATCGCAGCTTCCCATTGCAGCAGATCGTGGGCGTATCGGGTGTTATCAATGCAGCCGTTATCGTCGATAAGTCGCCGTGCGAGTACGAAAGCCTGTTCTGTATCGTCGGTGACGGCACCAGCTTTCATATTCGGTGCGATCGGCTGCTGCGGCACGGCATTCATAAGTTTCGTGATCGGACCGTCGTAATACCGGCGAATCTGCTTGGCCGACATGCTTTGCGTAGGCATTCCCAACGCATCGCCCAACGCAAGCCCAGCCATAGCTCCCATCGCTCGTTCCTTCATTTGCATCCCATTCTCACGCATAGTCACAGCAGCCTTTCTCACAACTCAGCCTGATCGTACACCGAACAACATCACAATCCCTCCCCAATCCTTCCAGTCACTGGAAGAAAGTGGACATTTACAAGCCTCTCAACGACCCAAATCTTCCACCCACTGGAGAAAAACAGACGCCCACAAGCCCCCCAGCGGGAAAAATCCCCCAGTCACTGGAAGAATCACCCCGCCACAGACCATCCCAGCGACCCAAATCCTCCACCCGCTGGAAGAATCTGGACGCTCACAGGGCTGACAGCGGGAAGATTGTTCCAGTGAATGGAAGAATACGGACTTTCACGCGCTCCCTAGCGGGGAGATTATTCCAGTGGATGGAAGAATTGAGACTTGGACGGTGCTGGGCCGAACTTGGGTGGAGTTTATCCGGATTGCAGTAACAAAAAGGCTTACCGGGTGCTTAGAGCGCTCTCAGTAAGCCTTATAGGCGGGTAAGGCGAGATTCGAACTCGCGGAGGCTTGCACCTCAACGGTTTTCAAGACCGTCTCTTTAGACCGCTCAGACACCTACCCATGTGCATCACGCACGAAACGTTAATATAGCACAACCCAAAGAACGAGGGGAAGAAAGCGAGCAAGGACAAAGGAAAGAACGCGGCGAAAACAAAAAAGAAGGGACCCGCTCACACCGCGAGTCCCTTCCCATAAGCCAGAAAAGCCAGAAATCGGCAAGTGCCAAATGCCAGGCATCCTCAGACTTCCATATTTCGTATTGCAGAAGTCCGTTTCAGCAGTTTAGTAGCTCAGCAACTCAGTGGAACCGATAAACAAACCCGAGTTACCAAACTCCACGAGCAACCCAAGCTATCAGACTCTGCCAAGCAAACCCAAACTCTATCAGGCTTCCCACTTGGTCGGCTCGATGACTTCCTTGCCACCCATGTAGGCACGCATGGCCTGCGGGATGACGATGGAGCCGTCCTTCTGCTGATGGTTCTCAAGAATGGCAACCAGCCAACGGGTGGTTGCCAGCGTACCGTTCAGCGTGGAAACGGCGCGAGTGCCACCATCTTCCATACGTTCGCGAATGTTCAGACGGCGAGCCTGATATTCGGTGCAGTTGGAGGTGGAGGTCAGCTCACGGTAGCGACCCTGGGTCGGCACCCAAGCCTCGCAGTCGAACTTGCGGGCTGCGGAAGAGCCCAGATCGCCGGCAGCGGTATCGATGATGCGGTACGGCACCTCGACCTTGCCGAGCATTTCCTGCTCCATGGCCAACAGGTGCTCATGCTCCTTGTAGGAGTCCTCCTGCTTGGCGTAGACGAACATCTCCACCTTGTCGAACTGGTGCACGCGGATGATGCCGGAGGTGTCCTTGCCTGCTGCGCCGGCTTCACGGCGGTAGCAGGAGCTCCAGCCGCAGTAGCGCAGCGGGCCGTTCTCAAGGTTCAGGATCTCGTTCTCGTGCATGCCGGCGAGCGCCACTTCGGAGGTGCCGACCAAATACTGGTCGTCCGGCTCGCGCAGGCGGTAGATTTCGTCGGCGTGGGAGTTGAGGAAGCCGGTGCCGCGCATTACTTCCGGACGCACCAGCGTCGGGGTGATGGCCAGGGTGAAGCCGTGTTCCTCGGCCTGGTCGACGGCCATGGTGAGCATGGCGATCTGCATGCGGGCCACCTGGCCGCGCAGGAAGTAGAAGCGGGAGCCGCCGACCTTCACGCCGCGCTCCATATCGATACCGGCCACGCCGCGGCCGAGCGTCAGGTGGTCCTTCGGCTCGAAGCCTTCGGCTGCGAAATCACGGATCTGGCCGACCTTCTTGACCACGACGTAGTCGTCCTCGCCACCTTCCGGAGCTTCCGGCTCGACGATGTTGGACAGCTTCCACATGGCGGTGGTGTATTCCTCGGCTGCGGCGTCGGCTGCGGCCTTGTATTCGGAGACCTTCTGGGAGAGTTCCTTGGTTGCGGCGATCAGCTTGGCCTTTTCGTCGGCGGGGGCGGCGGCGACCTTCTTGCCGATCTCCTTCTGCTGCGCGCGGGCAGCTTCGAATTCCTTCAGAGAGGAGCGGCGAACCTCGTCGGAGCGCAGC
>OLSK01001534.1_pt1 | contig 16835 bp, 18 predicted proteins | sample 1672781 | NCBI WGS metagenome assembly OLSK01 (sample SAMEA3136723, study PRJEB25190) | human gut metagenome | biome: human gut; feature: human-associated habitat; material: faeces | place: Austria | collected 2013 | reverse complement strand
GCTTTACGCAGCTGCGCACGCGATTTACGGAACGAAGAGTAAGCCGGATGCGTATACACCAACGTATCTACCGCATTCACCGACGGAGGACAATTCGGATTCGGGACAGAAATAGGTATCAGCACACAGAAACTGCATGCAAGAGGTCCTATGGCTCTACCCGAGCTAACGACTTATAAATATATTATTTCCGGTAACGGACAAACCCGTCAATAAAACATTATGAGACATTTCACTAACGTACACGACCTCGGAGATTTAAAAGCTGCTGTTAAAGAATTCAAACCTGTTCTTGATTTAAGAGAAAATCATACAGATGCTATACCTGATAAAAGAGATATCTTAGTCTGTGGAGGTACTGGATGTACATCTTCAGACAGTTTACAAATAATCGAAAATTTAAAAGAAGAAATTATAAAAAACACACAAGAACTAATTCGAATTCCAAGTGTTGGATCCACTTCAAACAATATCAATATGCCTTTTGGAGAAAACGCTAACAAAGCCTTAGAATATGTTTTAAACCTTGGTAAAAATTTAGGATTCAAAGTTAAAAACCTAGATGGTTATTGCGGTTACATAGAATTTGGAGAAGGTGAAGAACTTCTAGGCATAATCGGACATTTGGATGTTGTTCCTGAAGGGGAAGGTTGGACATTTCCACCTTTTAGTGCAACAATTCATGACAATAAAATATTTGGTAGAGGAGCCATTGATGATAAAGGACCTGTTATTAGTTCTTTATATGCTATGAAAGCTGTTATGGAAAATTGTCACGTACAAAAAAGAGTTAGACTAATTTTAGGATTAAACGAAGAAAAAAATTGGAACTGTATAAAACATTATAAAAAAGTAGAAGAATCCCCTACTTTAAGCTTCAGTCCTGATGCAGATTTTCCTTGTATATATGCAGAAAAATCTATTTTAAATTGTTATATAAATATGCCTTATTCAAATTCAGAATATGTACCAATTACTATTAAAGAAGTCAATTGTAATAATAACGCTCTAAATGTTGTTCCTAAATCTTGCACTATTGTACTTAAAATTAATGACAAAAATATACCTATATCAAAAATAATCACAACTTCACAAGAAGTCATAAAAAACTTCAATTTTGAAATTGAAGTTTATCAATTAAATGATGTAGAATTAAAACTTATATCACATGGAATCCAAGCCCATGGTGCTCACCCTGACTTAGGAATAAATTCTATTTCTAGATTAATCTTAGTAGTAAATGAAATTTTTAAACAATATAATACAAAAATTGAACTATTTGACTTTTTTCAAAAATATATAAATACAGAATACAATGGAAAATCTCTTGGTATTAATTTCGAAGATGAATCTGGAAAACTTACTTTAAATATTGGTAATTTATCTTTAGAAAACTCTATTTTTAAATTTGGAATGAATATAAGAATACCTATTAATACACAAATAGATATAGTTAGTGAAGCTTTTATTAAATATTGTAACATTTACCCTAATCTAACTTTTACTAATGTACATTCTCAACAAGCTTTATATATTCCAAAAGATACTCCACTAGTGCAAACTCTTTGTAAAATTTTTAATAAAGTAACCCATTCATCTGCCGAACCAATTGCAATTGGTGGTGCGACTTATGCCAGAGCTTTTAAAAATTGTGTATCTTTTGGTCCAAATTTTCCAGGTCAACAAGATATGTGTCATCAAACAGATGAATTTATAGATATTAATAATTTAATGTTATCTTGTAAAATTTATGCTAAAGCTATTGAAGAATTAAGTTCTAAAAAATTTTAATATTTATAAAAAAATAAAACCCCGCCTTAGCCGTTAGATGTCTAAATTTTTAAGGACCTGCTCCTAAAAACAGGTGGGTGCCTACCTAAATATTCATGGGCTTCTCACTATAAAATGTGAGCTTGCACGCCATATTTGAGAGATTCGGCCCCTCTTATCGTGTGTTGGTTCTAAAAATTTAAGTCTATCGTACTATGCAGGGAAAATTATTTACTTTTATTTAATTATTACTTAATTTCTTAAGTTATTTATATTTTAGCATACCTCTATATAGTTTACAAATGAAAATTCTTCCTTAAATACTTCTTCTTTATACTTTATATTATATTATCTTTAATTTTCAAATTCATTCTCTTTATTTTGCATTCTTTTATTATTTGATTTTATTTATTAAATATGCTAAAATAAATTAACTTTGTGAGTTGTAGAGATTTAAGTCTCTACTTTTTTTATTTTTACATTACATATAATAAAATGCAGAAAAATTGCAACAAACTTCCTAGCAATATAAATAAATGAAATATTGAATGCATATATTTATGTTTTTTACCAAATCCATATAATATTGCTCCTACTGTATATGCTATTCCTCCAGAAACTAACAAAATCAGTCCTTTTGCTCCTAATAATTGTGGTAATAAATTTGCTTTTACTATAATGCACCATCCCATAGCTAAATAACATATCATAGAAAATACTCTAAATTTTTTAATATCAATTGAATTTAATACAATTCCTAATATAGCTATCGCCCATATAATTCCAAAAATCATCCAACCTGCAAAAGCATCATAACCTCTTATTGTACATAGTGCAAAAGGTGTATATGAACCTGCTATTAATAAAAATATTGAACAATGATCTAATACTTGGAATACTTTTTTTGAATGTCTCTTAGGACTTAGTCCATGGTAAATACTTGACATGGTATACAATAAAATCATAGTAAATCCATATATTGCTCCACTTACAACTCCATATCCATTTCCATTAATTGCTGCAAAAACGACACATAATACAGTTGCTACAATTCCAAGAACAGCTCCTACAATATGTGACGTCATATTAAATATTTCCTCACCTTTTGTATATGTAGGTAATATTCTATCTTTTAATTTTGTTCTTTTCATTTTTAATTCTCCTTATTTTTTTACTTTATAAGTATACCACAATTTAAATCATTTTGTACATCTATTTTTATAATAAATTATTCTTTTATCTCTTTTGCCAATTTTCCTATAGCTTTTGTTTCAATTCTAGATACATAAGAACGTGAAATCCCCATCATTTTTGCAATTTCGTTTTGCGTTTTAGGCTTATGACCTCCGAAGTCCAAATCTAAGTTCTAAAATTGTCTTTTCTCTATCTTTTAACAAATCTTTCATTTTCTCATATAACAACTTAACTTTCATTTTTATATCTACTATTTCTTCTACATTTCTATCACTGTTTTCTAACACCTCCTGTAATGTCACCACATTATCATCTTTGTCTTTGCCGTATTGGCTCATTTAAATATACTTCTGCTCCCAATTTCTTTGTAGCCCTTAAATGCATTAATATTTCATTATCAATACATCTTGAAACATATGTAGATAACCTTGCTCCTTTTTCTAAATTAAAACTATTAATTCCTTTAATCAGACCTATACTCCCTATAGATATAAGATCATCTTGGTCTACTTTAGAATTACTATATTTTTTAGCAACATGTGCTACTAATCTTAAATTCCTTTCTATTAAAATATTTCTTGCTTCTTCATCTCCTTTTGCCATTTGTTCCAAGCAATTCTTTTCTTCTTCTGCTGACAATGGCTCAGGAAACAAACTTCCTCCTTGAATGTATCCGAACAACAAATACTGCCGATTTTAAAAACCCTAAAAAACTGTATATACCAGTCATACAAAGTGCTGCTAACATAAATGCACCCCCATTTTTTTCTCATATTGCAATTATATGAATTAAAAAAATAAAAGTGCCTGACCTTCAAAATTTATATTTTTTGAATTTTTTATTTTTTATTTCATAAGTTAAATAATAGAGGTGATTTTTTATGAACTTTTTAGTGAATTGTGTAAAAGGTATCGCTATAGGAGCTGGTGCTATTCTTCCAGGAATTAGTAGTGGCGTACTTTGTGTTATTTTTGGAATATATGAAAAACTTTTAGATAGTATTTTAAACTTTTTTAAAGATCTTAAAAATAATTCAAAATTTCTAACTCCATTAATAATTGGTGCTGGTATTGGAATTTTACTATTTAGTAATATTCTCAATTATTTATTGTTTAAATTTCCTATACAAACAAAATCTGTTTTTATTGGATTAATCTTAGGCAGTATTCCATCTCTAATAAAAGAAATAAATACAAAAACCTCTTTTAAGTCACATTATCTCATCTACTCTATATTAGCATTTATAATTGGGATAGCTTCTGTTATATTAGAAAAATATGTATCTAATTCATTTTCTGCTAATAATTTTAGCTATATATATCTTATATTCTCCGGATTAATTATGTCTATCGGAATTATTGTTCCTGGAGTTAGTAGCACTATTATTTTAATGCTTATGGGTGTATATTCTACTTATTTGTCATCTGTTTCTTATTTATACTTTCCTGTATTAATACCTATGGGGATTGGTTTAATTATTGGTTGCTTAATTTGCATGAAAACAACAAAATTTTTATTAGACCATTTCTATGCTCAAACATTCTATAGTATTATAGGATTTACACTTGGTTCAACATTTGTACTTTTGCCTAATATTAGTTTTGATTTAAGTGGATTGCTTTGCATTTTGTGTATTTTATTAGGAATTTATCTTTTTAAAATTTTTAATCACTCATAAATATAAAAGATACCACATTTTATAAATTATGTGGTATTTTTTATATTTTTATTTTTTTCTTCTTATTATCCAATCTTTTTCACATTTAATTGGTAATTTTATTTTTACTTTTTGACCTTTTACTCCTGGACTAATTTCTTGAATTTTTTCATCTGTTTCAGCATCATAAAGTTGTTCTATTTTAAATTCAACTGGTTCAATTTTATTAGGTACAATAATTTCTAATATATCTCCTACTATTAGTTTATTTTTTATTTCAATTGTGGAAAGTTCTTCTTTATATTGTACTACTTTTCCTCCAAATTCATAGTTTTCGTTATATTGCCTTCCACTATATTCTTGTATATCTTTATTTTTTCTATCATTAAAATAAAATGTTGTTAAACCTCTAGTTTTTACTTTCTCTAATTCCTTTAAATACTTTGTATAATCATAATTTTCAGGGTCTTTTTCATAATCATCAATTGCATTTCTGTATGCATTTATCACACTTGCCAAATAATACTCTGTTTTTAGTCTTCCTTCTATTTTTAGGCTATCTACTCCCATTTCAATAATTTCTGGTATTTCTTTTATTAAACATAAGTCTTTAGATGAAAAAATGCTTGTTCCATATTCATTTGTTTCAATAGGCATTAATTCTCCGGGATTGTTCTTTTCTTCAGCATATAAATTATAAGACCATCTACAACTTTGTGCACAATCTCCTAAATTTGCACTTCTACATGCTAAAAAATCACTTAAGAAACATCTACCTGAATATGCAAAACAAATAGCTCCATGAATAAATATTTCAACTTCCATGTCTTTAGGTTTATTTTCCATTATATATTTTAGTTGTTCTTTATTCATTTCTCTTGCCATAATCATTCTTTTAGCACCATTTTTATACCAGAAATTGCAACTATGCAAACTAACCAAATTTGCTTGTGTACTAACATTAATTGGTACACTAGGTGCATATTCTTTTAAAACATCTATTACTCCTCCATCTGCTGCAATGATTCCATCTGGTTTTAATTTTTCTAATTTTTTTGCCATTTCTATTATTTCATTATATTTTTCATCCCACGCAAATATATTAAGTGTTACATATACTTTTTTTCCTATTTCATGTGCATATTTTATTGTCTCTTCTAAATCATTATCTTGCATATCTGCTCTTGTTCTAAGTGACAATGATGATGTTCCACAATATACTGCATCTGCTCCATACAAAAATGCTATCTTTGCTTTTTCAAATGATCCTGCTGGAGCTAATAATTCTACTTTTTTCATTTTATTACCTCTTTTATTATTTATCTATTACTAATTATATAGGTCAAATCTTAGATTGTCAATAATGCATAAACTCAAAAGCTTTTATTTTTTATATTTTTATGTTATAATTGATAAGTGTTAGTATAACATAAAAAATTTTTAAGAGAGGAGTGTTAATGTGTCTAACATTAACGATTTATTCAATAGTGCTAAAACTACTATTGAGCAACGGGCAAAAAATTTAAAGAATAGCCCTACATACAGAGAATTTACTCAAAAGTTCATTGTGGCTTTAGGTAACACTGTATTAAATGAATTTTCAGGAATTGACATCGAGCTTAAAGCACGAGTTAAATCTGATAGAAGCATAAAGAACAAGATTGAAAAAAATTCTAATGATTATGCTAGAAAACAATCTCAATCAGATATCTTAATAGATATCAATAATTATAGTATTTTTGATATCTATGGTGGCAAATTCGTCGTTTTAAACGTTTCTGATGATTTCAAATCAAAACATCTTTCAATGGATGGTTTTATAAAAAAACGTCAGAAATCTTTGATTTTAGCTGAAAAAGCTAAAGAAAAAGCTAATCCAAATGATTTGCAAAGTTTAGAAATATCTAGATTAAATAGCATTATTTTTCAAGAAATTGATGCTATGTGTCAAAGATATGTTTCTGACGCAATTTGTAAATTTATCCTTGAAGATATCACACTGCGTAATAAGTTTGGAATATTTTCGTTAGACTCTAGATATAGAGACTACAATATGAGCAACGAATATATCGCAAAGCATATTACTCTGGGTAGTTCTAAATTACCTGGATGGTACTTGGAATTGCAATTCAAATCTCTTATAGATTACGAAATCGCGAGAACGGGCGAAGCAGCCCACATTAATCGCGATGGCAAAGATATTGAAATTCCTAACTCTTTAGATGAAGTAGATTTTTCATCTATACCTGAATATCTAATTTATGCTAAAAAAGATACATTATATATTCCAAGTAAAAAGGAGTGTGTTTTTCACTATCTAGAACCTGCCTTTTATCAAAAAAAGGCTGATTCAAAAGACCCTATAATCTTAACAGAATTATTCAAAACTTTTTCAGAAGATGACAATGGTACTTTTAGAATTTTCTAATAGTAGTAAGTAGCATGTCCCTTAGAAAATTTCACCCACATAGAGCAATTGCTTTATGTGGGTGTTTTATTAATTTATTTACCTTTATTTTATTCTACTAATAGCTAATCCATCTCCTACTTCTAAAATTTCAGTTTCAAGATTTGGATTTTCACTTACTTCCTTTATATATTCTCTTAAATTTCTAACAGCTGTACGTTGTTTATGTTTATTATAATCACTCATCACATAACCTTTGTACAAAATATTGTCTGCAAAAATAATTCCATTAGGTTCTATCATTCTTAAAGCTTCTTTTAGAAAAAACGGATACTTTCCCTTTGCAGCATCTATAAATACCACATCATATTTTTCGTTTAATGTAGGTAATATTTCAACTGCATCACCTTCATAAATATGAATTTTTTCTTCTACTCCTGCTTTTTTTATATTTTCTTTTGCTTCATTAACCCTTTCTTTATCTCTTTCAATAGTATCTATTCTTCCATTATGCTCCAAAAATTCAGAAAAACATATTGCGGAATATCCAACAGCTGTTCCTATTTCTAATATTCTTTTAGGTTCTATTTCTTTTAAATATTTTGCTATCACATCTAATGTATCATCCATAATAATTGGAATATGCTCCTCAAGTGCTTTTTGTTTTATATTTTCTATTTCTTGTTTATTCACTTTTTATCAATCCCTTCTTTATTTCTGTAAACCAAAACTTGATATTTTATGTAAAATATGATATAATGAGTTTAGCAAACTTCTTTATAATCCTCATGGACAACAGAGTTTGACTTTTTAAAAACAGTGCAAATGCACCATAGGAGGAAAAAAATAATGACAAAGGCGTATTTAAAAAATTTAAGTTGTTTATTGGCAAAAGACGGCGTCGGACCAGAGAATACCGAATTAGTCCTTAGTTGGACTAACTACCAACCGTTACACTTAAGCGGTAATTTGAACAGAGCCGCTTTTGATAAAATCATGGAGAACGATTCTTCAAGGTTAATTTCTTTCATTTTCATGAATCAGAAATTACCTGGTAATCGTTTTGACAATTCCATGAGAAATATCATCGTTTTATTGAAAAATGATGACATTACTTGTGTAAATTATGGTATTTATTACGTGTCATGATTTAAGATTTTAAGCCTCTAAACTCTAAAGTTTTAAAAAGTTTCAAGGCGGGTTATTCCCGCCTTTTAACTTGCTTATTATTTACTATTTGCCAATTCAATCACCTTCTCTATAATAATTATAATAAAAATTATTTATTCCTATTAGCTCTTTCTCTTTCTTTGCTATCTAATATTTTCTTTCTTAAACGAATTGACTTAGGTGTTACTTCTACTAATTCATCATCTTGGATGAATTCAATTGCTTTTTCCAATGACATTTGAATTGGTGGTACAAGTCTAAGTGCTTCATCAGAACCAGAAGCTCTTGTATTTGTTAAATGTTTTTCTTTACATACATTTATCGCCAAATCTTCTCCTCTTGAATTTAATCCAACTATCATTCCCTCATATACTTCTACACCAGGTCCTATAAATAAATCTCCTTTATCTTGAGCATTATATAAACCATATGTTACAGATTTTCCTGGTTCAAATGCAACTATTGTTCCTCTTACTCTTGCTTGGATATCTCCTTTAAAAGGTTCATATGAATCAAATATATGGTTCATTGTTCCTTCTCCTTTTGTGTCTGTTAAAAATTCTGTTCTATATCCAATTAATCCTCTTGCAGGGATTTTAAATTCTATTTTTGTATGTCCTGTTTCTGCTGGTTCCATATTTATCATTTCTGCTTTTCTTCTACCTAATTTTTCAATAACTGTTCCTACTGAGTCATCTGGTACATTTACTACTAGCAATTCTATTGGTTCACATTTTACACCATCAATTTCTTTATAAATAACTTTTGGTCTTGATACTAAAAGTTCAAATCCTTCTCTTCTCATTGTTTCAATTAATACTGATAAATGAAGTTCTCCTCTTCCTGATACTTCAAAAGAATCTGGTGTTTCTGTTTCTTTAACTCTTAAAGATACATTTCTTTCTAATTCTTTGAATAATCTATCACGAATATGACGTGATGTTATAAATTGTCCTTCTTTTCCTGCAAAAGGTCCATTATTTACACTAAATGTCATTGATACTGTTGGTTCGTCAATATCAACAAATGGTATTTTTTCTGGATTATTAAAATCACAAATTGTATCTCCAATATTAATATCTGGAAGTCCTGCAAGTTCTATTATATCTCCTGCTTTTCCTTCTTCTACTTCGACTTTATTTAATCCAACATGTGTATATACTTTTGCAATTCTTCCTTGTGTTATTTTATCTTCTTTTCCACAAATCGCAACTGGCATTCCAACTTTTATAATTCCTCTTTCTACTCTACCTACAGCTATTCTTCCAACATAATCATCATAATCAATATTAGAAACTAACATTTGAGCTGGTCCTTCTTCATCACAGTCTGGTGCTTGAATTGTATTTATAATTGTTTCAAATAAACAAGATAAATCAGTTGTTTCATCTGCTAAATTCATTTTAGCTATTCCATTTTTTGCAGAAGCATATACAACTGGGAAATCTAATTGTTCATCTGTTGCATCTAATTCAATAAATAGTTCTATTACTTGGTCTACAACTTTCTCTGGTGTTGCTCCTGGTCTATCTATTTTATTTATAACAACAATTGGTTTTAATCCTAATGCTAAAGATTTTTTCAAAACTTCTCTTGTTTGTGGCATTGCTCCTTCAAAAGCATCTACTAATAAAAGTACTCCATCTACTGTTTTTAGTACTCTTTCAACTTCTCCTCCAAAGTCTGCATGTCCTGGAGTATCTACAATATTTATTTTTATATCATCATGCATAACTGATGTATTTTTTGAAAGAATTGTAATTCCTCTTTCCTTTTCCTGATCATTTGAATCCATTACTCTTTCTGCTACTTGTTCGTTTTCTCTAAATACATGGCTTTGTCTAAGCATTGCATCAACTAATGTAGTTTTTCCATGGTCTACGTGTGCAATAATTGCTATGTTTCTTATTTTTTTGTTGTTCATCTTTTTTCTTTCCTTTCATATAGTAAATTTTAGTAGTTCTTATTAATTGATTTTTACATAACTTAAGACGTTTTTTATTTTAATTCAAAAAAACGTCTCTATCTCTTAAAAACTTCTTAAATTATACACCTTTTTCTTTATTTTGTCAAACTAATAATGTTGTCCATAATTTCATTTGTTACTTTATCTAAAATCTCTTTGTCCTTTGTTCCTTTATACTTACTATAATCCAAAGGTTTTCCATAAGTAATTGTAACTTTCCAGTTTCCTTTTTGACCTCCTTTTATACCGCATGGAACAACTTTTGCTCCACTTCTTACAGCAAAAAAAGCGACTCCATCTTTTACCTTTTCTCCTTTTTCTAATCCATTTCTAGTACCTTCTGGAAATAAAGCTAAACAATCTCCATTTTTCAATGTTTTTAAAGATTCTTTAATAGCTACTACTTCTTTTGAGTCTCTTTTTACTAAAATAGCATTAAAAACTACTCCTAAAAAAGCTAAAAATTTATTTTTTGTTAATTCCTCTTTTGCTAAAAATCGTGTATATCTTCCACATGTTACTTCTATTAATGGTGGATCTAGAAAACTTCTATGATTTCCACAAATTATTATCGGTCCTTTTTTTGGTATATTTTCTTTTCCTACTACTTTTACTCTGTAAACAACTTTGCAATAAATATATATTGCTCCTTTTACAATTCCTCTACCTATTTTTTTAAAAAATTCTTTCATTTTTTCCTCCTGATACAGATTTATTGTTTTTTTACATTTTTTCTTTTATAGTTTCAATTACTTTGTTTACAACTTCTTCAATTGTCATATTTGTTGAATCAATATAGATTGCATCTTCTGCTTTTTTCAATGCTCCTATTTCTTTTTCCATATCATTTTTATCTCTTATTTTTATATTTTCTAAAATTTCTTCATATGGCATATCAATACCTAAGAGCTGATTTTGTTTATATCTTCTTTTTGCTCTTTCTTCTGGTGTAGCATCTAAATATATTTTTACTTCTGCATTTGGAAATACATATGTTCCTATGTCTCTTCCTTCCATAATGACATTTTTGCTTTTTGCACATTTCTTAAATATTTCATTTAATTTGAATCTAACTTCTTTTATCGAAGATACAAATGAAACTATTTTTGCAACATCTTTTTCTCTAATTCTTGATGTTACGTCTTTTCCATTTAAATATACTATATCTTTTGAATTTTCCATTTTAAATTCAATTTCTATTTCATCTAGTAAATTTATTATTTTTTCTTTTTCTTTTAAATCTATTCCTTTATTTATTGTTTCTAGTGCTACACATCTATATGCTGAGCCTGAACCTATATTAACAAGTCCTAGTTTTTTTGCAACAAGCTCTGTTACTGTTCCTTTTCCACTACCTGCTGGTCCATCAATTGCTACTATATATGCCATTTATTTTTCCTCCTCTTCTTGTGGTACATAAATATTTTTAGCTACTACATCTAATTCCACAACATTCATTGCTGTTAGTTTTTCAATTTCTTTTCTTGATTTTTCTTTAAATTTATTTAATCCTTCTACAACATTAAATCCATATACTATGCTTACTTCCATATAAATTTTAACACCTTCTCCAAAGTTATCTACTCTAGCTTTTAAAATTTTATGAATGGCTGGTGTTTGGACCGCTAAATATTCTAGTATTTGCCTAAATACTAAATCTGATATTGTGAATTTTCCTAAATAACTAAATGTAGGTCTTATAATTGATTTTTCTGATATGTATGGTTGTTGTCCTTTTCCTTTGGATTTAAAAATCTGAAGTGGATCTAATAAATAACCTGAAAAGTCTTTCTTTATTTCAAATGTTGGAACTGGTATTACATGTTTTCCTTCTGTTACCCTGATTCTTCTTGCTGTTTTCATTTCTTCTTCTGTTGCAACATCTGTAATATATATAGTTTCCGAAATTTCCGGCAATCCTAAATTTGCAGCTATTTTTTGTACCATTCCATCTGATGTCCCTAATATTAATATGCTCTCTGGTTTATACTTTTTAAATGCTTTTATAATTGGTTCTCTTTCACTTTCTTCATAGAATAAAGCATGTTTTACAGTTGCTACCTTAGTTGCTGCTTTTTTTGCTGATTCACCTGCTATTACTTCATTTTCTTTTATTAGTAATCCATCGTCTATAATAAAGCTTATTCCTCTTTCACTTGCTATCATTTGTGCTCTATAACTTTTTCCTGTTCCAGATGGTCCAACAAATGCATATACTTTTATTTTATTTATAAATGGTAATTTTATATCTTTTAATAACATTTTTTGTCTCCCTATTTATTTTTACTTAGTTATTATATCATTTTTAATTTTATTCTACAATAGTTGTTTTCTTTTTATGAGACACTTGAGACCTGTCCCTACTGTCTCAAATTTTTTCTTCTTAATTGTCCACATGCTGCATCTATATCTGAACCTAGCTCTCTACGTATTGTTGCAACAATGCCATGGTCATTTAAGTAATCTCTAAATTTCATTATGTTTTCATTTGAGCTTTTGTCGAATTTTCCGTTTTCTATTTTGTTTATTGGTATTAGGTTTACATGGCAATTCATTCCTCTTAGAAGTTTTACTAGTTCTTTTGCATCTTCTAAGTTGTCATTATTGTCTTTTGCTAATGCATATTCAAATGATATTCTTCTGTGTGTTTTTTCTATATAATCTTTGCATGCTTGTATTAATTCTTCTATTGGAAATGCGTTGTTTACAGGCATCATACTACTTCTTTTTTCGTTGTTTGTGGCATGTAATGATATTGATAGTGTACATTGAATGTTTTCTTCTGCTAGACGTTTTATTCCTGGTACTAATCCACTTGTTGATATACTAATGTGTCTTGCTCCTATATTTAGTCCTTTTGGATTGTTTATTATTCTTATTGCATTTATAACATTTGTATAGTTGTTTAAAGGTTCTCCTATTCCCATAAATACTACGTTTGATATTCTAACTCCTGTGTCTTGCTCTACTGCTAATATTTGTTCTACTATTTCTCCGCTTGTTAAGCTTCTGACAAAGTTTATTCCTGTTGAAGCACAAAATTTACATCCCATTTTACATCCAATTTGAGATGATACACAAATACTGTATCCATGATGATAACTCATTAATACTGTTTCAATAGCATTTTCGTCTAGTACGTCAAATAGATATTTTATTGTTCCATCTTTCGCTTCTTGTTTTCTTAATATTTTAAAATTACAAATGGTATAATTTTGTTTTAATTTTTCTCTTAATTCTAATGATAAATTTGTCATCTCGTCAAAGCTTTTTACTTTTTCTTGATATAGCCATTTAAATATTTGCTCTGCTCTAAATGGCTTTTCTCCTATATTAGCTAATTCTTCTTTTAGTTCTTTTAAATCATAATCTTTTATGTTTTTCACTTTTTTTAATCCTTTCTCTTTTTACATCTAAATATTTTATATATAATTATTTTTTACTCTTCATTTCTTTTGGAATTATTATTTTTTTAGGATTTGGCCTATGTAATTTTGTTAATTCTTCTAATTCCATCTCAAATAAATATTCTTCTCTAAAGAATATTTGATATATTGCTTTTATTATTTTATCAAATTTTGTTTCTTGCTTAATAACTAAACTTTTGGTTTCTAATATTTTTGACATTTCTATCACCTTTGTTTTTATACCAAATTTTATTCAAGTTTTTTATTCATCTTTTTTCTGTATTTATATATTCCTCTAAAAACATATTTTTTATACTTACATATGAAATTTTCTAATGATAACTTCTTTTACATCTCTTGTACATAATGCTAAGCTAATTATTAAATTTACTATAGATATTCCACTTGCTATTACACTTAAAATCTTGTTTTGAACCATATTTTCTGTTATAAAAATAATTGGTAAAAAACTAAATAATAATATCATTAATTGATAAATTACATATTTTATAAATTTTTTATGACTAACTATTGTTAATATCAACATTGCAATATTTGAAGTAATAACTAAAATTGGTATTACCATATTAATAGACCATCCTTTAAATTGTAGCTCAAAATCTATATAAACTGTTAATAGTGAAATTGCTATAGTTTGTAGTAAAACATGTCCTGCAATATTAATATTTTTTCTTATAGAATAAAACAGAACTATCCAAATATAAATAATTCCACCATTTGTTATGGCTGCCCATGGAATTTGTGGAGTTGTTAATTTATTTATTAATACTAATAATATAGCCACTATAACTGATAGCACCACTCCTAATTTTAATATTAAATTACTTTTTTTACTATTAAGTTTCTGAGGATATATCATCTAAAACACCGTTACTTTCTATTTTGACATTAATTCCTTTTTTTGTTAAAAACTCGTAAAACTTTTTTTCAATTTTATTATCATTTAAAATTGATGTAAAAGTAAAAACCATTTTGTTTTCAAAAGTACAACTAGAACATTTTATTTTTTCTACTGATTCTGGTGCAATTAACATCAAAAAATAATCTATATAATCTTGGTATTTTCCTATCATACCGATTCTTCCGATATTAGAATATGTGATTGTTGTATATTTTCTAATTTCAATATAACTTAATCTTACTAATATTGTTTTTAATACCAATGGTACTGCTCTTATTATAGGATTGTTTCCTAATTTAACATTTGCTGACATTGTTTTCATTATTTCTTCTTCATTTAGTCTTTTCTTAAAATCTTTTTTTACAAAGTCTAATATTTTATCAAAAGTATTTAAATTGTCTTTTTCCATTTCCGCTTCTAATGTTATATAAGAGAAAAAGTTTGACATTGTCTTTGATAAAAAATACTTCTTTAAATTTACTGGTATACATACCTTTATTGGTTTTTTCCCTCTATTATTTTTATAATTTTCTTCATATATAGAATAAATTAAAACTGATGCTAAATATTGTGTAATAGTTGCTTCGTTTTTTTTGCTTTCCTTCTTTAATGCTTCTAAATCAATTATTTCATGTATAGCTGAAACAGCACCTAATCTAATTCTTTCTCCTTTTAAAATATATGCTTTTTTTGAAGATGCGTTTGATTTTGCTTTTTTATCATAATTTTTCATATAACTATCTTCTGTGTCGTAGCCTTCTATTTTTCTTACTCTTCTTTCTTCTTGAAATACTTCTGGGTACATCAATTCTAAATAGTTATAAATTATTTCTTTAAAAAATATAGTTCCACTATTTCCGTCTGTTAAAGAATGAAAAATATCTATATTTATTTTTTTTTCAAAATAAGTCACTTTAAACAAATAATTATTATTTGTTTTTGGGTTAATATATTGACATGGATATTCTTTTTCTTCTTCTATTATTGGATCTTTTGGATTATGCTCTAGATAATACCAAAAAAGACCTGCTTTCATTCTAACTTTAAAAGATTGATACGTTTCTAGCGCATTTTGAAGAGCTTTTTCCAACACTCTAGGATTTACATTTTCTTTTAAAACTACTGATAGTCTAAAGACTGTACTATATTTTTTCCCTGCTGATATTGGAAATATTTTTGCTGAGTTGTCTAACCTTCTCCAATATAGCTTTTGTTCCTTTTCCTTTTTCATTTGTTCTCCTTTCCTAAGAAGATTTCTAATTTTATCTATTCTGCTTGATTTTTTATGGTTTCTAAACAGTGTTGATATCCTTTGTTTGTTAATACTTCTCCACTGTTTTTTTCTATAAACCATATATGTCCTGCATTTTCATATTCTTTTATATTTATTTCTATATTTGATTTTTCTGCCTTTTCTTTTAAAACATATACATCTGGATTTAAAATATCATTTGTTCCTGTAAATATAGTTATATTTTTTAATTTTGACAAATCGCCATCTATTGGATTTACTAAATAATTGTCTTTTCCATCTTTTCCTGCATATCCTAATGCTGCTATTTGTAATTTAAATTTGTTTAGTTGTCTATCTCTTTTTTGAACTTCTGGTATTTTTGGATTTGTTAGTCTTGTATCTAACCATGGAGATATTAATATTGTCTTTTCTGGCATTTCTATTTCTTCTTGTGAAAGTTTTTCTTCTAATGCTAATGCTAGACCTCCTCCAGCTGAATCTCCCATTACAATGAATTTTTCCATGTCTACTTTGCTTACTATTTCTTTATACAGTGGTTCCATCATATTAAATACTTCTTTATATGTATATTTTGGTGCTAATGGGTAGTCTGGAACAATAACGGTTGCATTTGTATCTTCTACTATTTTTTTTATAAAATCCCAGTGGTCTTTTGTTACTTCTGCCATATATGCTCCACCATGTATATATAATATTGTTTGTTCACTTTTATTTTGTTCTTTTGGATTTACTATAAAAACTTTTCTTCCACTGTATTCTTTAATTTCTACATTGAATATTTCTTCTATTTCTTTTGGATTTTCTGTTTTTATATCTACTGTTTTATAATATATTATTACTATTCCTATTATTAAAGTTATAATTAATAATATGGCAAGTACACTTTTTATTATTTTCTTTTTCATTTTTTATTCCCTCTGCTAGAATTTTATCATACTATGGTATAAATCTCAAGATATAAATAAAACAGAAAACATTTTTAATTGTTTCCTGTTTGTGTACTCTTATTAAAATAGATTCTCAATTGTTTCTTTAAAACGTATTTTGAAAATGAATGAAAATTTTCTCTAATTAACGTATTTCATT
>OLSK01001533.1_pt1 | contig 16851 bp, 10 predicted proteins | sample 1672781 | NCBI WGS metagenome assembly OLSK01 (sample SAMEA3136723, study PRJEB25190) | human gut metagenome | biome: human gut; feature: human-associated habitat; material: faeces | place: Austria | collected 2013 | reverse complement strand
TCTATTTATATCAATTCACCGGGTGGTTCTGTATATGCAGGATTAGGTATTTATGATACAATGCAGTTTATTACAAGTGATGTAGCAACTATCTGTACTGGTATGGCGGCAAGTATGGCTGCAGTGTTGCTGGTGGCAGGTGCTGAGGGTAAGCGTTCGGCGCTGACTCATTCACGTGTAATGATACATCAGCCGATGGGCGGTGCACAGGGACAGGCTTCAGATATTGAAATCACAGCTCGTGAAATACAAAAACTGAAGAAAGAACTGTATACTATCATTGCTGATCACTCTCATACTCCTTTTGATAAAGTTTGGGCAGACTCTGACCGTGACTACTGGATGACGGCACAGGAAGCCAAAGAGTATGGTATGGTAGATGAAGTGTTGATTAAAAAATAAATATGGCAGACTCAAAAAGAAACAAAAACAGGTGTAGTTTTTGTGGGCGTATGGAAGATGAAGTCGGATTCCTGATTACAGGAATGAACGGCTACATTTGTGATAGTTGTGCTACCCAAGCCTATGAGATTACTCAGGAGGCATTGGGTGGAGTAAAAAGAGGTGGCGCTGCAACAAAACTGAATCTGAGAGAACTTCCGAAACCTTTAGAAATAAAAGAATTCCTTGATCAATATGTCATTGGACAGGACGATGCTAAGCGTTTCCTTTCCGTGTCGGTATACAATCACTATAAGCGCCTGTTGCAAAAGGACGGCGGTGATGATGTGGAAATTGAAAAGTCCAACATTATTATGGTAGGAAGTACTGGTACGGGAAAGACCTTGCTGGCGCGTACTATTGCCAAGCTGCTTCATGTTCCTTTTACGATTGTAGATGCCACGGTGCTTACCGAGGCAGGATACGTAGGTGAGGATATTGAAAGCATTCTGACTCGCCTGTTGCAGGTGGCAGATTATAATGTTCCCGAAGCAGAACAAGGTATTGTGTTCATTGATGAAATTGATAAAATAGCCCGTAAGGGTGATAATCCTTCCATCACCCGTGATGTGAGTGGAGAAGGTGTACAGCAGGGTTTACTGAAATTGTTGGAAGGTTCAGTGGTGAACGTACCGCCTCAGGGTGGACGTAAACACCCCGACCAGAAGATGATTCCGGTGAACACGAAGAATATCCTTTTCATTTGCGGCGGTGCATTCGATGGTATTGAGAAGAAAATAGCTCAACGACTGAATACGCATGTGGTGGGTTATAGTGCAGTGCGTAATACTGCGGTGATCGATAAGAGCAATATGATGCAATATATCGCTCCGCAGGATTTGAAGTCATTCGGTTTGATACCTGAAATTATTGGTCGTCTGCCGGTGCTGACTTATCTTAATCCATTGGACCGTGCTGCTTTGCGCTCCATCCTGACTGACCCCAAGAACTCTATTATCAAACAGTATGTAAAGCTGTTCGAGATGGATAAAGTGGAATTGAAGTTCGAAGATGAGGTTTTTGAATACATAGTCGATAAGGCTGTGGAATACAAATTGGGAGCCCGTGGATTGCGATCTATTGTGGAGACCATAATGATGGATGCTATGTTCGAAATCCCTTCTGAGCACAAAGATACCTTTGTTGTGACGTTGGATTACGCAAAACAACAACTTGAAAAAGCAAACATTGCAAGACTGCAAACTGCTTAAAATCAAACGATAAGGATGTACAAAACTGACTTTTTTGTTTTTTATTGAAAAATATTCATTGGATTATGCTTGAAAATTAAGAAGTTGTTTATAACTTTGTTAGAGTTCTTATTAAAAAGAATGGCTAAACGAGATGTTGAACAATCACTCAAAAAAACAACCTAATGAATCATGGCAGGGAAGAAGATTAATTTGATAGACCAGCTGAAGAAATACTTCGGGTTCGATACATTTAAAGGAAATCAGGAAGCAATCATAGAGAATCTGTTGGCGGGTAATGATACATTCGTGTTGATGCCTACCGGTGGTGGAAAATCTTTGTGCTACCAACTGCCGTCCTTGTTGATGGAGGGCACGGGTATCGTGATTTCTCCTCTGATTGCCTTGATGAAGAATCAGGTCGATGCGATGCGTAACTTCAGCGAAGAGGATGGGATAGCCCACTTCATCAATTCTTCCCTAAACAAGAGCGCGATAGACCAGGTCCGGTCCGACATACTCAGTGGTAAGACAAAGCTGTTGTATGTAGCTCCGGAATCACTGACGAAGGAAGAGAATGTGGAGTTTCTGAAAACGGTGAAGATTTCGTTCTATGCCGTGGACGAAGCCCATTGTATTTCTGAATGGGGTCATGACTTCCGTCCTGAGTATCGCCGCATCCGTCCCATTATCAATGAAATAGGAAAAGCCCCTCTGATAGCGTTGACTGCGACGGCTACACCGAAAGTGCAGCATGACATCCAGAAGAATCTGGGTATGGTGGATGCGCAGGTGTTCAAGTCATCGTTCAACCGCCCGAATCTCTATTATGAGGTACGCCCCAAGACTGCAAATGTAGACCGGGACATCATCAAGTTCATTAAGAACAATCCCGAAAAGTCAGGCATTATCTATTGCCTGAGCCGGAAGAAAGTGGAGGAACTTGCTGAAATCCTGCAGGCAAACGGAATCAATGCCCGTGCCTATCATGCCGGAATGGATTCGGCTACACGAACACAGAACCAGGATGATTTCCTGATGGAAAAAATTGATGTGATTGTAGCTACCATTGCTTTTGGTATGGGTATTGACAAACCGGATGTGCGTTATGTTATCCATTATGATATTCCCAAAAGTCTGGAAGGATATTACCAGGAGACCGGACGTGCCGGAAGAGATGGAGGAGAAGGGCAGTGTATTACTTTCTATACCAATAAAGACTTGCAGAAGCTCGAGAAGTTTATGCAAGGCAAACCTGTAGCAGAGCAGGAAATTGGCAAGCAGCTTCTGCTGGAGACTGCTGCGTATGCCGAATCTTCCGTATGCCGCCGAAAAGCATTGCTTCATTACTTCGGCGAAGAATATATAGAAGAAAATTGTGGTAATTGTGACAATTGTTTAAATCCGAAAAAACAAGTGGAAGCTCAAGAATTATTGTGTACCGTGATTGAAGCTATTCTCGCGGTGAAAGAAAATTTTAAAGCGGACTATATTATAGACATAATACAAGGTAAGGAAACTTCAGAAGTGCAGGCGCATCTGCATGAAGATCTCGAAGTGTTCGGCTCTGGTATGGGCGAAGAAGACAAAACGTGGAATGCTGTGATCCGTCAGGCACTTATTGCCGGTTACCTGAGTAAGGATGTCGAAAACTATGGCTTGCTGAAAGTGACAGATGACGGTAAGAAGTTCCTTAAACATCCCAAATCATTCAAAATAGTGGAAGACAATGACTTTGAGGATGTGGAAGAGGAAGCACCTGCACGTGGAGGCGGTGCGTGTGCGGTAGACCCGGCATTGTACTCCATGTTGAAGGACTTACGAAAGAAGTTGTCCAAGAAGTTGGAAGTGCCTCCTTATGTCATTTTCCAAGACCCGTCTTTGGAAGCGATGGCGACCATATATCCGGTGACTTTGGACGAGTTGCAGAACATACCGGGTGTAGGAGCCGGAAAGGCAAAACGCTACGGCGAGGAATTCTGTAAACTCATTAAGCGGCACTGTGAGGAGAATGAGATTGAACGTCCCGAGGACTTGCGTGTGCGTACTGTGGCCAATAAGTCAAAAATGAAGGTGGCCATCATTCAGGCCATTGACCGTAAGGTGGCATTGGATGACATTGCCATGTCAAAGGGCATTGAGTTTGAAGAGCTGCTGGATGAGATAGAAGCTATCGTCTACTCCGGAACGAAATTGAATATCGACTATTTCTTGGAGGATATTATGGATGAAGACCACTTGCTGGATATCTATGATTATTTCAAGGAATCTACCACTGATAAGATTGACGATGCTCTGGATGAGTTGGGTGATGACTTTACGGAAGAAGAGGTACGTTTGGTACGCATCAAGTTTATTTCAGAGATGGCAAACTGATTGGTTTTAGTTGATAAAAAAGAAAAAAAATGTTGCGTGCAAGTATACGGAATGGAATAAAAACCGTATATTTGCACGCAATAAATTTTAAACGCATAGCCCTATGTCATTTATTGCTGATAAGATTGTAATGGATGGATTAACTTATGACGACGTACTGTTAATCCCCGCTTATTCTGAAGTCTTGCCCAAAACAGTCGAACTCTCGACTAAGTTTTCACGAAACATTGAGTTAAAAATCCCGTTTGTAACTGCTGCCATGGATACGGTTACCGAAGCGAAGATGGCTATTGCCATTGCCCGCGAAGGTGGTATCGGAGTTATTCATAAGAATATGTCCATTGAGGAGCAGGCACGTCAGGTAGCTATTGTGAAGCGTGCCGAAAACGGTATGATTTATGACCCGGTGACTATCAAGAGAGGTTCTACGGTAGCTGATGCGCTGGCTTTGATGGCTGAATACAAGATTGGTGGTATTCCGGTGGTAGATGATGAAAGATATTTGGTAGGCATTGTTACCAATCGTGACCTTCGTTTTGAGAAAGATATGAATAAGCGTATCGATGAGGTAATGACTAAGGAGAACATCATTACTACCAATCCTACGACGGATATGGAGGCTGTTTCTCAAATTCTGCAAGAACATAGAATCGAGAAGTTGCCGGTAGTAGATAAAGACAACAAATTGGTAGGTCTGATTACCTATAAGGATATTACCAAGGCAAAGGATAAACCTATGGCGTGCAAGGATAGCAAAGGTCGTCTGCGCGTTGCTGCCGGAGTGGGAGTGACGAATGACACTTTGGAGCGCATGCGGGCTTTGGTGGATGCAGGGGCGGATGCCATTGTCATTGATACGGCTCACGGACATTCCAAGGGGGTTATTGAAAAATTGAAAGAAGCCAAGGCTAACTTCCCTCATATTGATATTGTTGTTGGTAATATTGCTACCGGTGAAGCTGCGAAGGCATTGGTCGAGGCTGGTGCTGATGGAGTAAAGGTGGGCATCGGTCCGGGTTCCATCTGCACTACCCGTGTAGTTGCCGGTGTGGGTGTTCCTCAGTTGTCTGCGGTTTATGATGTGGCAAAGGCACTGAAGGGCACGGGTATTCCTTTGATTGCCGATGGCGGTTTGCGTTACTCGGGCGATGTAGTGAAGGCGTTGGCTGCCGGTGGTTACAGCGTGATGATCGGTTCGCTGGTTGCCGGAACGGAAGAGTCTCCGGGCGATACGATTATTTTCAACGGTCGTAAGTTCAAGTCCTATCGGGGTATGGGGTCGCTGGAAGCTATGGAAAATGGTTCCAAGGACCGCTACTTCCAAAGCGGTACCAGTGACGTGAAGAAATTGGTTCCAGAGGGCATTGCTGCCCGCGTTCCTTATAAAGGTACTTTGTATGAAGTTATTTATCAGTTGGTTGGCGGTCTGCGTGCCGGTATGGGATATTGCGGTGCAGCCAATATAGAGAAACTGCACGATGCCAAGTTTACCCGCATTACTAATGCAGGTGTACTGGAAAGTCATCCGCACGATGTGTCTATAACCAGTGAGGCACCGAACTATAGCCGTCCTGAGTAAGATAATAACAAAATAATAGTGAATGCCCGGAGAGAGATTGCCGCTTTCCGGGCATTTTGTTTATATTTGCAGCCGTATAAAAAGAACGGATGGTGCTTATGGTTAGATTGTTTTGGGTGTTTTTCTTCCTCGGGTTCGGATTGGCTGTTTCGGCCCAGGACGATCCGGTACTGATGCGTATCAATGGAAAGGAGGTCCTCCGTTCTGAATTCGAACGTAGCTATAATAAGGGCGGTACCTCTGTCGGTGCAGGCCGGAAGGCATTGGATGCATATGTGAATAAGTTTATAGACTTCAGGCTGAAAATAGAGGCTGCCGAAGTTGTGGGATTGGATACTTCCCGTGTCTTCCAGAAGGAGCAGGATGAGTATCGCCGCTGTCTGATTAAATCATACTTGACAGATGAGGAGACGGCAGAGCAGGAGGCACGGCAGTATTATGACAAGATGAAATCCGGCCGGCGTGCGGGCCGGGTATATGTGAAGCATATTTTTAAATATCTCCCCCAGAATATTTCCGGTCATACCTTGCGTGAGATGGAGTCCAGGATGGATTCTATCTACAGGGCTCTTGCAAAGGAAGGGGGAGCTGTGCCGTCTTTCGATGCTTGCGTCGAGCAATTTTCCGATGAGAAGAAAGCGTTTTGGGTGGGTTGGCTGCAGATGCCGGTGGAGTTTGAGGATATTGTATTCGGGTTGAATGCCGGAGAGATTTCCCGTCCGTTCCTCACTCCTCAAGGCATTCATATCGTGAAAGTACTCGAACAGCAGGAAATCCTTCCTTTTGAGAGGATGAAGGACAAGATAATCCGTTGTCAAACCCGTCGTCATGGAATGGATAAAGGAACGCGGGCTTTTGTGGATAAACTGAAGAAAGAATATCACTATATGCCGGATAAAGCCGGTATCGACGAACTGCTGGCCAAAGGAAGCACTTCCCGTGTATTGTTTACACTGGATGGCAAGGCATACGGTGGAAAAGAGTTTGCCGGATTTGCCGCTGTTTATCCGGCAGGGACGCGCAGACAGTTGGAGGCTTTTACAGTAAAAACGATTCTGGACTATGAAAACTCCCGTCTGGAATTGAAGCATCCCGAATTCTGTGCGTTGGTGCAGGGGTATCGTGACAGCATGTTGCTTGCCGAAATCACTGACCGTGAAGTGGGAAAGAGGAGTGTGGTGGATGAAGCGGGATTGAAAGCATATTTTGAGGCGCACCGTTCGGACTTCCATTGGGACGAACCGCGTTATAAGGGTATTGTGCTGCATTGTACTACCAAGCGGGTGGCGAAGCAAGTACGGAAATTTCTGAAACAGATTCCGGAAGAGGAGTGGATGGATGCCATCCGTCTCACTTTCAATGCCGGCGATACTCCCAAGGTGCGGGCAGAGCAAGGATTATTTGCTCCCGGTGATAATGCATATGTGGATGAATTGGTGTTCAAAGGGAAGAATGCAACCCCGGTTTTGTCATTTCCCTTTACTGCTGTACAAGGTCGTAAGCAGAAGGGACCAGATAGTTGGCAAGAGGTGCGAGAGCCGCTCGTAACCGCTTATCGGAACTATTTGGAAACGCATTGGGTGGCAAAGTTGCGTACTGCCGGTAAGGTTGAAATTGACCAAGAGGTTTTAAAAACCGTTAATAATCACTGATGCAACCGATTAAAACACTATCTTCGTACCTCAAAACGAAGTAAATATCAGTTGGTGATGCGAACAACCTGCTTTGGACTTTTAATTTTCCTTCTCTGTGCGGCGTGCAGCGAGCAGCACGACCATAAGGGGCGGACGCCGTTAGTGGAGTTGGACGGCAATTTCCTTTACCGGGAAGATTTGCAATCGGTACTTCCGGCCGGTTTGTCCAAAGACGACAGCCTGTTGTTTGCAGAACACTATATCCGTAATTGGGTGGAAGATATTTTGCTGTACGATAAAGCGCAGAGCAACATTCCCAATAACGGTGAGATTGATAAACTTGTGGAGAATTATCGTAAAGCATTGATAATGCATACCTATCAGCAGGCTTTAATACATCAGCGACTATCAGAGGAGATTTCAGAACAAGACTTGACGGAGTATTATGAGAAGAACCAGGCGCTCTTCAAAGTGGAACGTCCGTTGATGAAAGGTTTGTTCATCAAAGTTCCTTTGACAGCCCCGCAGCTGGGCAATGTTCGTCGCTGGTACAAGACGGAAACCCGTGAAGCGGTGGAACATCTGGAAAAGTACAGTTTGCAGAATGCTGTGAAGTATGAGTATTTTTATGATAAATGGGTGCCGGTATCGGAAATGCTGGACATGCTGCCCTTGAAGGTTCCCGATGTGGACGAGTATCTGGACAAGAACCGTCATGTAGAATTGAAGGATACGGCTTTCCATTATTTCTTGAATGTGAGCGATTATCGCTCGATAGGAGAGCAGGAACCCTACGAGTTTGCCCGTAGCCAAGTGAAGGATATGTTGCTGAACGTGAAGCAGGTGGAATTCATGAGGCAAGTGAAGGATGATTTGTACCAACGGGCAGTGAAAAGAGACAAGATTAAATATTATTTAGAATAAGACACCAAGAATGAAACAGTGTATGAACTTTAAGTTTGTAATTTTATTTGCCTTGACGCTATTAGTCGGTTCTGCCGTTTATGGACAAGACAACGTGATTGACGAGGTAGTGTGGGTAGTAGGTGACGAGGCTATACTGAAGTCCGAAGTGGAAGAAGCACGCATGAGTGCATTGTATGAAGGACGCAAATTTGACCGTGACCCTTATTGCGTGATACCGGAGGAGATAGCCGTGCAGAAGCTGTATCTTCACCAGGCGGCCCTTGACAGTATCGAGGTATCCGAGAGTGAAGTTATCCAGCGTGTGGACTATATGACGAACATGTATATCGCCAACATCGGTTCACGAGAGAAAATGGAGGAATACTTCAATAAGACTTCCAGTCAGATTCGTGAAACGCTGCGCGAGAATGCCCGTGAAGGATTGAAGGTTCAGAAGATGCAGCAGAAACTGGTGGGTGAGATTAAGATAACTCCGGCTGAGGTGCGCCGTTACTTCAAGGATTTGCCGCAGGACAGCATTCCTTATATCCCTACCCAGGTGGAGGTGCAGATTATCACTCAGCAGCCCAAGGTTCCTTTGGAGGAAATAGAAGATGTAAAGAGGCGTCTGCGTGAGTATACCGACCGTGTCAATAAGGGCGAAAGCTTTTCCATGTTGGCTCGTCTGTACTCCGAGGACCGTGGCTCGGCCATGCGTGGCGGTGAAATAGAGTTTTCGGGACGCGGTATGCTAGACCCCGCTTATGCCAATGTGGCTTTCAACTTGCAAGACCCCAGCAAGGTCTCCAAGATTGTAGAGTCTGAATATGGTTTCCATATCATTCAGTTGATAGAGAAACGCGGTGACCGTATTAAAACACGCCACATTCTGTTGAAACCGCATATTCCGGAAGAAGCTCTGGCTGCCGGTTGTGCCCGTTTGGATTCTATTGCCGATGATATCCGCAATAACAAGTTCTCTTTTGAAGAGGCTGCCTCAGTGCTTTCGCAGGATAAGGATACGCGTAACAATCATGGTTTGTTGCCGAATCCCAATACGAACACTTCCCGTTTTGAGATGCAGGAACTTCCCCCTGAAATAGCCAAAGTGGTGGATAAGATGAAAGTGGGCGAAATCTCCGAAGCTTTCACCATGATTCCGCAAAAGACCGGAAAGGAAGAGTGCGTGATTGTGAAGCTGAAGAGTCGTACGACGGGACACAAGGCTACCATTGCCGATGACTATCAGAACTTGAAAGAGATTGTGTTGGAGAAACGCCGCGACGAAGTGCTGGACAAGTGGATTCGTGAGAAGCAGAAGCACACGTATGTCCGTATCAAGGATAATTGGAAGAATAACTGTACGTTCAAGTATCCGGGCTGGATCAAAGAATAATCCGGAAGGATTTACATGGATTTGTATGCAAAAGAAGAATACAAAAAATCATTTCCTGAACAAGCATAGATACCTCCTGGTAGGTATTCTATGCTTGTTTGGTATCTGTCTGCTGAGTGCGCAGGACAAGAAGAGTACTGGTGCACTGGAGAAGAAGAAAGTGGACTCGATTGAACAGAAAAAGACGGAGACGCCGGAAAAGAAGAAGACACGCGTCGATTTGTTGTACGCAGATGAGGCGCAGGCGGACAAACAGTTGCGTCCTGACGTGCAGGTACTCATCGGCTCGGTGAGGATGAAGCATGACAGTATGTACATGTTCTGTGATAGTGCGCTGATATTCGAAAAGATAAATTCTGTGGAGGCATTCGGCAATGTGCGTATGGAGCAGGGCGACACCTTGTTCATCTATGGAGACTATCTGTATTATGACGGCATGTCGCAGCTGGCCATGCTGCGTGAGAATGTACGTATGATAAATCGTAATACGGTGCTGACAACCGACAGTTTGAACTATGACCGTCTGTACGATTTGGGTTATTACTTCGAAGGCGGTACGCTGACCGACGAGGATAATGTGCTGACTTCCGAGTGGGGAGAATATAGCCCTGCCACCAAGTTGGCTGTCTTCAACCACGACGTGAAGCTGGTCAACCCGAAGTTTGTCTTGACTTCGGATACCTTGAAGTATAGTACAGCTACCAAGATTGCTACCATTCTAGGTCCCTCCGATATTGTGAGTGACCAGAATCATATCTATTCCGAACGTGGCGTGTACAATACGACTACTGAGCAGGCAGAGCTGCTCGACCGTTCCGTACTGACCAACGACGGCAAGAAACTGACCGGTGACAGCCTTTTCTACGACCGCATCTTGGGATACGGCGAGGCTTTTGACAATGTACAGATGAATGATACGGTCAACCGGAACATGTTGACTGGCGACTACTGTTTCTACAACGAACTGACCGGAAGCGCCGTTGCCACCAAACGTGCCGTAGCTATCGACTATTCGCAGGGCGACAGTCTGTTTATGCACGGTGATACTTTGCGGCTGATTACCTACCATATGAATACCGATTCCATGTACCGGGAGATGCGTGCCTATCATAAGGTGCGTGCTTATCGCACGGATGTGCAGGCCGTATGCGATTCGTTGGTGTATAATTCCAAGGACTCTTGCATGACGATGTACACCGACCCTATCTTGTGGCACGGGGAACAACAGTTGTTGGGCGAGGAAATTAAAATTTACATGAACGATAGTACCATCGACTGGGCACATATCATCAATCAGGCCCTGACGGTAGAGAAAAAGGACAGTATTCACTATAACCAAGTTTCCGGTAAGGAGATGAAAGCTTTCTTCATAGATGGAGACATGCGTCTGGTGGAGGTAAACGGCAATGTACTGGTGGTGTATTATCCGGTAGAGGAGAAGGACAGTTCGCTGATTATGATGAACTATTCGGAAGGTGGACTTTTGAAAATGTACTTGAAGGAGAGAAGAATGGAGCGCGGAGTCTTTGTTGGAAAGACTACCGGTACAGCCTATCCTTTGGACCAGATTCCACCAGATAAGAGCAGGCTGCCTTCTTTTGTTTGGTTCGACTACATCCGTCCGCTCAACAAGGAGGACATCTTCGAGTGGAGGGCTAAAAAAGCAGGTGAAGTATTGAAGAAAAGTGACCGGAAACCTGTAACTTCGCCAAGGAATATGCATATTAAACGAAATAATAAGTAGCGTCATGGGAATGTTTGCAATGCGGAAGCCTCGTGGCTTCAATCATAGCTATATCTATGTGGATGAGCGGAAAGAGAAGTTGGCGAAGATGGAAGAAAACGCCAAGCGTGACCTGGGTATGCTGCCGGAAAAGGAATTCTCGCCCGAGGATATACGGGGCAAATTCATAGAAGGAACAACTCACCTGAAGCGGCGTAAGGAGAGCGGACGTAAGCCGATGCATTTGGGCATAATCCTTGTTGTCATGGCTGTGTTGATTTATCTGTGGTATGCCATCAGTAACGGAATCATTTAATAATGATTAATCATTAATCCCTAATCATTAAACATTATCATGAGCGATATCATTCATTTGCTGCCCGATTCGGTTGCGAACCAGATTGCTGCCGGAGAGGTGATCCAGCGTCCGGCATCCGTCATCAAGGAATTGGTAGAAAATGCGATTGATGCAGAAGCCGGAGAGATACATGTGCTGGTAACGGATGCGGGGAAGACCGGCATTCAGGTTATCGACGACGGAAAGGGCATGTCCGAAACGGATGCCCGTTTGTCTTTTGAGCGCCACGCCACTTCCAAAATACGTGAAGCCTCCGATTTGTTTGCTTTGCGCACGATGGGATTTCGCGGAGAAGCGCTGGCATCCATTGCCGCGGTGGCGGAAGTGGAGTTGAAGACCCGTCCTGCCGGTGAGGAACTCGGTACGCGGTTGCTGATTGCCGGCTCTAAGGTAGAGAGCCAGGAGGCTGTGTCCTGTCCTAAGGGGAGCAATTTCTCCGTAAAGAACCTGTTTTTCAATGTCCCTGCCCGCCGCAAGTTCCTGAAGGCGAACTCGACGGAGCTGAGCAATATCCTGGCGGAGTTTGAGCGTATTGCTTTGGTGCATCCGGATGTCGCTTTCTATCTGTATAGCAATGATACGGAATTGTTCAACCTGCCTGTCATGCCATTGCGGCAGCGTATTCTTGCCGTATTCGGCAAAAAGCTGAACCAGCAGTTGTTGTCGGTAGATGTGGATACGACGATGATAAAGGTTTCGGGTTTTGTTGCAAAGCCGGAGACGTCCCGCAAGAAAGGCGCACACCAGTACTTTTTTGTAAACGGGCGTTACATGCGCCACCCCTATTTCCACAAAGCGGTGATGGACGCTTATGAGCAACTGATTCCTGCCGGAGAGCAAATATCCTACTTCATCTATTTTGAAGTTGATCCAGCCAATATAGATGTGAACATTCATCCAACAAAGACAGAAATCAAGTTTGAGAACGAACAGGCCATTTGGCAGATACTTTCGGCTGCCGTTAAGGAGTCGCTTGGAAAGTTCAATGCTGTGCCGTCCATCGATTTCGATACGGAAGGGATGCCCGACATCCCTACATTCGAGCAGAGTCGCCCTATCGAACCGCCTAAAGTTCATTATAATGCGGATTTCAATCCTTTCAAGACTTCGTCCGCTTCGTCCTACGGCGGAGGCAGCTATTCCCGTCAAAGTGTGGAGTGGGAAGGGTTATACTCCGGCTTGGAGAAGGCGAGCAAGATGAACGAACCTGCTGCGGAGGAACCTCTTGATTTCGAGACAACCGTTTCAGATGTGACAGAGCCTGCCTCTGAGCTTTCCCAGTCTCCTTCTCTGTATTCCGGTGAGTCCTCTTCCATGGAAAAGGGAGCGCAGCATCTGCAATTCAAAGGACGTTTTATTCTTACTTCCGTAAAATCCGGTTTGATGCTGATAGACCAGCATCGTGCGCATGTGCGGGTGCTGTTCGACCGTTATATGAACCAGATTCGCCAGAAGCAGGGGGTGTCTCAGGGCGTGTTGTTCCCGGAGATCGTCCAGTTGCCGGCTTCCGAAGCGGCGGTGTTGGAGAGCCTGTCGGACGATTTGGCGGCAGTAGGTTTCGACCTGAGTCCTTTGGGCGGAGGCAGTTACGCTATCAACGGCATCCCTTCCGGCATCGAAGGGCTGAATCCGGTGGAGCTGGTGCGTAATATGGTGCATACCGCTATGGAAAAAGGCAGCGATGTGAAAGAAGAAGTCCGGACAATCCTTGCGCTGACATTGGCGCGCGCGGCGGCTATCGTCTACGGGCAGGTGTTGAGCAATGATGAAATGTCCAACCTCGTAGACAGTCTGTTTGCCTGTGCCACGCCTAATTATACGCCCGACGGACGTACGGTACTTTCTACCATTAAAGAAGAAGATATTGAAAAACTGTTTTTGAAGTGACCTTTAAGCAGGCTCTTTAAAAAAAAATCTTTTTTTCAGAACCTTTTAGTTTTGCTGGTGTTAATTAATCAGTTTGAATGATAAAGAATTTAATTAACCAACTTAACTATTTTAGGTATATGAAAAAGATTTTAATGTTGCTGGCATTGGCCGGCGTATCTTCTGCCGCTATGGCGCAGCAAAAACCTGTCGTTGTGGAACAGGTCGACATTATTCAGGTACAGGACAAGTACCAAGTAATCACAAATCCATTTTGGAGCAACTGGTTCTTTTCTATCGGAGGCGGTGCATCGGTGATGTATGGGGATAACGACCAGCAGTTGGGCGACTTCGGCAAGCGCATCAGTCCTACGATGAACATCTCTGTCGGCAAATGGTTTACTCCGGGTCTCGGATTGCGTTTGCAGTATAGCGGTCTTCAGGCAAAAGGTTTCACGATGGATCCGTTTGCCGATTATGTAAAGGGCACTCAACGTGAAAACGGTTCGTACAAGCAACGCTTTGAGTATATGAACTTTCATGGTGATGTGATGTTCAATCTGAATGCCTTGTTTGGCGGTTACAATCAATACCGCGTATATGAAATAATTCCTTATTTGGGTGCCGGTATCACTCATAACTATACCAAGCCCCATCGTCAGGCCCTGTCGGTGAACGCCGGTATTATCAACCGCTTCCGCATTTCGAATGCGATCGACATTAATTTGGAGCTGAGTGCAATGGGGACTGAGGACAAGTTTGACGGAACAGTTGCCGGTAAGGGTTATGACGGTGTGTTCAGTGCAACGCTCGGTCTGACCTACCACTTCCCGAAACGCGGTTTCAACCGTCCGATGCCGCAGTTGATTTCAGCGCTTGAACTCTCTGCCATGCAACAGCAGATTGCTGAAATGGCTGCTGCCAACCAACAGCTCGAATCGGCTCTGACCGCTGCACAGAACAGACCGGTAGAGGTTGCTGAAACCGAAGTTGTCGTTACCGATCCGAATATCGCGCCGCGTACCGTATTCTTCAATATAGGTTCTGCCGAGGTGTCTCCGCGTGAGGTGATGAACATCTCTTATCTGGCCAAACAGATGCAGGAATTCCCGAACGCGACTTACACCGTAAATGGTTATGCCGACTCTGCCACAGGTACTCCTGAGTTCAACAAGGAGTTGAGCTTGAAACGTGCACAGGCAGTAGTGGATGTTTTGGTGAAGGACTACGGAATCTCTGCCGACCGCCTGAAGATTTCTGCCGACGGTGGTGTTGACAAGTTCGGACAGCCCATCCTGAATCGTGTGGTACTGGTGAAATCTGCTAACTAACAGATAAATAATGGAAAAGAACAAGGGCTGTATCCGGTGACGGGTACAGCCCTTTCTTGTATGCTTTTTTACCACAGAGGGTACAGGATTAAAGGAAGAATCCTCTGTGAAACTCTGTCTCCTCTGTGGTGAAACCTTTATTCTGCGCTGAACTTTTTCACTTGTTCCGCAATCAGTTCCGCGTCGTCAAAATAGTTGATTTTCATGGCGCGACGCACATCGTCCAATGTTGCGGCGGCTGTTTCGCGTGCTGTTTCGCAACCTTTTCTCAGCATCTCGTAGATGGCGGGAATGTCCTTTTCGAACTCCTTGCGGCGATTACGAATCGGTTCCAACGTCTCCTGCATGATGTTATTGAGGAAACCTTTCACTTTCATGTCGCCCAGTCCGCCACGTTGGTAGTGCGCCTTCAATTCTTCCAGAGAGGGGTAGTCGGGCAGGTAACGTTCAAAATGTTCGGGGCGGCAGAAGGCGTCCAGATAAGTAAATACGGTATTGCCCTCAATCTTGCCCGGATCCTGCACGCGCAGGTGGTTGGGGTCGGTGTACATGGACATGATCTTCTTCTTGATGTCCTCCGGTTCCTCGGACAGGTAGATGCAGTTACCAAGGCTCTTGCTCATCTTGGCCTTGCCGTCAATGCCGGGCAGACGCAGGCAGGCGGCGTTCTGGGGCAGAACGATCTGGGGCTCTACCAGCGTTTCGCCGTAGACGGAGTTGAACTTGTGCACGATCTCGCAGCACTGCTCGATCATGGGTTTCTGATCCTCACCGGCGGGCACGGTGGTAGCCTTAAAGGCGGTGATATCGGCAGCCTGACTGATGGGGTAGCAGAAGAAGCCCACCGGGATGCTGGCTTCGAAGTTGCGCATCTGGATCTCGCTCTTCACGGTGGGGTTGCGCTGCAAACGGCTGACGGTGACCAGATTCTGGTAGTAGAAGCTCAGCTCGGTCAGCTGGGGCACCATGGACTGGATGAAGATGTGCACCTTGTTGGGGTCCAGACCGCAGGCCAGATAGTCCAGTGCCACCTGCAGGATGTTCTGGCGCACCTTCTCCGGGTTGTCGGCGTTGTCGGTCAGGGCCTGTGCGTCGGCGATCATCACATAGATCTCATCGTACTCGCCGGAGTTCTGCAGGCGCACGCGCTCCTTCAAAGAGCCAACATAGTGGCCAACATGCAGGCGGCCCGTGGGACGGTCGCCGGTAAGGATGATTTTTGCCATATTTTTAGAGAAAGTACATTTTGCAGGCGAAGATACGAAAAACTATGCGGCAATGCGAAAAAGTTGTCCGATATAGATTTTTTTTATATCTTCGCTTTCTCAAATAGACGCCTGTTATGACAATCATCCAACTCGAATATCTGCTGGCCGTGGCCAACTGCGGGAGTTTCTCGCTTGCGGCCGAACACTGTTTTGTGACGCAACCTTCTTTGAGCATGCAGGTTAAGGCGCTTGAAGAGGAACTTGGCGTGGTGCTTCTGGACCGTTCGAAAAAGCCCGTCATTCCCACCGAGGCGGGCGAGGTGGTGCTGGAACAGGCGCGCGAGACGATCAAGGCGTACAATTACATCAAGGAGGCCGTTTCGGAGCTCAAGGGCGAAACCGCGGGCAAACTGCGGCTGGGCGTCATCCCGACCATCGCGCCCTACCTGCTGCACAAATTCATTCCGGCCTTCGTGCGCGACTACCCGAAGGTCGAGCTGGAAATATCCGAGATGATCACTTCGGACATCGTCGAGGCGCTCAAGCGCGACCGTATCGACGCGGCGCTGGTCGCCAGCGGCACCTGCGGCGAGGGCATCCTCGAGCAGGAGCTTTTCAACGACCGCTTCTACGCTTACGTGTCGCCCGAAAATCCGCTCTATGAGCGGCAGAATATCCGTATCGAGGAGATCGACCTCAAGGACCTGGTGATCTTGAGCCCCGGCAACTGCATGCGCGACCAGATCATCGAACTCTGCCAGGCCCGGCGTTCGATGCCGTCGCACTATTCGTTCGAATCGGGTTCGCTGGATACGCTCATGCGGATCGTCGACTGCACGTCGT
>OLSK01001527.1_pt1 | contig 16932 bp, 12 predicted proteins | sample 1672781 | NCBI WGS metagenome assembly OLSK01 (sample SAMEA3136723, study PRJEB25190) | human gut metagenome | biome: human gut; feature: human-associated habitat; material: faeces | place: Austria | collected 2013 | reverse complement strand
AGATAAGCCAAAGGTAGTTCATCAGGTGATGGGAAAACCGATGGTATATTATTCTATAGAAGCGGCGCGCCAGGCGGGTGCAGACGAGGTGTGTGTGATCGTTGGATACAAGGCAGACGAGGTGAAGTCAGCCATAGCTGCCAGTGTCAATGATGTGAAGGTTGACTATGCGCTTCAGGAGGAGCAGCTCGGAACAGGCCATGCGGTAAAGTGTGCTGCAGATTTTATTGGACGTGATGGGGATGTGATCATACTCTGTGGAGATACACCGCTTGTGACAGGGGATACACTCAGAAAAGCACTTGATTTCCACAAGGATAGCGGGAATGGTGTAACCGTAATATCGGCGATGCTTGATGATCCATTTGGATATGGAAGGATCATAAGGGACGGTGACAGCCTGGCAAAGATCGTGGAGCAGAAGGATGCTGACGAAGCGGAGCAGGCTGTGAAGGAAGTTAACTCGGGCATGTATATATTTGACTGCGCAGCACTTCAGGACGCACTGTCACAGATATCAAATGACAACGCCCAGGGAGAGTATTATCTTCCGGATGCGATAGAGATAATAAAGAAAATGGGGCTTCCGGCTTCCGCTGTTCCGATGGACGATGCTGACCAGATAAGAGGAGTCAACACCCTGGAGCAGCTTGCAGATGCTGAGAAGATCATGGAGAACAGATAACAATAGAACGATCCACCTGGGTGGAGGAAAATGGAGATACCAAATGAAGATCATAGTTGGACTTGGCAATCCCGGTGCGAAATATGCCGGAACAAGACACAATGTAGGATTTGCGGTTCTGGATGAGCTGGCAGAGAGACATAATATAAGGATAGACACTGCAAAGCATAAGGCACTTATAGGAAAGGGTATAATAGACGGAGAGAAGGTCATACTCGCCATGCCTCAGACATTTATGAATCTCAGCGGAGAGAGCGTAAGGGCGATAATGGACTTCTACAAATGCACGGTTGAAGATCTGATAGTCGTGTACGATGACATAGATCTTGACGTCGGCAAGCTCAGGATCAGACAGAAGGGAAGCGCCGGCGGTCATAACGGTATGAAGAATATCATACAGCACGTTGGCAGCCAGGAATTTGTCAGGATCAGAGTGGGTGTTGGCAAAAAGCCGGATCACATGGATCTGGCTGATTATGTGTTGTCGAGATTTGGAAAGGAAGATCTGGCGAATATAAGAGAGAGCTGCGGTAATGCCTGCGATGCGGTGGAGACCATACTGGCGGATGGCACAGTTGCAGCTATGAATAAGTTTAATTGAGAGTGATGGAGAATGATACGTGTACTTGGTGAGCCATTTGAAAAACTGAATATATATACAGAGTTGAAGGAGTGGCTTGCATCCGGAGATGGATTTGTCAATGTGACAGGTACGACGGGCGAGGGCACGGACAGAGTATTCATGATGCAGGGCTTCGGTGATGACGCATCGGTGCGCCTGATACTGACATATAACGACAGGCGTGCGGAGGAGCTGTACAGCGATATGAAGTTCTACGGAAGGGATGTATATATGTATCCTGCAAAGGATATTCTGTTCTTCAGTGCAGATGTCCACGGCAATGCCATAACCAGACGGCGCATGGAGGTCCTTCGGCGTCTGGCAACGGGAGAACCATGTACGATCATAGCCACGGTAGATGCAATGTATGACAAGATACCTGCATTGTCCTATATGAAAAAATACGTGATAAATATCCATGCGGCACAGTCTCTTGATCTGGATGAGCTCAAGGGCAAGCTGGTGGACCTTGGTTATGAAAAAACTGACAGTGTGGAGGAGCCGGGACAATTTGCCATACGAGGCGGTATCGTGGACATATTTCCGCTGACTGAGGAATGTCCATACAGAATAGACATGTGGGACGATGAAGTCGATACCATCAAGACATTTGATGCGGAGAGCCAGAGATCCATAGAGAATGTGGATGAACTTGTAATTTATCCCGCGGGAGAGATGGTGCTTTCAAAGGAGAGGATCGACAGGGGTATACACAGGCTGGAGGCAGAGCTGAAGCCGTATGCGAAGAAGCTTAAGGATTCATTTCAGACGGAGGCGTATGCCAGGATAAAGGGCGAGATAGCCACGCTGAAGGAACAGCTCACGGAGTTCAGTGCGATATACGGAGTGGATAGCTATGTTGATTATTTTTACAGTGACACGGTGTCTCTGGTGGACTGCCTGCCGGAGGATGCGTACATTTTCATAGATGAGACGAAGAAGGTCACGGAGAAGGCGGATGGCAGTGAGAAGAGTTTTCTTAGCAGCCTGACGCACAGGCTGGAGGGGGGATATATCCTCCCGGGGCAGATGAAGGTTCTGTTCACTTATGATGATGTTCTGGAAAAATGCAGACGCTACAAGGTTGTGGGCTTTGACTCATTTGTGGGTGAGGATGACCGTGTAAAGTATGCTCACCGCGTGGAGATCGAGAGCAGGGAGGTTCACAGCTACAGGAACAATTTTGATGCGCTGGTTACTGATATCAAGAAATGGAAGAAGGACAAATACAGCGTCCTGTTCGTATCGCCATCATCGGTCGGTGCGAAGAGAATGGTCGATAACCTCATGGACAATGACGTCATATGTCATTACCTGAACGACCCGGACAAAGCTCTGGCTGCCAGAGAGATGGCGGTCATGCCGGGAAGGCTCAGAGCCGGTTTTATGATACCGGAGATGAAGCTCATCGTGGTCAGCGAGGGAGATGTGTTCTCCAGCAAGACATCACATTCGCAGGCTTCGAGGAAGAAGCTGCCGCGTGCCGGGGAGATAGTAAAGTCATTCTCGGATGTGAGCGTGGGCGATTATGTGGTCCATGAGAAGTACGGAATAGGTATCTATCGTGGGCTTGAGAAGATAGAGGTCGACGGCGCCTTGAAGGACTATCTGGTCATCGAGTATGCTGAGGGCGGCAAATTATATGTCCTGGCTTCCGAGACGGACAGGATACAGAAGTACAGGAGCAAGGAGAGCCGAGCCCCGAAGATCAACAGACTCGGTGGCAGTGAGTGGCAGAAGGTAAGAAACAAGGTTAAGGGCCATGTCAGCGAGGTGGCTCAGCATCTTGTAAAGCTGTACTCAGAGAGACAGGCGAGGGAAGGCTTTGCCTATTCTCCTGATTCCGAGTGGCAGAAGGAGTTCGAGGAGACATTTCCTTATACTGAGACTGACGATCAGTTAAAGGCCATAGAGGATGTCAAGGCGGACATGGAGAGCCATAAGATCATGGACAGACTGGTGTGCGGAGACGTTGGATTTGGTAAGACTGAGGTGGCGATCCGTGCTGCGTTCAAGGCTGTCGGTGACAGCAAACAGGTTGCGTATCTTGTGCCGACCACGATCCTTGCCGAGCAGCATTATGAGACGTTCACAGAGCGAATGAAGGATTATCCAGTGACGGTGAGACTGTTGTGCAGATTCTGTACCCAGAAGGAGATAAAATCTACACTCAGAGAGCTGAAAGAGGGCAAGGTGGACATAGTCATAGGAACCCACAGGCTGCTCTCAAAGGATGTGGAGTTCAAGAATCTGGGACTTCTCATAATAGATGAGGAACAGAGATTCGGTGTAAATCACAAAGAGAAGATAAAAGAGATGAAGACCAATGTGGATGTTCTGACACTGACGGCGACGCCTATCCCGAGAACACTCCATATGAGTCTTGTTGGAATCAGAGACATGAGCCTGCTTGAGGAGCCTCCGGTGGACAGGAGACCGATACAGACCTATGTCATGGAATATGACAGGGAGCTTGCCAGGGAGGCGATTGCCAGAGAGCTTGCAAGGCATGGTCAGGTATACTATGTGTACAACAGGGTCGAAGGCATAGAGAGATTTGCGGATGATGTGAGAAGCCTCGTGCCATATGCAAATGTAGAGTTTGCCCATGGACAGATGGATGGCCGCACGCTGGAGGACATCATGTACCGGTTCAACAAAAAGGAGATAGACGTGCTTGTGTGCACGACCATCATAGAGACCGGACTTGATATACCGAATGCAAATACCATAATCATACACGACGCTAACCTGTTTGGTCTGGCACAGCTCTACCAGTTACGCGGAAGAGTTGGTCGCTCGGACAGAAGTGCATTTGCATTTATGTTCTACAGGCGCAACAAGATGATATCCGAGGTCGCTGAGAAGAGACTTAGAGCGATAAAAGAATATACGGATCTCGGCTCGGGAGTCAAGGTGTCCAAGGCGGATCTCAACATCAGAGGTGCGGGAAGCGTCCTGGGCGAGAGTCAGTCGGGCAACTATGAGGTCGTGGGCTATGACCTTTACTGCAAGATGCTTAATGATGCGGTCAGGGAGCTCCGCGGCGAGAAGGTTTTCCAGGAATACGAGACGGAGATAGACCTTCCGGTGGATTCGTTCATTCCTGAGACGTACGTCAAAAACGACTTTGTCAAGCTGGAGCTTTGTAAGAGAATATCCCTCATCAAGAATGAGGATGAGTACAATGACATAGTGGATGAGCTCATTGACAGATTTGGCGACATCCCTGACGAGACAATGAATCTTCTTGATGTGGCACTGTTAAGGGCAAATGCAAATATCTGCTTCATAACCCGTATATGGTACAAGGACGGAGACCTGAGATTTGTCATGTACAACAGGGCTGACATAAATGTAGATGGGATAGATGAGCTCGTTAAGAGTTATTCAGGCAGGATGAAATTTGTCATGGGGGCAAAGCCTGAGTTTATATTGAAGCTTGGACGGGAGGAGAAAAATGATCTTCTCAGAAAGGCGGAATTTGTCGTGGCGGATATGTCCCAGATGTTGATAATGACCCACAGTGAAGAAGACAGTGTGGATAACAAAGCATAGATAATGAGTTAGAAATATACAGACAGGAGAATACAAAGATAAGGAGGTGCGGTTCAGTTGAAGAGATGGTTGTGTGTGCTGCTGGCGCTCATATGTGCATTTGCCGTGACTGGATGTGGCAGTGATGCCACTGAGGAGACTGGCAAGGAGGTAGTTCTCAGATACAACGGGCAGAACATAGAGATAGACGAGGTGTATATTTATGCCCAGACTGTGAAGGAGGAGTACGAATCAAAGTATGGCAGTGACGTGTGGAAACAGAGCATAGTGACTGATGATGGTCTGGAGATGGATGCCGTGGATGCAGCAAGGCGTCAGGCGATATCAAAGCTCATAAAGACCAAGACTCTTATAACCAAATCCGGGGAGTACGGCATAAGCCTGACTGCAAGCGAGCAGAAGGATCAGGATACGGCGGCGCAAGAGTTCTATGACAAATTGACTGATGCCCAGATCGCAGAGGTTGGACTTGAACTCGATACGGTGAAGAGAGTTTTGCGTGAGAGCGCACTGGCAGACAAGATATATGATTATGTGATGAAGCAGAGCTCCACGGAGATATCCGATGAGCAGGCCAGGATGAGTACATTTTATGATATGTTCTTTGAGTGCTACTCGGAGGACGATTATGGAAATATCACCCTGTACTCACAGGACAAGATAGATGAGCAGAAGAAAAAGGCGGATGAGGCATATGAATCCATAGAGGAAGCCTCGGATGGCACAGATATGGATATATCATTCCTTGGAAGCGCAAAGGAGCTTAAGTATGCGGGAACACATACGATGAGCAGGGATGATATATTGAGCACCTATGGCCAGGATACGCTGGACATACTGTACAGCATGTCGGATGGCGAGATATCCACGGTGGTGGAGACTGAGTATGGTTACCATATATTCCAGATGATAAGCATTACGGATGAGAAGGCCACGGCCGAGAACAAGAAGAAGCTCACGGATGCCGCTGATGCGGAATACTATGACAACCTTATGAAGGACTGGATAGATGAGCTGGACAGCGGATATTCATACAGTAAGAGTGTGGATATGGATGTGTACAACAAGATAAAATTTGACGAATAAGAGGAGAAGAAAGATGGCAACAGTATACGATATCAATATTAAGAAGCTGGATGAAAAGGCAGTCATACCGACATACGGTTCAGAGTACGCAGCGGGGGCGGATCTGTATGCGTGTCTTGATGAGGCGATTACTATAGAGCCGGGACAGACGGTGATGGTTCACACGGGTATAGCCATGGAGATACCTGAGGGATTTGCAGGACTTGTGTATGCGAGAAGTGGTCTGGCATCCAAGAAGGGGCTTGCACCGGCCAATAAGGTTGGAGTTGTGGATGCGGATTACAGAGGGGAAATCATGGTTGCACTCCACAATCACGGAACCCAGTCACAGACGGTTGAGCCTGAGGAGAGAATAGCACAGCTTGTGATCGCTCCTTATATCGTTGGAGCATTCCATCAGGTGGACGAGCTCAGCGATACAGTAAGAGGAGCCGGCGGATTCGGTTCAACAGGAAAGTAACAAAAAGCGGCCGGGCATCATCATTTTAATGGTGTGCCAGACCGCTTTTCTTTTATTTAAAATACTTTCCGCTTTCATCCCACAGGACTGTGGTGTCTGTCTTCAAGGACTTTGGTACATCTATGATACGCTGGTTCCTTGAGCCCTTGAATCTCAGTGACAGATCCTTCTGTTCGTCTATGAATTCTCCGTCCACAAGGACGTCAATGTAGGAGAGAAGTTCTTTTGTATACTCCCATTCATTACACATGCGGTCTAAGAGATCGGTTTCAAATGTATAACCGGTGTAGCACCAGATGGTCTTGTCAGGGTAGGTCTCCTTGAACTTTCTTGCCAGAGGAAGAAGCCCCTGCTGGTTCACATATTCCATAGGTTCTCCGCCGAGCAGGGAGAGACCTGCTATATAGTCCTCCTTGCAACTATCTATTATGTGGTTGATCTCCACATCCGTGAACGGCTTGCCGTAGCCGAAATCCCATGTGTCAGGGTTGAAACAGTTCTTGCAGTGGTGTGTGCAGCCGGATACAAATACAGACACTCTGACGCCGGTTCCGTTTGCCACATCAAATAGTTTGATATCTGCGTAATTCATAATGTGATCCCTTCTAAATTTATCTTAAAACAAAAGTATGGCCTGCGTTGCCCTCTACGACATGCAGACCATACAATTGAAATTATTAATGCATACTGTTATTTTATATCAGTTGCCTGAATATATCAAGTGTTTTTCTATAAAAGACTATAGATGAAGCACTCTTGCCTTTATCTCTTTGGTCTTGCCCACGTTCCAGAAGTTCTCGCCCAGATAACCGCAGGTTCTTCTGGTAACATTCATCTTGTTGTGATCCTTGTTGCCACACTGCGGACATTCCCATTCGCCGTCGTTGATGAGGATCTCACCATCGTATCCACATACATGACAGTAGTCAGACTTGGTGTTGAACTCAGCATACTGTATGTTGTCGTATATATATCTTACGACCTCTGCCAGAGCATCCAGGTTGTTGCGCATGTTTGGTATCTCAACATATGAGATGGCACCACCTGATGATATGGTCTGGAACTGGCTTTCAAATCTGAACTTGCTGAATGCATCGATCTTCTCACGGACATCAACGTGGTAAGAGTTGGTGTAGTAGCCCTTGTCTGTGACATCCTTTATGGTTCCGAAACGCTCTTTGTCGATACGTGCAAATCTGTAGCAAAGGCTCTCGGCCGGAGTTCCGTAGAGTCCGAAGCCAAGTCCCGTATCTGCCTTCCATTTGTCGCAGGCTGCGCGGAGCTTGTGCATAAGCTTCAGTGCAAATTCCTCGCCCACAGGATCTGTGTGGCTCACACCACGCATGAGCTTGGTGGTCTCATATACACCGATGTATCCCAGTGATATGGTTGAGTAACCGTTGTGGAGCAGTGGATCGATGACCTCGCCCTTCTTAAGTCTGGCGATGGCACCGTACTGCCAGTGGACTGGGCTGACGTCAGAGGTTACACCCTCGAGGGCTCTGTGGCGGCACATGAGTGCGTCGTAGCAGAGCTGCAGTCTCTCATCCAGAAGACTCCAGAACTTGTCATCGTCTCCCTTTGCAAGTATAGCTATCTGTGGAAGATTAAGACTGACAACTCCCTGGTTGAAACGGCCTTCCCATTTATATTCTCCGTTCTCATCCTTCCATGGGGAGAGGAATGAACGGCATCCCATGCATGAGAATACATTTCCCTCGTAGTTCTCACGCATCTTCTTGGCTGATATGTAATCAGGGTACATTCTCTTGGCAGAACACTTGATGGCGAGCTCTGTGATATAGTCGTACTCACCGCCCTTGAGGCAGTTGTGCTCGTCAAGGACATATATGAGCTTAGGGAATGCAGGTGTAACATACACGCCTGCCTCGTTCTTGATTCCCTCAAGTCTCTGTCTGAGGATCTCCTCGATGATCATGGCGTTCTCCTTGATGTACTCGTCGTCCTCTCTGAGGTTGAGGAAGAGAGTGACAAATGGAGACTGGCCGTTGGTGGTCATCAGAGTATTTATCTGATACTGGATAGTCTGAACTCCTGACTTCAGCTCGTCCTTGAGTCTCTCGGTGATGAGCTTCTCAAGTGTGTCAGGGTCTATCTTGTCGCCGAACTCTTCGGTGTATCTCTTTTTATATTTGTTGTAGCTCTTTCTGAGGTACTTTCCAAGGTGACGGACATCGACTGACTGGCCGCCGTACTGGCTGGATGCGACAGATGCGATGATCTGAGTCACGATGGTACATGCCACCTGGAAGCTCTTCGGGCTCTCTATGAGCTTGCCGTTCATGACTGTGCCGTTGTCAAGCATATCCCCAATGTTGATAAGGCAGCAGTTGAATATAGGCTGGAGGAAATAATCTGCGTCGTGGAAGTGGATGGCGCCCTCCTCATGAGCCTTGGAAATCTTCTCAGGGAGGAGCATTCTCTTGGTAAGATCCTTTGATACCTCTCCTGCGATAAGATCACGCTGTGTGGATGCGACGGGGGCATTCTTGTTGGAATTCTCCTCCATGACATCCTTATTCCTGTTCTGGATAAGACTGAGGATAGAATCATCAGTCGTATTTGCCTTTCTGATGAGCTCGCGGCTGTATCTGTATATAATGTAGGTCTTGGCAAGGACAAACTTGCCGTCGGCCATAAGCCCCTGCTCGATGATATCCTGGATATCTTCAACGAGCATTCTCTTTCTGTTCTTGGCTTCGATGCTTCCGACGATCTCCTCGATCTTCTCGTCAGAGATCTTCTCACAAGGCTCAACCTCCGAGTTAGCCTTCTGGATAGCCAATATGATCTTGCTTCGGTCGTAAGTAACAGCACGACCGTCTCTCTTGATAACTTGCATTTCCCATTCTCCCTGTGTGTGATGTGAATGGGCGTTAAAAAAGTACGCCCCCTAAATATTGTATACTACCATACAGGAGACATCAATATATGGTATGCCGACTGAAAAAGCCGCAAAAAAATTAGCGACAAATAAGGTGCCTCGTCGCAAATCTCACACTGATGTCTCAACATGGTCGATTATATCATTCCCCATTTTGTTTGTCTACAGGAGATTTGCAAAAAATACAAAATATAGAAAAATAAAAAATATGTGGACACAACATATTGTGGATTTGTCTTTGATTAATGTGGGACAGATAAAATACATCACAAAAACAGATGTAAAACTGCCTGTTATAGGAATGTGAAATCATTTGTGAGAATTCTATGAATTATTTCAAATTGCTTTATTTTTACAGGAAAATATGGTATAAGTTTACTCGTTGAAGTTTATCATGAAGATGGTTACACTTCTAATAAAAAGTAAAAGAGGTATGATTATGCGAAAATTTAATAAGGGATGTGCAGTTGTTCTTGCACTCGCTCTGTCCATGTCATTTATGACAGGCTGTGGCGACAGTAATGGTACGAGTGGAAAGCTGGATAATACAGCGAGTAAGGCAACATCTTCTGATGCTACAGAGAGTGCTGACAATTCATCAGAAGAATTTGCTTCTATAGAGGATATGGTGGATCAGTATGCGGCAGATGTCACACTCGGTGAATACAAGGGCATGGAGTATGAGGAGAAGGGCACTGATGTCACGGATGATGAGGTTCAGGCCAAGGTTGATTCATTTGTGAACGGACTTGCTACATTTGATAAGGACACAACCAGCGAGGCGAAGAACGGAGATACAGTAAATATTGACTTTGTCGGAACTGTAGATGGTGAGGAGTTCGATGGAGGCAATACCAATGGCAGCGGATATGATCTCGTCCTTGGTTCTGGTTCATTCATAGATAACTTTGAGGATCAGATAGTTGGACATAAGCCGGGAGAGACATTTACCGTGAATGTAACCTTTCCTGAGAATTATGGCAAGGATGAGTTAAATGGCAAGGCGGCTAAGTTCGAGACGACACTTAACTATATAAAGATAGATAAACCGGCTACATACAATGATGAGCTGGTTGCAAACAATACTTCATATAAGACAACTGCTGAGTATGAGGCATCTGTACGTGAGCAGCTCAAGCAGGACAAGGAGGATTCAGCTCTTGCAAGTGCTCAGAATGAGGTCATGGTTGCCGTTATAAACAACAGTACAATAGAGAACATATCAGCAGATGATGTTCAGGCGAATGCTGACAAGATCATAACATCCATAAAGACTCAGGCAGAGACAAACGGAATAGAGTATGATACATATATCTACTATTACTATGGATATGATGACAGCGCTGCATTTGAACAGTATGTACAGCAGGTTTGTGAGGAATCACAGAAGGAGAGAATGGTCGTATGTGCCATTGCCAAGAAGGAGAATATCAGTGTCACAGATGACGAGGCTGATAAGTATATAGCTGATTATGCAACGAAGAACAGTGTTGATGAGTCTACGCTCAGACAGAATCTTACAGACGTTGAGATAAAGTACAACGCTCTGGCAGAGAAGGTCATGAACTTCCTTATGGACAATGCAAAGGCGACAACTGGAGCAACAACTGAGGCTGCAGAGACCACAGAGTCAACAGAGGCGGCTGACGCAGAGCAGGCTGAAGAGTAAGTAAAGGGGTACGGAGAAAGATATGAGAGTAAAGAAGATATTTGCAGCAGGAATGGTGGCAGTCATGTGCGCAGGCCTGATGACAGGCTGTGGCAGCAATGACACAAAGAGCCAGTTTAAGAAGTTTTCAAAGTGTGCGACCATAGACAAGGCGGCATACACTGATATCGAATATGTTCCGGCATCGAGAGAGGTGTCCGAGGACGATGTAAACAGTGCGATAAGCAGTTTTTGCAGTGACAATTCTGAGACTACAGAGGATAAGACCAGCACAGTGGCAGATGGCGACAAGATCAATGTGGACTATGTTGAGACTGTCTCAGGAACAGAGAAGGACAGCAAGACAGATTACACACTGACCATGGGAAATAACACTCTTGGTGATGGCAGTGACGATCAGCTCATAGGAAGCAAGCCGGGTGATGTCAAGACGATCACAGTGACATATCCTGATGATTACAGCGACACAACAGTTGCCGGACTTACAGCAGAGTACAAGGTTACGATCAATTATATATCAGTTACCACGGTGCCTGAGTACACAGACGCACTGGTCAAGAAGGCTACTGATGGTGAGTACACAACAACCGATGACTACACAGCACATCTGAAGGAAGATGTTCAGAAGGACAAGGACGATTCCGCGGACGAGACAGACAGAACTTCTGTTCTCAAGGCTGTTGAGGAGAAGGTTACATTTGACAAGTATCCTGAGGATGAGGTAGCTTCCTACATTCAGTCCATGGTGTCAAATGTGAGAAGTGCCGCAGACAACTACGGAATCGACTTCGAGGCATATATGAAGTATTTTTATGGATATGAGGACGAGGCATCATTCCTTGAGTACCTTCACACCACAGTTGAGAACGTCATGAAGGAGAAGATCGTTGTGTCATGCATAGCAATGGACAATGACCTCATCGCCGATAACGCAGACATAAAGGCGTACAGACAGAAGGTTATGGACAAGAACAATCTGGAGAATGACTCAGACGTGGACAAGTATTACTCAGAGTCAGACCTGATGTTCTATGCCACAGAGGAGAACGTGCTTGACTATCTCATGAACAGATCAGTTCAGGTGGAGGCAACTGCAACAGATGCATCTGAGGCAGCCACAGAGGAGTAAGCTGCACGCGATATATTTGAATATGGATAAGCTGATAGAGACCGAGGTTTTATGCCCGGTCTCTATTGTCGTCTATAGACAAATGAATCTGTGGTTTATCCACATTGACTAAGGGGCTCCGGGAATTTAAAATAAAAGAGAACATGTCTTTATTTTAAAGATAGAAAAGGAAAGGGGATATTATGAGAAAGAACATTGCGAGAAAATGTCTGTGCATTGCTCTGGCTTCAGCCATGATGCTCGGTGAGGCGGGCACGGCTATGGCAGCCAGTGTGGAAAATGCGGCAGACGGAAGAACTGCTGCCACAGTGGCGGCGGAGGAACAGGATGATGTGGCGGCAGCCAATGTCAGCATATGGTATGCGGGAGCTTATAAGAACTCAAGGACCATAACGATCAATGCAAGCGGCCGGGCTTACAGAGTTGAGGTCTGGGTCAATGGAGTAAAGTGCGGGGAACAGTACAACGGAGAGGACCAGCAGTCCTTTAGTATTAACTGTGAGATCCCGGCGCTGCTTGATTCCACCTACAACGCAGAGGTTAGAGCCTACGATTCAAATGGAGAGGTGACTGTACAGAAGGTTTCACCGGTCAAAACTGACAAGGTGAGCTTTGATGGTGATCCTAGTGTTAGTGTAGGATATACAGTCGGAAGCACTGGCTATGCAAAACCAGGCTATGTGTCTGTCAGCGTATATCTTGATAGCAGGCATTCAGATGAGGTCAAGTATGAGGTTCAGAGAGCGACCAAGTCAGGTGGGCCATTTACCACGATTGCAACGGGAAGTGAATCTTACACGTCAAGACTTGCATATCTTGACAGCACTGCGAAGACCGGAACTACATATTATTACAGATTCAGGATCGTGAGCGGTTCAGATCAGTATGTGAAGACGAGCAAGGTCATAGCTACAAGTAAGACAGCTTCAGTAAAGGTGGGCATTCCAGAGGTGGATCAGCTCTATGCTTCAAGCATGAATGTATCAGAAAAGATAAGTAAGCCGGGAGTATTCCTGTGGATGACCAGCAATTTTGCAAATCAGTACGATGTGTACCGCTCAACAAACAAGAGCAAGGGCTACAGAAAGATAAAGACTATATATTCTGCTGATTTCACGGACACAGCGGTCAAGAGTGGAACGGTATACTACTACAAGGTAGTGCCAAAGTATTACGACTCACAGACACGAAAGATAACAACAGGAAAGACATCTGGTGTTGTCGGCGTAAAGTTTATCATGAATGCAGCAGGTGCACCTAGCCTTATACAGACAGGCAACAGATCACTGAAGTGTACATGGGCTGCGGACAATACCGCAGACGTATCATACGAGGTATGGGCAAAGAGAACCGATATAACCGGTGATGCATACAAGCGTATGGTGGTCACCAAGAAAAACTCATGCACCCTTACAAAGCTTGATCCGAACGGAACATACAAGGTGATGATAAGGACAGTCAAGAAATCAGGAGCTGCCGTGAGATATGAGACGACAGATACATCTGAGAGGACCATGGGTTACACCAAGAGAGTCCAGGATCTGACTGCGGGAGCTGTATCTTCATCACTGAACGGCAGGAAGGATGTCCTGTCTGTAAGATATTCTCTCACATGGTACAGAGACTGGGGCGCATCAGGATATGTTATATCAGGCCTCAACAGCAGTACAGGCAAGATAGAGACCATCAAGAAGATAAAATCGGGAAAAAAGACATCATATACATTTACAAACACAAGTGCCAAGGGCAAGGAGCGCAAATACTCTCAGATATATGTGAGACCATATAAGGGAAAGGCAAGAGGCGAGGATAACACTCTGTGGAATTCAGAGATGCCAAGTGCAAAGCGTGTTAAGGCTGTAAAGAAGAGCACAACATCGACCAAGATAACATGGTCTGCTGTAAGCGGGGCAAAGGAATACTATGTATACAGAACTACAGAGCTCGGTGTACGCCAGTACATAGGATCGACAAAGGCAACTAACTTCACGGATGTGAACGTGACAGACGGAATGAAGTATACATACTCTGTTGTTGTAGGCACAGACTTTGGATTCAGCAGCGGATATGATTTGTATAGCAGTGACTATACACATAAGCTTGCATCACCGGCCATAACAAAGGTTGTAAACGGTTCCAAGGGTACAGCGACTGTAACATGGAAGAAGGTTACAAATGCAACCAGATACTATGTATATCGTTCAACCAGCAAGAATGGAACATACAAGCTGGTCGGCAAGACTGGAGCTACAAAGCTTTCATACATGAACAAGAAGCTCAAGAAGGGAACGACCTATTACTACAAGGTTGTGGCTTCAACAGTTAATGATGGAGGAAAGACAGTCAAGTCAGTTGCATCACATGCAAAGGGAATAAGGATCCGCAAATAGATGAAAAGGGGTAAACTATGAAGAATAGATTGATAAAGAAAGCTTTATGCGTGGCGCTTGCTTCAACCATGGTGTTTGGTGAGGCATTGCCAGCAATGGCAGCAGACGGCAGTGCAGATGTACAGTCCGCTCAGGCTGAGGTGGCGTTTGCTGAAGAAGCATCCATAACATATTTTAGTGTAGGAGGTCAGGATACCGTAAGCAGCGGTTCTGTACATATAAGCGCTTTGGGATATGGAACAGAGGCTGTTCTCTATGTAAATGGAGCATGGTATGACTCGTGGACAGGCAGTGACTATGACGGAAGCTGGCATGTGGATACGGAATTCAGAGGAGTTGCCGGTGCGACATATCAGTTTAAGCTGGTAGTCAGTGATGACAATGGACAGACGGTGTCGCAGGAGTCGGGAAAGATATATTTTGAAGCACCTAAGTTCAGCCGCAGCAGGAAGCCTTCAGAATACGTATCATATTCTACGGGAGATACCGGATATAGAGAATTAGGTGGAGTATCTGTGTCGTTCCCATTTGACAGCTACGTACAGAATGATATCTGGTATGAGGTGTACAGATCCACAAAGCCATCAGGAGGCTTTACGAAGATTTTGTCAGGCGTCGGTTACATGTATGGAGCTTCTGAAGTGAGGTATTATGATGATAATGTAAAAGTAGGAAATACCTATTACTATATGGCGAAGATAGTAACCGGAACTGACTCATACAATAAGACATCCAGGGTTGTAGAGACATCAGCCGTTGCAAAGGTGGACTGCAGGCTTGGAACAGCGGAGCTTTCAGTCGATAGAGGCGCAAAGGGTGCTGATATAACGGTAAGCGATTACGGCGCTGCTAACCAGTTCGATCTGTACCGTTCAACTTCAAAGACAAAGGGCTTTAAGAAGATAAAGACGATATACACACCGGAGTATACAGATACAACAGTTAAGGCTGGAAAGACATACTACTACAAGGTAGTTCCAAAGTATTATGATGCCTCTACCAGAGCGGTTTCAAAGGGAACTGCAAGTGAGGTCCGCGGCGTAAAGATACTCATGGGTACCACAGAGCTCACAGCGATTCAGAACACAAAGAGCTCAGTAAAGCTCACATGGGATAAGGCAGCCGGAGCAAATATGTATGAAGTCTGGTATATGAGATCCGATATATCGGGAGACAGATATAAGAGAGCTGTTGCGACAAAGGGAACATCATGCACCATCAAGGGACTTGCATCTGGCGCTGAGTATTCATTCAAGCTTAAGAGCCAGAGCGTTTCAGGTGGAAAGGTCATTTGTGAGAACGTGACATACAAATGGCTCCAGACCGGATACACAGAGAGCGTGAGAGAGCTCGAGGCTGTCTCATCCACGGTATCTGCAAGCAAAGACAAGAAAAACCTGACGATATACACCAATCTCAAGTGGAACAGAGTCTGGGGAGCTTCAGGCTACAAGATATTTGCGAGAAATAACTACACAAATAAGCTTGAGCAGGTTGCAGTGATCAAATCTGCAGCCAGAAATACATACAAGTTCAAGAATACAGGAAGCAGCAGTAAGGGTATTAAGTATTACTCTGCATACGTAGTGCCATACAAGGGTAAGAAGCAGGGCGAGATGACATCCGTCAGCGTCAACTATATCCCTCTTGCTAAGAATGTAAAGGCTGTGAGAAAGTCCACATCCGAGGTCAGAGTTACATGGTCAGCGGTGCCTGGTGCAGATTCTTACACAGTATACAGAATGAACCCTGTTCTCGGCACAACCCAGTGGCTGGGACAGACAACGTCAACAAACTTCAGTGACCGCAAGCTCACGACCAAGCTTGAGTATACATATTTTATACAGCCATCGACAATTGTCAGCGGGGTTAACTGCAGCATTGACTATGAAGCTGCAAAGCAGTATAAGGCAGTGTATACACATGCTGTAGGTACACCAAAGATGTCAGGTGCATCTAACACCGGAGCCAAGAAGATCACAGTAAAGTGGAGTAGCGTTACAGGAGCGAAGAACTACGTAGTATATCGCGCAACCAAGAAGAATGGTAAGTACACTAAGATCGGTACAACATCATCATGCAGCTTTACAGACAAGAAGGCTGCAAAGGGCAAGACATACTATTACAAGGTCGCTGCAGTGGCAGTTAACGACGGTGGATGTGCTGCTCAGTCAGCATACTCCAAGACCGCCAGTGCCAAGAGCAAAAAGTAATGGCATATGTTAGGTAATAACAAGCAGTAGATATATTTGCGGGAAAACATATATACATGCATGGAAATGTGGTATATATGGTTTCCCTTTTTTATGGGAAAATGCTTGCGGAAATGCAAAAAAGTGGTTGACATACCAATGCAAACAGTATATTATATTAACGTTCGTTGTGAACATGCGGAAGTGGCGGAATTGGCAGACGCGCAGGCTTCAGG
>OLSK01001517.1_pt1 | contig 17011 bp, 18 predicted proteins | sample 1672781 | NCBI WGS metagenome assembly OLSK01 (sample SAMEA3136723, study PRJEB25190) | human gut metagenome | biome: human gut; feature: human-associated habitat; material: faeces | place: Austria | collected 2013 | reverse complement strand
CTCTGGGTTTTCATCCGTTCTGACGCACACCCCCCAGGGGGCCTTCTCTTGCCCCTGCGGGGCAATTCACCTTGTGTCGTCAGAGCCGGATTGAATATAAGGGGCTGCGGCCCCTTATCAACCCCGGGATTTTCGACAGACTGGTATATATAAGCGTAATGCAATAAGCTTTATTTGAGCCTGAGCCGGAGGTCGTCTCCCTCCAACCGCAGCACCATGGTCTCCCGGGGCGCCACGAGGCGGGAAAAGAATCTGTCTCCGTAGCTTGCGAGAATGTCGTCAAGGCTCCTGTTGGTGGCCCAAAGGGTGGCCTTCCTGGCGCTCTGCCGCTCGTTGAGGATGGAGAACAGCGTCTCCCGGGTGACGGAGTTTATCATGGGCTCTGTGCCCAGGTCGTCTATTATCATGAGATCAGGGCCGAGGATGTCCGGACTTTCGCCCCTGCCCCGTATGCTCTCCATAAAGGCGTTGATGAGGTTGTAGGCGGAGGCCTTGTATACGTCGTAGCCCCTGGAGGATACCTCCAAAGCTATGGCGTTTAGCAGATAGCTCTTGCCGAGGCCTGTGCCGCCCATGAGCAGTATCCCCATAGGGTCGCACTTTGGGAAGGCCATTGCGTACCCCTCGCACAGCTCCTTTGCCTTCAGGGCGATGCGCTTCTGGCGGTCGCACGGGTATATGTCGGAGCGAAACATTGCGAAACTCTGTTGCGTATCGATACCCGATGTGGCGTACATTTCCTCCAGAATGCGGGCTTTCATGCAGGGACAGAGCTTTTTTACCGTATCCCCCACATAACCGGTATCGTTACAGGCTTTACAGCGATAGTGTGGCAACATATGGTCTGGCGGCAAACCGGCCGAAAGAAGCAAATTCAGCTCTTCTTTGTCCAGCTGCTCAACTTTATTGCGAAGCTCAGACGAGTCCTCCCCCCGCATTATCATAAGGCCTGTGTCGAAGGCCAGACGGCGGCGCTGGTCGGCTATTTCCCTGAGCCTCGGTATGGCCGTACATGCGGCCTCCCGGCGCTCCCTGGCCTCCCGCTCCGCCCTTTCGCGGCTCATTCTGTATTCGTATATCAGCTCCGGCGTAGGCTTCATTTTTTGTCCTCCTCGTCCTCCAAGAGGGTTATTCCGATGCTCTTTAGATCCTCGTCGGAGTATTTGCGCTGGCCGTAGTTCATAAAGTAAGAGGATTGCTGCTTTTTGCCGCCCTCTGCGGCGGGCTGCTTTTCCAGCTCCTCTATGGCCCTCCTGGCCTGCTGCAGAGTGGTAACGCCCTTTTCGTGCAGCTGCTCTATGAGCCGGCGGGTCCTGTCGAAGGGGTGGCTGTAGCCTGCTGAGCGTTCAGCTGCCAGCAGCACCGCCTCCGGCTGCATGTGCCAGGATACCGTCCATGTGCTTACCGCTTCCTTTTCCCTGCGCCCCGGCGCGCCCTTTAGCCCGGCGCGGGAATAAATCTCCCGGGCAAGCTCCTCGGTGAGGGCGGCGGACTTAATGGCCTCCTGCACCCCTCCCTCCATGCGCATGCCCTCCAGTATGGCGTTCAGGTATGCGAAGGTGGGCTTATCTGAAGAGGTCATGGCGGGGCAGGCGGAAAGTATCTCGTCCAGCGTCATGCCCCATTCCTCTGTCCATTTCTTATACAGGGCAAGCTCATCCTCCGTGGCCATGCGTCCCTTGCGCCAGCGGGCAAGTATGGCCTTTGCGCCGCCCTGAAGCTCGGTGTCCAGCTTTATGCGCTGCTCCGCGTCTGCGGCGGTAAGCACCCCTTCTTTGGCCCATTCCCGGGCCATCTTGTCCATGAACTGTATCTTGACGGAGGGCCCCTTCAGCTCCATGCAGCGGCGTACAAGCATTACTGCCGCCGCCTCCTCCAGGCCGAATACCTCTATCCAATCGTATATCTTTGAAAGCTCGCCGGGGGTGAGCACCCGCGCGCCGCATACCTGACGAAGCGCCGAAACGAGCGGGGCGTACTTGCGGGTGCCGCCGGTGACGGGCCCTGCCTGAACGGATAAATATTCAACGCTTAACGGCTCCTGCTCCACTATGCGCAGCAGGCCCATGTCCTGCCAGTATAAGAAGGCCTCCACCGCCTTGGCGCTGTCGATGCCGAGGGACGCGCAGAGGTCGGCGTTTTCCAGCCTCCGGCAGCCGCACTGCATAAGGCCGAAAAGGTATACCTTGCAGTATAGCTCGGGTGCCTTGGGCATGTACTCCAGTATGAAGATGTTCTGCACAGAGGTACAGCCCATCAGGGCCGCACCCTGCTCAAAGCCGCAGCGTATCATTTATGGCGCCTTTCGTGAGTGTATTTTATAAAATCAGTATTTATACAGCATTTCTGCCGGTAAATTCATCTGTATGTGCGTATATGGTATGTTACATTACTTTGCTCTTATCTTGCAGGTGAAATCATTGGTGGTCATCTTATACAGGCATACGGCATCCGCCATACTGGCGGTGAAGGGCGCCTCTATGCCCGCCTGATGCTTCATTATCCTGTTCAGGGCGTATATTTTTTCTTCCGTATGCTCTATGAACTCCACATTGCCGGTACCTATGACGCTGGCGAAGGTGTAGCCATAGGCGCAGGGGTTCGCGCCTTCAACAAGCTCGCCCCGGCCGTCCAGCTCAAGGCATACCGTGGGGTTCTTTTTTAGTATTTCCAGCTTGCGGCCCTCTTTGGCGCTGTGAAAGTAGAAGGTCAGCGCTCCGTCCGCGTACTCATAGCCGTAGTTCAGCGGCACTATGTAGGGGACGCCGCCGTCTGTCATGGCGAGGCGGCAGACCTTGCATTCGGATACAAGCTCCAATATTGCGCATATGTCGGTTATCTCCCTGTCCTTGCGGCGCATTGCCTGTTCCTCCGTATATTTTTATTATGCCGGTTTTTCGCTTAAATTCAAAACACAGGGAGCGAGCTGGCTCACCCCCTGTGGAAAAAAGCATCGTTTTACTTCTTTACGTCGTTATCGTTGAATGGGTCGCCGCACTGGGGGCAGAACTTGGGCGGGTTCTTGGGGTCATTGGGCTCCCAACCGCACTTGTCGCACTTGTAAAGAGGTGCGGAGTCGGGCTTCTTCGCGCCGCACTCCATGCAGAACTTGCCATTGTTCACCGCGCCGCAGTTGGTGCAGGTCCAGCCTTCAGCCTTGGGCTGGGGCTTGCCGCACTCCATGCAGAACTTGCCGGTGTTCACCGCGCCGCACTCGCACTTCCAGCTGTTGGCAGCGGGGGCCGCAGGGGCCGCCTGCTGAACGGGCTGCTGGGCGGGCTGCTGATACTGCTGTTGCTGCTGACCCATCTGGAACAGGTTGCCTACGTTGCCGCCCATGCCCTGAGCCATGTTGATGCCGGCGAAGGCTGCGAATGCGCCTGCACCCTCGTTTTTGGCAGCATTCTGCATTGCCGCGCCCTGGGAGCTTGCCAGATATGCAGCCGCCATAGTGGGATCCCTGAGGGCTGCGCTCTGCTGCAATTCTTTGATGCGCTGCTCGTCCTCGTCGCTGGCCTTTATGGAGCTGATGCCCAGGGAGACCATCTCTATGCCGCGGAGATCGCGCCACTTTGCGGAAAGCTCTTCGTTCAGGCACTGGGCCAGCTCTGTGGTGTGGCCGGGGAGGGAGCTGTACTTTATGCCCATGTCGCTTATGCGGGCGAAGGCGGGCTGCAGTGCGGTCATCATCTCGGAGCGCATCTGGGAGTCTATGCGGTCCCGGGTGTAGCTGTCGGTGACGTTGCTGCATACGTTCTTGTAGAACAGCATGGGGTTGGTTATCTTATAGGAATATTCGCCGAAGCACTTTACGGATACCTCAAGCTCCAGCCCCGCGCCTATGTTGTTATATACCACGCGGAAGGGGACGGGGTTGGCGGTGCCGTACTTGTTGCCGATTATCTCCTTGGTGTTGAAGTAATAGATACGCTGGTCCTTCGCCGGGTTAGCGCCGAAGGTGAAGCGCTTCTTCAATATCTCCCAGGTGGACTTGAGGTTGTCGCTAAGGTTGCCGTAGAATATGGAAGGCTCGGTGGAATTGTCCCACACGAATTCTCCCGCCTGCGCAGAGAACTCCACTATGGCGCCCTGCTCTACGATCATCATGCACTGGCCCTCATTTACGGCGATAATGGAGCCGTTGGTGATGATGTTGTCCTCGCCCTTGGTGTTGGCGTTGCGGCTGCCCGTGCGCTTTACGCCCTTGGTCATCAGGACGTTCTCCGGCATGGAGTCGCAGTAGAAGTATTCGCGCCACTGGTCGGCCAGTACGCCGCTCAGCGCGCCTATTCCTGCCTGTAAAAGACCCATGTTGTTATATATCTCCTTTCAGAATGTAGGGAAATGAAATGAGTATCCATATTTAAGGCTATTATATCACATGTCGCCGTTTTGCGCTATTAAGACTTTGTAAACCTGAGGTGGCCGCGAAAAAGACAACAGTCCGCAGGACGCGAACATGGAAAAACATGATATAAGCTCTTTACAACGGCAAAATTTGATATATACTATTATTAGATGTCCTTTGAATACGGACACAGAGAAGGTCAATTCCCCGGCAAATCTTATTTTATAAAACAGGAGCGGCAAAAAAATGGAAATGATGGACGCATTGGTAAAAGCGGCACCGGAAAAAGGGCTTGTTCTGACTCAGGTACCAAAGCCTGTGCCCGGCATGGGCGAAGTGCTTATCAAGATCCACAAGACCGCTATATGCGGCACTGACGTACACATCTACAACTGGAACCAGTGGGCGCAGGAGACCATAAAGCCCCCCATGGTGATAGGCCATGAGTACGTGGGCGAGATAGCGGAGCTGGGCCCCGGCGTAACGGCCTACCACGTAGGCCAGATAGTATCCGGCGAAGGCCATATTGTATGCGGCCACTGCCGCAACTGCCGTGCCGGCAACGGTCAGTACTGCCGCCACACAAAGGGTGTGGGCGTGAACCGTGACGGCGCGTTTGCGGAATACCTCTGCATACCGGCAAGCAATGTGGTGCCCATACCAGACGGTATCCCGGAGGACGTGGTATCCTTCTTTGACGCGCTGGGCAATGCCACACATACCGCCCTCATGTTCGATGTGATAGGCGAGGACGTGCTCATCACCGGCGCAGGCCCCATAGGCATGATGGCCACCGCCATCTGCAGGCGCAACGGCGCACGCAGCGTAGTGGTCACCGACGTGAACGACTACCGGCTGGAGATGGCGAAGAAGATGGGCGCCACAGCCACGGTGAACGTAGCGCACGACAAGCTGGAGAGCATATTCGGGCCCCAGCACATGGTAGAGGGCTTTGACGTAGGCCTGGAGATGAGCGGCAACGTAGCGGCCCTGAACACCATGATAGACAACATGCGCAACGGCGGCAAGATCGCCCTTCTGGGCATACACCCCGGCAACATAGAGATAAACATAAACAAGGTCATCTGGAACAGCCTGACCCTTCAGGGCGTATACGGCCGCAAGATGTACGAGACCTGGTACAAGATGATAACCATGGTTGAGGGCGGCCTTGACATGACTCCCATGATTACCCACCGCTTCAACTATCGCGATTTCGACAAGGGCTTCGAGGCCATGAACAGCGGCAGGAGCGGCAAGGTAGTGCTTGACTGGACAAAGTAAGGGAATCCCGCAATAAAAAATAACATAGAAAGGAACAGCATATGAAATCCGCACTTAAGCATTACGGCGAGATGCTCCAAAGCATCAGGGAATCCGGCACCTATAAGAACGAACGCATAATCACTACCCCCCAGAAGGCGCGCATAGACACCACCGAGGCGAAGAACGTGCTCAATATGTGCGCGAACAACTACCTTGGCCTTTCCGACAGCAAGGAGCTTATCGAGGCAGCAAAGGCCAGCTATGACAAATGGGGCTTCGGCCTCTCCTCCGTGCGCTTCATCTGCGGCACCCAGGGGCTGCACAAGGAGCTGGAGCATAAGATAGCCAACTTTGTAAAGATGGACGACTGCATACTGTACTCCTCCTGCTTCGACGCAAACGGAGGCCTGTTCGAGACCCTGCTGGGCCCCGAGGACGCCGTGATATCCGACGAGCTGAACCACGCCTCCATAATAGACGGCGTGCGGCTCTGCAAGGCCAAGAGGTATCGCTATAAGAACAACAATATGGAAGACCTTCGCGCTCAGCTTCAGGACGCAAAGGATTCCGGCTGCAAGATAAAGCTTATCGCCACCGACGGCGTGTTCTCCATGGACGGCTACATAGCCAACCTCAAGGGCATATGCGACCTGGCCGACGAGTTTGACGCGCTGGTAATGGTGGACGACAGCCACGCAGTAGGCTTCATGGGCGAGCACGGCCGCGGCACCTCCGAGTATTGCGGAGTTGAGGGCCGGGTGGACATCATCACCGGTACCCTGGGCAAGGCTCTGGGCGGGGCCTCCGGCGGCTACACCGCCGCAAGGCAGGAGATAGTGGACCTGCTCCGCCAGCGCAGCCGTCCATACCTCTTTTCAAATACCGTTGCCCCCGCTATCTGCGCCGCGGCCTGCAAGACCATCGATATGCTGACCGAGAGCACCGCCCTCCGGGACAAGGTACACGAAAATGCCCGCTACTTCCGCGCCGAGATGGAAAAGTGCGGCTTCGACCTGCTGCCCGGCGAGCATCCCATAGTGCCCGTAATGCTCTATGACCCCAAGGTAGCCAACGAGTTCGCCGCCCGAATGCTCAAGAAGGGCGTATACGTGGTAGGCTTCTGCTATCCCGTAGTGCCCAAGGGCAGGGACCGCATACGTACCCAGATCTCCGCCGGCCATACCAAGGAGGATCTTGACTTCGCGGTCAAGTGCTTCAGGGAAGTCAAGGAAGAGATGGGCCTGTAACCTGTAAAAGCAAAGGAAGGAGCTTTCGCTCCTTCTTTTTTATTCGAACAGCCTTTTAAGGCTCTCGGAGTAGGGCGGGCGGCATATGCCCTTTTCCGTGATAATGGCGGAGATAAGCGAATTGTCCGTCACATCGAAGGCGGGGTTGTAGCACTTGACATCGGGCAGCGCCACGGGCTCCGCGAAGAATCTGCTCCGGATCTCTTCCCCGTCCCGGAGCTCAATCTCTATATCCTCTCCGGAGGGACATTCCATATCTATGGTGGAGGTAGGGCCCAGCACGTAGAAGGGTATGCCGTAGTGCTTTGCAAGTATGGCTACGCCGCTGGTGCCTATTTTGTTTGCTGTGTCGCCGTTGGCGGCTACCCTGTCGCAGCCCACCATGCAGCACTGCACCCAGCCGTTTTTCATGACTATTGACGCCATGCTGTCGCATATAAGGGTGACGTCCACGCCGGCGTTGTACAGCTCAAAGCTCGTAAGCCGGGCGCCCTGCAGGAGGGGCCTGGTCTCGTCCGCGAATACCCTTATATCCATGCCCCGCTCCCTTGCAAGGAACAGCGGCCCCTGCCCCGTGCCGTAGCGGGAGGTGGCCAGCGGCCCCGCGTTGCAGTGGGTCAGCACCCCGTCCCCATCGTGAAGGAGGGAAAGGCCGTATTCGGATATTTTGCGGCACATCTCCATATCCTCGCTGTGTATGGCAAGGCACTCCCGCTTCAGCGCCGAAAGCACCGCCTCCACAGGCATATCCCGGTGATCCTCAGCGGCGTCCAGCATGCGGTTCAGCGCCCAGCTGAGGTTTACCGCCGTAGGGCGGGAACCGTTGAGATAGCGGCAGTCCTCCACCCAGTGGCCGTAGAAATCGTCGAAGGAATCGTGGGGGGCCTGAAGGGCCAGGCAGTAGGCGCAGTAGCCCGCGCATATGCCTATTGCCGGAGCGCCGCGCACGCGGAGCATGGCTATCGCATCGAACATCTCCTCTCTTGTGGTAAGCGCTATGTATTCCAGCCTGTTGGGCAGCAGCGTCTGATCGATTATCACCACCGAGCGCCCGTCGTCGGAAAGCTTTATGTTATCTGTATGAGTGACTTCTTCCAGAGGGGTATCCATGGCAGGGGGCTCCTTCCGCGTGTTTATATAAAAATAATACCCGTATCCGCCAAACATTGTCAACAGGCTGTGAAGTTGGGCAAAACGGCTTGAATAATCGGCGTGGGCTGGTCTATAATACAAAGTTGGGAAGGGGCTGCCCTTTTCAAATAAGAAAAACTTAGGGAAAGAGATGTAAAAGCAAATGACCAAGGTTGATATTTTTTCCGGCTTTCTGGGCGCTGGCAAGACCACCCTTATAAAGAAGCTCATAGCCGAGGCCTACAAGGGCGAAAAGCTGGTGCTCATAGAGAACGAATTCGGCGAGATAGGCATTGACGGCGGCTTCATGCAGGACGCCGGGATAGAAGTTACCGAGATGAACTCCGGCTGCATCTGCTGCAGCCTGGTAGGCGACTTCGGCAAGGCGCTCAGGAAGGTTGTGGACGAGTACGCCCCCGACCGTATACTTATAGAGCCCTCCGGCGTGGGCAAGCTCAGCGACGTTATACGGGCGGTGCAGAACGTAGGCTCTGACGCCCTGCAGCTCAACAGCTTCACGGCCGTTGTGGATGCAAACAAGTGCAAGATGTACATGAAGAACTTCGGGGAGTTCTTCAACGACCAGGTAGAGCACGCCAACGCAATTATACTCAGCCGCACCGGCGAGATAAGCCCGGATAAGCTGGATACCGACATAGCCCTGCTGCGGGAGCACAACCCGAATGCCTCCCTCATAGTCACCCCCTGGAGCGAGCTGACAGGCGCCCAGATACTGGAGGCCATGGAAAAGCGCAACACCCTTGAGGCAGAGCTTGAGCTTCTCAGGGAGGAGAGCCGGCATGAGCATCACCACCATGACGATGACGACGATGAGCACGAGTGCTGCGGACATCACCATCACGACGATGACGACGATGAGCACGGCTGCTGCGGGCATCACCACCATCATGACGACGACGATGAGCACGAGTGCTGCGGCCATCACCATCATGACGACGATGACGGCGAAGAGCATGAGCATCATCACCATCACGACGGCGGGGAGTGCGACGATCCCGAATGCGAGTGCCATCACCACCATCACCATGCCGATGAGGTGTTTACCAGCTGGGGAGTGGAGACACCCAAGGCCTTTACCATGGACGAACTCAAGGCAGACCTTGCGGCGCTGGACGATGGGGAGAAGTACGGCGCCGTGCTGCGCGCCAAGGGCATAGTAAAGGGCGAGGGCTGCTGGATACACTTCGACTACGTGCCCGGCGAGAGCAATATACGCACAGGCTCCGCTTCCGTTATGGGCCGCCTCTGCGTCATAGGCTCCAAGCTCAACGAGCATGAGCTTTCCGAGCTGTTCGGCGTCTGATGAAGGGAATGTAAGCGCTTTATGAAGGAGATCCCAGTATACATGTTCACCGGCTTCCTGGAGGGGGGCAAGACCCGCTTTATGCAGGAGACGTTGGAGGACGAAAGGTTCAATTCCGGCGAAAAGACGCTGCTTTTGCAGTGCGAGGAGGGCATTGAGGAGCTGGACCCCTCAAGGTTCCCTGGCGGCGGAAAGAACATACTGATACAGGAGATAGATTCCCCGGAGCAGATAAACGCCGCTTACCTGAACGAGCTGGCGAAAAAAGCAAAGGCCGAGCGGGTGCTCATAGAGTACAACGGCATGTGGAACCTGAACGACCTTGCTCAGGCCATGCCGGAAAACTGGATAGTTTATCAGGAATTCATGTTTGCGGATGCCCGGTGCTTCCTCAGCTACAACGCCAACATGAGGAGCCTTATGGTGGACAAGCTGATGACCGCCGAGCTCATAGTGCTCAACCGCGCCACGCCGGACCTTGACAAGATGGAGATACACAAGGTAATCCGCGGCGTGTCCCGCCGTGTGAACATCGCCTACGAGTACCCTGACGGGAGGGTAGAGTACGACGAGATAGAAGACCCCCTGCCCTTCGACGTGAACGCCGACCCCATAGTCATAGAGGACAGCGACTACGCCCTGTGGTACAGGGACATGTCCGAGGAGATGGAAAAGTATTCGGGCAAGACGGTGCGCTTCAAGGCCCTCATAGCCAAAAACGCCAGAATGCCCGACAACATGTTCGTGGCGGGCCGTCACGTCATGACCTGCTGCGTGCAGGACATACAGTACAGCGGCCTCGTATGCAAGTGGCTGGACGCAAACAAGCTGAAGAACCGCACCTGGGGCACGGTGACTGCAAAGATAGAGCTGCGCTTCAGCAAGTTTTACGGGCGCAAGGGCCCGGTACTCAACATAATCTCAGTGGAGCCCGCCGAAAAGCCCGAGCAGGAGGTCGCAACTTTTTATTGATGAAGTACAAAATAAATATCCCGCGGCTTTACAAGGGTGCTCATAAGACAGTAATTCTAAAAATTACGATTATGGCATCTGTCAGGCGGGATTGGGAACGAAATAACGGGTATCTGGTGAAAGCCGGATACCCGTTATTTTTTTGCCGTCATGAAAAGCAATAGATTTATTCACAGCTTTCAGGTATAATTGCCTTAAATCAATCCTATCCCATCCATTCCGAGATTTTCTCAAAAAATCTCAAAAAAAGTTGGAAGCATTGGAACAATTCAGCCTTTCTCACGCCATATATAGCAGAGGGCTGAATACAGAAGCGATTGGAGGTGACGCTGATGGACAAGCAAAAAGGCCCGAAAGGTTTTCTTGTGGTGCTGCCTGGTAAGATCATTGAGATACCGCAGGACAGCGACAAATCATGGCTGACGCTGTTTTACAGCTTACCGCGAGAGCTTGCGGAGAAGTGGAAGCCAGCCTATGAGCTGCCACGCTGCCCGTATGAGGTCTTGCGGACGGACAAGTATGACCGCGTTGTATGTGATGATATGTTCAAGCTGCTTGTGTGGGATTGCTACGCATGGTGCGCATGGCAGTTTTTCCAAGTCAAAGACCGCAAGGGCAACTACCGTGACGTCCCCGGAAACTGGAACCAGTACGCAGGATATTTCCCCTTGTGGCGGCTATCGTACAGCATCATCCCCTACATCCGCATGAAGTTTGAGCAGAACGGGCTGGGCTTCCAAAACCTATACAACATCCCGCAGGGCGTGGAAGTGCCGTGGCTGACCTATCAACAGTTCAGCAATCTGATCGGCAATGTCACCGACATGGTGATTGCGGAACAGAACTGGCAGCCGATGATCGACGCGATCTGGGAAAACCGCACCGTAGAGGACTACGAAACCACCGGCAGCACCGTCAAGACCGATTTCATGCGGAAGTGGAATCACAACCGCTCCGGAAAGCCGATTTCTCTGGATGAAATGATGGAGAATGAGGACGGCGATATTTTCGAGGTCGCTGACCCTCGCGGCGAGTTTGAACAGAAGGTTATCTCCGAAATGCAGATCACCGCCTTTGCCGAGCAGAGCATTACCGAGAAAGACAGGGAAATATTAAAGCTGCGCATGGACGGCTTGACCGAACAGGAGATTGCGGACAAAGTTGGCTACAAGACCGCCAGCGCAGTCCATAAGCGGATCGCCAAAATCGCAAACGCATATGAGGACTTTGTGACAGCGGAGTATGGTAAATACTTAGATGGACACACATCATAGGAGTTAGATAATATGAAAGAAAAAACAATCGAAAATGCGTGGTCAATACTTTTGAAATTCGGTAAAGAAGAGAATTTACAAAAACTGCAAGCCGGGCAATTCTACATGAAGAATCTTCAATACTATGTAGACTTAGAAAAAGGAACCTCCGATGAGGATGTAGGAGATATGTATGATGGTCAGATGATGTTGCAGGATGTGAAAATATCTGTGTTTACAACTGACACTCACGAATTTCTGGGACAAATATCTGCTCCAACTGCATCCTTTAACTTAGGGTATCTAAAATGTCCTGTTTTCTGCATGTTTATGATGGACTACCGCAACCATGTGTCTGAGCGTTTGGACGGGGATACGCTTACTGTTCGTTATCAATTCACTGAAGAACAATTAGCTAAGATGCCCAGCTTCGGCGATAGCGTGTTGATAATCAAGAACGCTGATGAATTTTTCAATAGAGTAAAAGACGCATTACTCGCAAATAATATTGGATATTCGAGAGATTTTGTTTCATATTATGGCTTTAATAATGTCGATCATTTGAAACAAATTCAAAAAGATAATCTGAGGATTGCGTTTTGGAAAAGGCAAAAGTACGAATATCAACAAGAATATCGCTTAGTAGCACATACTGAAGTTGATGATTATTTGTGTGTCGAAATTGGAGATATAAGCGACATTACAGAAATTATGAAGACAAAGCAGCTGTTGAACACTTATTTAGAAGTTACCTTTTCAGTCAAACCAATGGAATAATAACAGTACAGCTAAGCAGTCATGAGAAATCGTGGCTGCTTTTTCATGCGGGAAAGGAGATTTTATGAGCAGAGAACCGTTTGAAGCCATGCCTGATGTGATGGATGCAAAGCAGCTTGCGGAAGCGTTGCAGATTTCCAAAGCGGGGGCATACAACCTTTTAAGCAGCCCGGATTTTCCGACCTTGCGGATCGGCGGGCGCAAATTGGTGATGAAAACTGAGCTGGTGGAGTGGCTGAAAAGCCGCACGAATCGGAAACCGTGAAAACACGGTCAAGAGCTGGAAAAGTGATAAATCAGCCGATAGGACAATGTGAAATGTACTCCGCATCGTTTGGGGCGTTTCCATCGAAAAATTGCATCACTTTTCCAATTCAAGAGTTGGGAAAAATCTATGAAAATCAGGAGGTTTTATGAGAACAGGGCTTACCAAGAAGCAAAAGACAACCGTGATCTATTTTGACGAGCATAGCCGCATCATTGAGGTGCAGACCCACAACACCGATCTCAAAAAGCGGCTGACGGCGTTTGCGGCAAAGTACCCACAATGCTGCCGCCAGACCGACGATGACGAGCAAGGCGGTCTGACCTTTGAGGTCGAAAAGGGACGGTTGAGTTTTCGGCTGACTGCGCCATATAGCGAGGAACGGCGCAGGGCGGCAAGTGAACAGGCAAAGCAAAACGGCCTTCACAAAAATAGTTGCTAATTGTCTCCAAAGATAGCGTTGATATAAGGCGTTATATATGTTATTCTTTTTACTGTGCATGATATAAAAAGTTGGAACATTTTGTGGCTTTCCACGTCTAAATAAATAAAAACAAAATTTTGAAGGAGGTAATCTGTATGAGAAAATACATAGCATTGTTTTTGGCATTGGTTTGTGTGCTGGGTTTGGTAGGTTGCTCCACAGATAACTCTGGAGCATTAAAAACAACCGAGGAATCAACTCATACAATTAGTGCTGATTTGGACGTGATATTCACCGTTGACGAGCATACAACAGAACAGGCTACATGTACTATTGAAAACATGTCAGAACAGGAGATAGTTTATGACTATTCCTACGGTATTGAAGTTAAGCAGAATGGCAAATGGTATGCTATAGAGCATGATGAAATGATGGTTCAAACAGTTCAACTATCCTTAAATCCAGGTGAAAAAGAAACCTTTGTGTGTAATTGGAAAGACGGCTACGGTGCTTTGCCAAAAGGAACTTATCGAATTATAAAAAATGCATCTATCTCTGAATTTGAGTTCGTTTGGCTATCAGCAGAGTTCTCAGTAGAATAATGGTGATCTTATATAAAGAGTGTATAAATTCCCGTTTGTATGCCTAATTATTAAACCAAATAATTCACATTCAGTCCGCTGGCTATGCCGTATGTGCAAAGCCAGCGGACTTTTTATTACCCAAAATCAAGAAAGGAGCGATTACCCGTGCCAAAGAAAAAACTGCCGCAGACCATTGAGGAATGTAATGCTGAACTGGAACGCACAGAGAAACAGTTGCAGCAGTACGAAAACCGAAACAAGATACTCAACCGCAAGTTGTCCGTTGAGAAACGCAAGGAGCGCAATCACCGTATTTTCCTGTTTGGCGGCTTCATGGAAAGCATTGTGCCGGAACTGAAAACCATGACAGAGGACGAGGGAAAGGACTTCCTGTATCACATCGCAAAGAGTACGGAAGCACAGGAGTATTTGAAAAAACGCGCCGAGGGGGTGGAGGCTGGATAATACCCTTGGTAACAAGGGCGCACTTATACACCCTTGCAGGTGTTGTGCGCTCTGCCGAGGGCTTGTGGGCGTATGGAAGTTCCCACGCACCCACATTGGCGGCTTGCGCCGCACAGGTAAAACTGCATTTTCCCTGCGACAGCTTGTGCTGTCTACCCTTTTGCGTCCCCCCACGAAACAGAACACCTTGCTGCGGCAAGCTGTTCCGTTTCATGGGGCTGAATCACGAAGATCGGAGGTAAACCGTTATCGCAATCTATCATTGCAGCATCAAGATCATCAGCCGGGGGAATGGCAAGTCAGCCGTTGCCGCTGCTGCCTACCGAAGCGGCGAGAAAATCACAAACGAATGGGACGGCATGATCCATGACTACACCCGAAAGCGCGGCATCGTCCATTCGGAAATCCTGCTGCCGCCCAACGCTCCCCCGGACTTTCAAGACCGGGGAACACTGTGGAACAGCGTGGAGCAAATTGAAAAGGCGTGCAACTCCCAACTGGCGCGGGAATTGGAGGTTGCACTGCCCATAGAGTTATCCAGAGAGGAACAGGTACGGATTGTCCGTGCGTACTGTTCCTCTCAATTTGTTTCCAGAGGAATGTGTGCGGACTTCAACATTCACGACACAGGCAGCGGCAATCCGCACGCCCATATTCTTCTCACCATGCGCCCAATGGACGAACGGGGCAAGTGGCTTCCGAAGTCCAAAAAGGAATATGTGCTGGACGAAAGCGGCGAGAGAATCCGGCTTCCCAGCGGAAATTTTAAGACACGAAAGGTTGACCTTGTGGACTGGAATAGTCAGGAGAACGCCGAGGTCTGGCGCAAGGCGTGGGCTGACCTTGCCAACAGTTTTTTGGAGCAGAGTAACCGCCCGGAACGCATCGACCACCGCAGCTATGAACGGCAGGGCATTGAGCAAATCCCGACTGTTCACATCGGCGTGGCGGCATCACAGATGGAGAAGAAAGGCATCGTTACCGAGCGTGGCGAACTCAACCGCAGTATCAAGGCGGCTAATCGTATGCTCCGTGAAATCCGGGCGCAGATCGGCAAGCTGAAAGAATGGCTGTCCGAGATTTTCAAGGCAAAGGAAGCCTTGCGAGCCGAGCCGCAACAGCCGAAATCTCCCGACCTGTCAACACTGCTGTTCCGCTATCTGGATATTCAGAAAGCAAAGGGCAGGAAGTATTCGCAGAGTTGGCAGCAACAGCACACCGCCGATGAACTCAAAGCCATTTCCAAAGCGGTCAATCTTCTTGCGGAAAAGGGTATCTTCACTCTGGAGGAATTGGACGCTGCCCTGTCCTCTGTCAGCGACAAGGCAAGCGAAATCCGTGGTGCTATGAAGCCGAGGGAAGCGAGAATTAAGCAGCTACAAAAGCTGATTGAGCAGGCGCAGAACTTCCAAAAGACAAAGCCCGTCCATGATGAATACAAGCAAATCCGTTGGAAAGGCAAGCAGGAAAAGTTTGCAGAAACGCATCGAGCCGACCTCACGATATGGGAAGCGGCTAACCGTTATCTGCGGGCGAACTTGCCGGATATGAAACTGGCCCCTAAAGCGTGGCAGACCGAGCTTGCGAAGCTGACCGCCGAGAACGAAGCGGAGTACGTCAAGCTGAAAGCACAGCGGGAAGTCGTTTCCGATCTGCAAAAAATCCACCGCTATGTGGATATTGCGCTGAAAGAGGACGCACCGCAGCAGAGCAAAACCAGAAATCACAATATAGACCGATGAGCCATCGGAGAAAGGAAACCACCATGAACAAGAACAAAGAGTTTGAACATGAAATCGACCCGGAGCTGTTAGAGGAAATCCGGCTATGGGAAGAAGCCGACCACGATGAGCTGACAGAATATTATTTCTCCTGCTCTGACCCCTATCTCAAACCGCAGCCCCTACCGCCCGACCATGTACGCCACAACTGCTACTTTAACGAGGACGGGCATCTCTGCGTGAAAAATCTTTCCGCTTTCTGGCTACCGGAATTCACCTTGCAAAAGGAGATCGGCGGCACACTCTACACCGTCACAGGCAGCTATGACGGAACGGAAACGCTTGACAAGAAAATGGAGCGCATTATGGGCGAAAAGTTTACAGAAAAGAAGGAGGAACAGGAATGACAAATTCACAAAATCTTGGTACAATAGAAGCAACCAATCCTGTACTGGCAGTTGCCCCATTAAAGGAGGAAACAGAAATGTTACGGGCAACTGAAAAAATCACCGCATTATACTGCCGACTTTCGCAGGAGGACGCCAACGAGGGCGATAGCAATTCCATCACCAATCAGAAAGACATCCTGCTCCGCTACGCCAAAGAACACCGCTTTCCCAACCCGACCTTTTTCGTAGATGACGGGTACAGCGGCACCAACTATGACCGCCCCGGCTTTCAGCAAATGCTGTCTGAAATCGAAGCGGGAAAAGTAGTAGTAGTGCTGACGAAAGACCTTTCCCGACTTGGGCGTAATTCCTCGTTGACCGGGCTGTATATCAACTTCACTTTTCCAAAATACAGCGTCCGCTATATTGCCATCAACGACCACTTTGACACCATCGACCCCAACAGCACCGACAACGATGTGGCGGGTATCAAAAACTGGTTTAACGAGTTTTTCGCCAAAGACACAAGCCGCAAAATCCGGGCTGTGCAGAAAGCAAAGGGCGAGCGTGGCGTACCGCTGACAACAAATGTGGCTACCGCAAAGACCCGGAGGACAGAACGAAGTGGATTGTGGACGAAGCCGCCGCCCTTGTAGTCAAGCGTATCTTCAAGCTGTGCATGGAGGGCAGAGGTCCGATGCAGATTGCAAAGCTGCTCCAAGCGGAAAAGGTGCTTAACCCCACTTCCTACAAACGCAGGGAGGGCATCAAATCCCCAAGCCCCGAAACTGCCGACCCCTACCATTGGAACACCAACACGGTTGTTCATATTCTGGAACGGCGGG
>OLSK01001513.1_pt1 | contig 17042 bp, 16 predicted proteins | sample 1672781 | NCBI WGS metagenome assembly OLSK01 (sample SAMEA3136723, study PRJEB25190) | human gut metagenome | biome: human gut; feature: human-associated habitat; material: faeces | place: Austria | collected 2013 | reverse complement strand
GGTCAACCAGCCACTGGTAAGCTTCCTGAATCTGATTCTCATCTGTAGTATTCATGGAATATCCAAGAGCCTTCAGTGCTATCATAAAGGAATCCCGCTCAGAATCATACATGTAAATATTTCCTTTATATTTGGTATCTCTGAGAAGATCCCAGCCCTCCTGAAGATCTGCCGGATCAACCACAGTCGTATCATAAAGAATACCAACTGTTCCCCAGAAGTACGGACAGGAATAACGATTTCCCGGATCATAGCTTTTATTCATGACCTCATCCATCAGGCTGCCCTTATTCGGGATCAGATCCCAGTCAATATACTGTAAGTAATCCTCTTTAATCAGACGCTCGATCATGTAATCCGAAGGGATCAGCACGTCATAGGACTCACCGCCGGAAAGCTTGGTGTACATCATTTCGTTGGATTCGAAGGTTTCGTAAACTACAGTACAATTATATTCCTGCTCAAACTGTGTCAGAAGATCCAGATCCATATATTCTCCTGCATTATAAACCTTCAGGACATGGTTCTCCGCTGCACTGCCTCCGCACTTGATCAGTCCGAAGCCAAGGGCGAAAACCAGCAGAAGGGCGATCACGCGCTGAATCTTTTTCGCATGCTTGCTGGCATGCTTTTCCAGGAGCTTTGGAAGCACGTTGGCAAAAACCATGACAAGCACAATGACCAGGATTACAATTGTGGATAGGGCGTTGATGGTAGGGTTGATTCGTTTGGTCATATTATAGACCACAATGGAAATATTCTTTACACCGTTTCCGGATACAAAGTACGAAATTACGAAATCGTCAAAGGACATGGTAAACGCCAGCAGCGCACCGGCGAAAATGCCATCCTTGATCATGGGCACGATTACCTTGGTCAACGCCTGGAACGGGGTTGCTCCAAGGTCCATGGCTGCATTTGCCAGGTTCGGGTCAAGGCTTCGCACCTTGGGATAAACACTGATGATCACATATGGCGTACAAAAGGAAATGTGCGCCAGCAGCATGGTAAAGTACCCTTTCCGGAAGCCCAGTGAAGAAAACAGAAGCATCAGTCCGATTGCGGTAACAATATCCGGGTTCAAAATGGGCAGGTTGTTGATATTTAAAAGTGTTTCCTTTAACACCTTCCGGGACTTGGAAAGACCGATTGCAGTGATGGTTCCCAGCACTGTGGAGATCACAGTTGCCAGGATGGCGATGGTCACAGACACGTAAACCGCTTTGCTGACTTCTGTATTGTGCAGCAGCTCTGTATACCATCTCATGGAGAATCCCGTAAACCTGGTCAGGGATTTGGAGGAATTAAAGGAAAAAATCATGGTCACCAGGATTGGCAGGTAAAAGAATACCAGACAGATGGCCACATAAAATCTCTGAAAAAAGCTTGTTTTTCTCTGCATGATATCCTCCTACTCTCCTTTTTCCTTATCCATCCGCTTCATCAGACTCATGGAGATCAAAATGATCACCGCCAGAATCATGGAAATGGCACTTCCGAAATTCCAGTCTCCAACTGAGATAAACTGGGACTCGATCAGGTTTCCGATAAGCATGTACTGTCCGCCTCCCAGAAGCTTCGGGCTAACGAAGGAGGAAATGGCAAGAAGGAACACCATCATAATGCCGTTTACCACACCAGGCAGGGACAGCTTCCAGATTACCTTCCAGAAAGTCTGGAAACGGTTGGCTCCCAGATCATAAGCTGCTTCGATCAGAGATTTATCCATCTTATTCAATGAGGTATGGATGGGAATGATCATAAATGGCATAAAGTTACAGATCAGACCTACCATTACGGAAAAGTCCGTATACATCATGCTGATTGGTCCCAGCCCGATTTTTGCCAGAAGGTTGTTGATGATTCCGTTGTCAGACAACAGATTCATCCAGGCATAGGTACGAAGAAGCATGTTGATCCACATTGGAATGGTTACCAGCATAATGAGAAGTCCCTGGACTTTCTCAGAGCATCTCGCAATGATCAGGGCAAGGGGATAGCCAAGCACCAGACAGATAAAGGTGGTGAGAAGTCCCAGCCAGAAGGATTTCAGGATCACATTCAGGTATGTTGCTTCCAGGAATTGTGCCATTCAATATTATTAAATGTACATTAAATGCAGCCTGTGCAATGTTGATCTACAAACCACTTGTAAATGCACTGAGAAGCACGCAGTTTGTTCCACAGTCTAATACAAGTGAAGGACTTACAAAAGATGTGGGAATTGTCAGTGCATTTATTATTGTATCAATTGCAGTTTTAATATTAGTTATGAAAGGTTAGGAAAAACATGGAACTTTTAGAAGCAAAAAAAATTATGGATGAAAAATTAGGGGATTATAAAATCATGGCTTTGGCTAGCTGTGTGGATGATTATCCTATGGTAAGAAATGTAAGTTGCGTTTTCTACAATGACAAGATTTATTTTAAGACAGATAAAAACTTTAGAAAAACACAACAATTGTTCAAAAATGATAAAGTAGCTATGTGCTTTAATGGAGTGCAAGTAGAGGGAACAGCTAAAAACTTAGGTTTGGTTGTTGATGAGCCAGGACGTATTTTTGAAAAGAAATATAAAGAATTTTTGTGGCAAAGCTATAATGCATATTCACACATTGATACAGAAATCTTAATTGAAGTGACTCCTAAGTTTGTGGAAATTTGGGATGAAGATGAAAATCGTAATGCATTCCAGTTATTTATTGATTTTGACAAAGAAACAGTTGAATACAAACCTTATGACTAGTTTATACTAGTCATTTTTTTGTGAAAATTCACGAGATTTTGACATGGATATGATACAATAATTAATGTATGAAAGTAGGTGAAAACATGTCTCCAGACCCGAGTTATTATAATTATGAAAAAACAAATACGTTCGGAGACATGAGATTTGTCTTCGTTTAAGATATAAGGAGGACAAATTGTGTTAGAATTTTATAAAACGTTTGAAGATGGAACACGCAGAATTGCAGAACCAGAACCAGGATGCTGGATCAATGCGGTTGCACCTACGGAAGAAGAAAGAAATTTTTTGATTGAACAAATAGGAATCTTACCTGAATTTGTAAAATCTTCGTTGGATGAAGAAGAAAGTTCACATATTGATTATGATGATGATTTTAGACAAGTGTTGATTATCTTTGACTACCCAAGTGCAGAAAATGAAGATGATGATTCAATTGATTCAACCTATTCTACATTGCCAATTGGTATTGTGATTTTAAAGGGGTATGTTGTGACAATCAGTTTATATGAAAACTGGAGTATTTTAGAAATGTCACAAGGTAGAATAAAAGGTATGGATACACGTTTAAAAACAAGATTTTTCTTACTCTTGGCATTGCGTATTTCACAACGTTTCTTGATTTGTTTACGCCAAATTGACCGCTTATCAAGTCGAACAGAAACGCGTTTGCATCAGTCTGTAGAAAATGATGAATTGATTGAAATGTTAGGCTTAGAAAAGTCATTGGTTTACTTTTCAACATCTTTAAAATCAGATGAGGTTACATTAAGTAAGATTATGCGTGGGAAACAGATTCAATTATATGAAGAGGATGAAGATTTGTTGGAAGACGTAATGATTGAAATCCATCAGGCCATCGAGATGTGTAACATTTACTCAAACACAATGGCAGGTACGATGGATACGTTTGCGAGTATTATTTCTAATAATATGAACATTGTCATGAATAAATTGACTGTAATCACAATTGTTATGGCTATCCCAAATATTATTTTTGGATTCTATGGGATGAACGTACAGTTGCCATTCCCATTTGTAGGGTTTCCAAGTTTTGTAGCTATTTTAGCTTGTGTAATTGCGACTGTTTATTTTTTCAGGCACAATATGTTTAAGTAAGGTTTGATTTTTTTCAAACCTTTTTTCTTTTAGATAAAAGAAAAAGCACTATTAGAATAGTGCTCCAAGTGCTCCAAACAATCCCATACTCGCAAGAGCCATGATGATACCAGCTAAAATGACACCTAACATAACGGCTAGTACACTCGATTTGAAATTCATATCTAAGATACTAGCGGCAAGTGTACCAGTCCAGGCTCCTGTTCCTGGTAATGGAATACCCACAAATAATAATAGGGCTACAAACAATCCTTTTCCTGCAGTGGCTTGTAATTTTTTACCACCTTTTTCACCTTTTTCTAGACACCACGTAAAGAAATTTCCGACAACTGGCTTGTCAGCTCCCCAGACAAGAATCTTTCTGGCAAAGAAATAGATGAAGGGAACAGGAATCATATTTCCAATAATCGCAATTATATAATATTGTATAAATGGTAATCCCATTCCGGCTGCGATTGGGATGGCTCCACGAAGTTCAATAAGGGGTACCATAGATACAAAAAACACAATCAGGTATTTTTTAAACATTTAAAATCTCCTTTTTTTCGACAAGTAAAAGTTTATCATTGATGACCTAAATTTACAATAATAGACAGAATTTGAAATGTGTCTAGCACTGTGACATTGAAAGTGCTAAAAATAGTGCTATACTGAAATCATAAAGGAGATGTTACTTATGAAATGGTTTGATTCTGATTATGATTATATTGATGAATTCACAACACAATGGAATGAAAGGTATAAAAAGGCTAAAAGAATGAGTATAATATTAAGTATAGTATTGATTCTTATTGGTATTTTATGTTTTGCGTTTCCGGAAAAGGTATTCACAACGATTCAAATTATCGCAGCCATTGGCTTGATTGTTTGGGGTGCATGTGAAATTTATTCATATATCACAACAACCTTCTTCTTTAGAGATGCAATGTGGCTAGCCAGTGGTATCTTAAATATTTTGCTAGGTTGTTTATTATGCACGATGCCAGTTACAATTACTGTAAGTACATTGACATTCTTGTTTGCATTTGTGCTATTGGTTAATGGTATTCAAAAGATTACTTGGGGGTCTAGACTTAGTTTCTTTAGAGTGATCGATACGAAATATTTAAGTTTGACAGGTTGGGTCAATCTGTTGTTAGGTATTATTTTTTTGGTAATGCCATTCCAAAGTGCTTTAGTCATTAATTATATTATTGCGACCTATTTGGTTGTGGCTGGTCTTAGCTTGTTGATTGAAGCTGTTTCAATGAAAAAGATTTAAAAGGGGTAAACATGGAAAAATTTAAGTTTTATGCACCAACAAAAGTGTATTTTGGTAAAGATGAGGAACAAAGGGTTGGAAAGATTTTACAAGAATATCATCCGAAGAAAGTATTGATTCATTATGGAGGGAAAAGTGCCATTCAATCCGGTCTTTTGGATCGAGTGAAAAAGGCACTTGATGAAGAAAATATTGCCTATTGTTTGTGTGGAGGTGTTGTTGCCAATCCACTACTTTCAAAGGTGAACGAAGGAATTCAAATTTGTAAAGAAGAAGGAGTTGACTTTATTCTTGCTGTTGGTGGAGGAAGCGTTTTAGACTCAAGCAAAGGCATTGCGTATGGCGTTTATAATGAGGGTGCTGTCTGGGATTATTACGCAAAAAAGAAAAAGGTGAAGGGTGCTTTACCTATGGGGTGTATCTTAACACTATCCGCAACAGGCAGTGAAATGAGCAATTCAAGCGTAATCACAAATGAAGATGGTAATCTGAAACGTGGTTTAAGCAGTGATTATGGATATTTTAAATTTTCTATTTTAAATCCAGAATTAACATATACTGTATCTCGATATCAAACAATGTGTGGGTGTACGGATATTATTATGCATACATTGGAACGATATTTTACGCCATACCAAACATTGGATTTGGTAGATCAAATGGCAGAAAGTTTAGTCCGTACTGTCATAAAAAACGCAAAAATTCTTTTAGAAGATCCTTCTAACGAGCAGGCACGCTCTGAAATTATGTGGGCAGGTAGTGTTTCACACAATGACATGACTGGAGATCGCTCTTTAGGAGATTGGGCTTGCCATCAATTGGAACATGAATTAAGTGGAATGTTTAATGTAGCACATGGTGCAGGTCTTGCGGCCATTTGGGATAGTTGGGCAAATCATGTATATATGGAAAATCCAACGCGATTTGCCAAGCTTGGACATCGTGTGTTTGGCTTGGATGATTCGGATACATTATCTTGCGCTTTGAATACTATTGAAAAGATGGAAGAATTCTTTAGAAGTATCGGCATGCCGACAAGTATTCAAGGATTGTTAAAACGTAAGTGTACAGAACCGGAATTGTATGAATTAACATACAAATGCAGCTTTGAGCATACGCGCACAATTGGAAAATTTAAAGAGTTGGATGAAATGGATATGCTTGAAATATATCGTATGGCAAATGAAAAGGAAGTCGCTTAAGACTTCCTTATTTTAGTTAAAGAGACTTTTAATGAAGTTAATAATCTTGTCAAACCATCCTTCAGATTGGGCTTTGTTGAATAATCCAGATAATTGATTTTTTAAACTGCCAGACAATTTGTTTAATTGATTTAATACTTCTTGTGAGTCAATAGCTGAAGTGTTTTGATATTTCTTGGCGAATGCAATCAATTTATCAATATCGTCTTGAGAGATGATGTCACTTAAATTAAATTTCTTCAAAGCATCCTGTACGACTTGTTCAACTTGTTCGGTAGTTGCAGCACTACCTTGGTTCTGTTTGATTTGGGCAAGCTCTTGTTTGATTTCTACTAAAGCCTGATCTAAGCGGGCAGAGTCAAAATTAGAATCGTATGCATTATTTTGAGCAATTTCGTTTGTTGTTTCAAGCTCATCTTGTGCAACTTGTGTACGATCTGGATCTAGTGTTTCTCCGTTAGCTTCTAACGCTTTGTAAACACCAGTTAAAGCAGATTCTCCGGTTACTTTTGAAACGGAAGCAACATCGATTTCAACATCACTGACACCTGCTGTAATTGCGGCGTTGGCATATTGGTTGGATGTGATCTTTGTGATATTGCTTTGTGTGATGATCTTTACTTTTACACCTGTACCAGAATCTTGTTTTTGAACCATAACACTTGAAATCAAACTGGATGTATCTCCACCAGCAATTCCTAAATAGTTGTATAAGTCGTTGGCATCAACACTTGTTTCGTAGACGTTATTTGTATCTTCAATATCAAATAGTTCACGTGTACTTTGGATTTGATCTTCACTTAAACCACCACCATATACAACGGTTGGTTTACCCCATTTTTCATCTATAACAGATGTATCGATTGCGAATACGTTCGTGGCAGTGGCTGAAATGCTCATAACGGCTGCTAGAGATACGCCTAATAATTTATTACATTTAAACATTTTTTGTTCTCCTTTTGCGTAAATTTACTTTACTAGTGTATCTTAACTTTATTTTTTGTGCAAAAGTTTTGAATCTTATGTGAAATTTTGTTATACTTTTATGGTAAGTTTAAGCTAACCGGAGGGATAGAAATGCAACTAACACAATCTCAGGAAGATTATTTAGAAACAATATATGTATTAAAGTCTCAACAAGACCATGTTCGTGCTATTGATGTAGCCGCAGCTTTAGGCTTTTCTAAGCCGAGTGTTTCACATGCTTTAAAGGACTTGAAAGAAAAAGAATTGATTTATACAGATAAAACGGGATATATCTTTTTTACAGAACAAGGTCAACTACAGGCAACTCAAGTGTATGAAAGACATGTTTATTTTAAAAATCAATTGCTGCATGCGGGTGTAGAACCGATTCTTGCAGAAGAAGAAGCTTGTCGAATGGAACATACAATTAGTGAAGAAAGCTTTAAAAAATTAAAGGGCAATAAATGCGTTCGATCTTGCATTGATTGTAAGGGCGATGGCTGCAAATAAAAAGGCGTGAAAATCACGCTTTTTTAGTCTTTTGTTTGAGGAATGAATGGGGTCAATGCATCGGCAAGTGAATGAAGGTTACGAGATTGAATGTATACTTTTCCGTTGCCGTGGAATACATTGACTAAACCTTCACCAGTAGTAAATCCAAATGTTCCAGAAGCAATCTTGATTTCATAATCTAAAGAATCATCCCATGCGACAACATGTTCATTGTCGATTGTGATTGGGTGTGCATCGTCTACATTGATTTCCATGATATCTCCATATGCATTGATTAAAAGATCTCCTTGACCAAATGTATGCATGACAAAGAATCCACCTGTTCCACCAAACAATGCTTTTCCTACACTTTGCGTTTTCATTTCATAGCTCACACTATTATCGCAGGCTAGAAAAGCTCCGTTGTTTAAGTAGTAGTGATTTTGTGAATTCACTTCTAAACATACAATTTTTCCTGGAATGGAAGGTGCAATACCAAGCAATCCATCATAACTTGTTCCAGTGGCTTCTGTGATAAACATACTTTCACCACTTGTAAGACTTCGTCCGATAGCTCCTAATACACCACCTAGACCTTTCTTGTTGCTGTTCATTTTACCTTCGATTGTAACATTAGACATGTAGGCCATTGAGCTTCTTTCGATTTTTATCGTTTCATTATTCTGTAAATTGATTTCAACGATAGGGCAGTCGGAATCCCCTTTGATTTTGTAATCCATAATATGATCTCCTTTTCTTTCTTCTATTGTATCAAGTGTATGTGAATTTAACATGAAATATTGAAAAAAATAAAACTGACATAAATGATGTCTGTATAAGAGGTATCTTATGGATAAAGGAGGGTTGCACAAAATAGTCAAGGAAATGAAAAATTTATACAAATTAGTCAAGTTTAAAAAATAAAGAAACCGGTTTGCTTTATGTATCGCTTAAGCATTATTTTGTAGGAATGTAAAGTCTTGTTTTAGAAAAAAATATAAGTATACTTAAGATAGTCATTAAAAATAGTTGAAGGTTCAACTATTTTAGGAGGAATAGTATGAATGTAATTAAAAGAAGTGGAGAAGAAGTCGTTTTTGATGCATCGAAAATTGAAAATGCGATCAAAAAAGCCAATAAAGCAACTACACATAATCAAATGTCTGATGAATTAATTCGTTCTGTGACACAGAGTGTTATTGATAAATGTGAAAATTTAAAGAGAAGTCCAAATGTTGAAGAAATTCAGGATATGGTTGAGGGTGAATTGATGGAGCATCGTTGTTTTGCGGTGGCTCACAACTATATTACGTATCGTTATGAACGCGCATTGGTTCGTAAGGCAAATTCAACCGATAAACAAATCATGTCTTTACTTGAGCGTAATAATGAAGAAGTAAAACAGGAAAACTCAAATAAAAACCCATTGGTGAATAGTGTTCAGCGTGATTATATGGCAGGTGAAGTGTCAAAGGATATCACAAAACGTTTCTTGTTGCCTCAAGATGTTATGGAAGCTCATGAACAAGGAATTATTCATTTCCATGATTCAGATTATTTTGCACAACACATGCACAACTGTTGTTTAGTAAATTTGGAGGATATGCTTCAAAATGGAACAGTTATCTCTGAAACTATGATTGAAAAACCACATAGTTTCTCAACTGCATGTAATGTGGCTACACAAATTATTGCACAAGTCGCAAGTTCTCAATATGGAGGACAAAGTATTACACTTTCTCATTTAGCTCCTTTTGTACAAGTTTCAAGAGAAAAAGCGCGTCGTGAAGTAAAAGAGGAATTGGAATCATTAAATCTAGATTCTTCTGAAGATACAGTAAATAAAATGGCAGAGATGCGTGTTCGTAAAGAAATTGAAAAAGGTGTACAGATGATTCAATATCAGGTCATCACATTGATGACGACAAATGGACAAGCTCCTTTCGTAACTGTATTTATGTATTTGAATGAAGTGCCTGAAGGACAAACTCGTGATGATTTGGCTATCATTATTGAAGAAATGTTGAAACAAAGAATTAAGGGCGTTAAAAACGAAAAGGGTATTTGGATCACACCAGCATTCCCTAAATTGATTTATGTTCTAGAAGAAAACAATATTGAAGAAGGTTCAAAATATTGGTATTTAACAGAATTAGCTGCAAAATGTACAGCTAAGCGTATGGTTCCGGATTATATTTCTGAAAAGAAGATGTTGGAATTGAAAGTGGATGCGAATGGTGAAGGTCATTGTTATCCATGCATGGGATGTCGTTCATTCTTAACTACATACTTAGATGAAAATGGAAAACCAAAATACTACGGTCGTTTTAACCAAGGTGTTGTTACATTGAACTTAGTGGATGTGGCTTGTTCAAGTAAACAGGATGAAGAAGCATTCTGGAGAATTATGGACGAAAGATTAGCTTTATGTAAAAAAGCATTGATGTGCCGTCATGAAAGATTACTTGGAACACCGAGTGATGTAGCGCCTATTTTATGGCAAAATGGGGCATTGGCTCGTTTGAAAAAAGGCGAACCAATCGATAAATTATTGTTTGGTGGATATTCTACAATTTCATTAGGCTATGCCGGATTATGCGAATGTGTATATTATATGACTGGACACCCTCATACTGAGGAGCCGGGAACTTCATTTGGTTTAAAAGTTATGCAATATTTAAATGATGCATGTGCTAAATGGAAGGCTGAAGAAAATATTGATTTCTCATTATATGGAACTCCAATGGAGTCAACTACATTTAAATTCTCGAAACATCTACAAGAACGTTTTGGAATTATTCCTCATGTAACGGATAAAAACTACATCACAAATAGTTATCATGTCCATGTTACAGAAGAAATTGATGCGTTTACGAAATTATCATTTGAATCGCAATTCCAAAAACTTTCTCCAGGTGGAGCTATTAGTTATGTAGAAGTTCCAAATATGGAAAATAATATTGATGCCGTATTGGCGATTATGAAACATATTTATAATCACATTATGTATGCGGAATTGAATACAAAATCGGATTATTGCCAAGTATGTGGATATACAGGTGAAATTAAAATTGTAGAGGATGAAAACCACAAATTAGTTTGGGAATGTCCAAATTGTGGCAATCGTGACCAAGAAAAAATGAATGTGGCTCGTCGTACTTGTGGATATATTGGAACTCAGTTCTGGAACCAAGGAAGAACACAAGAAATCAAAGAAAGAGTACTACACTTATAATCGATTTTCGTTGATAAAACACCGGAATGTGGTAGAATATAAATGAAAAGAGAGTATCCAATAAAGGGTTCTCCTTGGGAAAATGTATAGTTATGAAAAAACTACTTTAATTTCTTGCCGGAATATCGAGGTAGTTTTTTCTTATGTCTTTTCAACTTATGTATTTGTTTGTCCATATCTTCAATTATATGAAGTAGTTTTAAAATTGTTTCAGCAATCTGAACTAATTTGTGGACAATCACTAACAAAATCGATAAGAATATTGCAATAAATATTAAATATCCATGCACAATATCACCTCCTTGGGGTTATTAGAACTCAAGCGTTTTCGTAGCTTAAAGCCCCTGTGACGGTATTAATAACGATCAATACAGCACGTCCCTAGGAGAACTACCTTTAGGCTTTTTTAAGCCATCCCATTGTCTACTCTCAGATATATTGTATCATGTGATTTTAGAAAATAGAAAGAATGATTTTGACATTATAACAGAAAATTTTTGGCTTTAAAAAGTCAAAAGAATTTTTTGTGATATTTACAATTTTGAATTGATCGCTTACACTATATGAACTTTTTAGGAGGCATTTAAATGTACTACGGAAATATAAAAAAGAATGATATCGCAAATGGTAAAGGCGTACGTGTAACACTATTTGTATCAGGGTGTACAAATCATTGCAAGAATTGTTTCCAGCCAGAAACATGGAACTTTGATTATGGTAAGCCTTATACAAAGGAAACGGAAGATGAAATTATGGAAGCTTTAAAACCAAGTCATATTGCAGGATTGACATTACTTGGTGGAGAACCGTTTGAACCAGAAAATCAAAGGGAACTTGTGAAACTTCTTCGTCGTGTTCGTAAAGAATTACCTGAAAAGAATATTTGGTCGTTTACTGGATTTATTTTGGATCAAGACTTGTTAGATGGAGGAAGAAAACATTGTGAAGTCACAGATGAAATGTTGTCTTTATTAGATGTATTAGTGGATGGTCCGTTTAAGGAAGAAGAAAAAGATATCACATTGGCGTTTCGTGGTTCAAGAAATCAAAGAGTGATTGATATGAAGAAATCTTTGAAGGAACAAGAGGTTGTAGAATTGGAAGTTTAATCTTCCAATTTTTTTAACTATTGTTAAGAAAATTTGATATAATGGTTTCATGAACTATAGTGTGATTGTTTTAGCTGCTGGAAGAGGCAGTCGTACAAATTTAGATTATAATAAAGTATTTTATACTTTTGAAAACGGACAAACTGTGTTAAATAAGAGTCTGTCTGTTTTTTTATCAGATGATGAGTGTAAACAAGTGGTTTTAGTTTGTGCTGATTATGAAAAGGACTATGTGAATGAACATTATACATATGATTCAAGAATACAAGTTGTAACAGGAGGGCAAACACGACAAGATAGTGTATATAATGGCTTACAAGTTGTTGATCAAGATTATGTTATGATTCATGATGGGGCTAGACCTTTTGTTGAAAAGAATTGGATTTTTGATTTGAAACAAACATTAGAAACCGAATCGGCTTGTTTATTAATGGTTCCAAGTGTGGATACTACAAAAATTGTTGTGGATGGATATGTGAAAGAATCGTTAGAAAGAAAGCTTGTATATCATGCGCAGACACCGCAATGCTTTAAAACCGATTTGATTAAAGAGTGTCATAAGCTTGCACGAGATAAACAAGTGCAGGCAACAGATGATGCACAACTTGTAGAATGGTTTTCTGATACAAAAGTAAAGGTTGTTTTATCAAGTTTCACAAATAAAAAAATAACTTTACCTGAAGATTTGAAAGGATAGGTATAAAGATGGAATATTCAGCTTTGGTATTTGATGATTGTAAAGAAGTAGAAGATACGTATGATAAATTATTAGCAACAATCGATTTGTTTGCGAATGATGAAAACTGCACACAAATTGTTGTAAGTTGTAAAAGTGTATGGACACTAAGACTTGCTTCATCACCTAAAAATAAGGTGATGCTTGTACAAAGACCGGACAAGCCTTATGTGGCTTTATTGAATGGTTTAAAGGCTGTTAAACAAGAAAATGTTGTTGTGACAGGTATTTCTACTAAACATATAAAAGAAGATGTAGATACATTATTGGATCATCTATCAAGATATCCAGCAATTAATTTCGATAAAGATTTACAGGCATTTGATACAAGATTATTGATGTTCTGTCTACAAAAAGCCATTGAATCCAACTTGGCAATTACATCTTATGCCCAAGCCGTTACGCTTGCAAATACTCCACTTGAATCTGTTGAATGATACGGCTATAGTCGTATCATTTTTAATAAAAACTTAATTATTTTGCATGCTTAAAGGTAGTACAATAGGTATATGCAAAACTCAAATAATTTATCAAAAAGTTATAAAGAAATAATTAAACAACATGTATTTACTTTATTTAATGGAATCAATGTAATATTGGCTATATTCGTATTTTTTACGGGTTCCTATCGCAACATGCTTTTTATGATTACTGTCATTTTAAATATGCTGATTGGACTCTTTCAAGAAATACGATCTAAACGAATGCTAGATAAGCTTTCTTTATTAAATCAGCCAAAGATTCATGTGCTTCGAAATGATATTGAACTTGAATTAAGTGTTGAAGAAGTGAAAGTCAATGATATTCTTATATTATATCCTGGGGATGAAATCAGTTTTGATGGTCATATCGTATCTGGAAGTATTGAATGCGATGAATCCATGCTGACAGGAGAAAGTGATGCGGTATATAAACAAGAAAATTCATCATTGCTAAGTGGAAGCTTTGTGGTTTCAGGAAAATGTTTGATGAAAGTAGACAAAGTAGGACAAGATACATATGCTTATTCGATTTTAAAACATGCGAAACGCTTTAAAAGATATCCAAGCCAGTTACGAGATTCGATTGATACCATTATTAAATGGTGTACATACATTCTAATTCCACTTGGATGTGCCTTATTTATTAAACAATTCATCAAGACCAATTATACAACAGCTACCTTAAATACAGTAGCAGCCGTTGTCGGTATGATACCAGAAGGCCTTGTCTTTTTAACAAGTGTTGCCTTAGCCATCAGTTCATTTAAACTTGGTAAACAGAGCGTTTTAGTACAAGAACTCTATTGTATTGAAACACTCGCAAGAACGGATACACTTTGTTTAGACAAAACAGGTACACTGACACAAGGAAAGTTAAGTGTATGTCATGTAGAAGAAATTAAAAATATTGATGGAATTCTAGGCGATATGATGCAGACTTTACCTGATGAAAATGCGACAGCACTTGCATTAAGAAGTCATTTTAGGACAAGAAATCATAATAAAGTCGTATCTTTTCTGCCATTTTCAAGTCAAAGAAAATATTCAAGTGTGACATTTGAAGATGGAGAATATAAACTCGGTGCTTATTCTTACATTGCCAAAGAGATTGATTCAAAAGTAGAAGAACATATTGAAGAATATACATCTCAAGCTATGCGCGTTATTGTGTTGATGAAAGATGATGTTGTTTTAGCTTATATATGTTTGCGTGATGAGTTAAGAGACGATGCCGAAGATACATTGAACTTTTTTAAAAAACAAGGCGTGGACATTAAGTTGATTTCAGGAGATGATCCAAAAACAGTTGAAGCTCTAGCTAGAAAAGCTGGCTTTACATCTAAAAGTATTGATATGTCCAAAGTACAAGATGTGGAAACTGTAGTTGATTCTTATTCGATTTTTGGACGTGTGACTCCCGAACAAAAGAAAGAACTTGTTTTAGCATTAAAGAAAAGAAATAAAACAGTCGCAATGACAGGAGATGGCGTCAATGATGTCATGGCATTAAAGGAGGCGGATTGTTCGATTGCGATGGGATCTGGTTCACAAGCTTGTAAAAGTGTGGCAAGTTTAGTTTTATTGAAAGATCAAATGAATGCATTACCTGCCATTTTGTATCAAGGACGATGTGTCATTAATAATATTCAAAGAACGGCATCTTTGTTTCTAGTTAAAACACTATTTTCAATTGGACTATCCTTGTTGGCGCTGATATTTTTAAAGAATTATCCATTCAAACCTATTCAATTAACTTTGATTTCCGCTTTGGCAACAGGAATACCTAGTTTTGTATTAACATTAGAACCCAATGGAAATAAAGTGAAAGGTAACTTTCTACAAAATGTCATCTCAAAAGCATTGCCAGGAGCTATATGCGTTATATGTAGCGTAATTGGTGTATCGATTCTAGGTCATTTTATCTATATTTCGCCAAGTGAATATTCAACGATGTGTACAATTCTTGCCGGAGTCAATGCACTTATGGTACTCGTACGCGTATGTGTGCCTATGACAACATTAAGAAAAATATTAGTTACTATCATGTGTATGATATTTGTAGGCTCAATAATCTTATGTAAGAATTTTTTCTACATCGTCCATTTAAGATGGTATGAAATTATCTATGTGATTTTGAATATTTGTCTCATTCCACATATTTTAACAGTTGTATCGTCTTGGATAAAATTATTTTTGAAACAAAAAAAATAAAGTTTGGAAATGATCCAAACTTTTTTCTATCTCCAAACCTCTTCAGCGATTTCTTTGACCAATTTAACTTTAGCCCATTGTTCATCTTCTGTCATGATATTTCCTTCTTCCGTAGAAGAGAATCCACATTGTGGGCTTAAACATAATTGTTCTTTTGCCACATATTTTTCGGCTTCCTGAATTCTTTTCTTAACCTCTTCTTTATCTTCGAGCTTCGCAAATTTTGAAGTAATCAATCCTAGAACGACTTTTTGATCTTTAATAAAGCGAAGTGGACTGAAATCACCAGATCTTTCTGAATCGTATTCTAGGAAAAATCCATCTACTTTACAATGACCAAATAAAATTTCGGCAACAGGTTCATAACCACCTGATGAAAACCAAGTAGATCTGAAGTTTCCTCTACAAATATGCATTGTGATTGTCATATCTTCTGGTTTTGCCTCTAAGGCAAGATTGATCATATCTACATACGATTTTGCGATTTTATCTAGATCAAGACCTCTTTCATTATAGGCCTTTCGCTTATTGGCATCACAGAATTCTCCCCAAGAAGTATCATCCAATTGTAGATATCTACACCCAGCATCATAAAATGCACGAATAACCTTTTGATAAGCAATCGCAATATCGTGATATAACACATTCATATCTTCATAACGTTTGATTGGTGTATATTCTTCACTACGTACGCAACAAATCAAATGAAGCATAGAAGGAGAGGGGATTGTCATCTTACAAAGTGTATCTTGTCCAATGCTTTGTAGATATTTGAAATGTTCTACAAATGGGTGGTTACCAAAATCAATTTTACCTGTAATTTTTAATGTAGCTGCCTTTGGCTGATGTCCTTTAAAATGTACAGACCAATGATCCGCCTTAATTTCTTCAACACCATCTAGATCTGCTAGAAAATCTAAATGCCAATATCTTCTTCTGAATTCTCCATCTGTAACAGCTTGAAGTCCAACTTCTTTTTCTTTTGCGACTAGCTCTTGGATGGCCTTATCTTCAATGGCTTTTAATTGCTTGGCTTCAATTGTTTTATTCGCAAATTCTTCTCTAGCTTTTTTAAGGTAGTCAGGACGTAAAAAACTTCCTACTACATCACATTTAAAAGGGGGTTGTACTGTCATAATTAATTCCTCAACTTTCGTTGGGTTAAGTCTATCATATTTGTCGAGTATAGAATAATTGAAAAAATCTTTATGTTGTTATAGGTAAAAACTATAATAAAAAGAAATCTGGAATTAACCCCAGACTTCTTCAGCGATTTCTTTGACTAATTTAACTTTAGCCCATTGTTCATCTTCAGTTAATTTATTTCCAATTTCACATGATGCGAAACCACATTGTGGGCTTAGACACAAGTTTTCTAATGGGACATATTGACTTGCTTCTTTAATACGGGCAATCACAGTTTCTTTATCTTCTAATTTGGCTGATTTTGTCGTAACCAAACCAAGTACGACTTTTTTATCGG
>OLSK01001505.1_pt1 | contig 17086 bp, 15 predicted proteins | sample 1672781 | NCBI WGS metagenome assembly OLSK01 (sample SAMEA3136723, study PRJEB25190) | human gut metagenome | biome: human gut; feature: human-associated habitat; material: faeces | place: Austria | collected 2013 | reverse complement strand
ACGTTCGGCAATATCCGACTGCGCAACCAGTTGCTCGCGTCCGTGGGGGAAGAGGTCACTCCGGGCGGTTTCACCTACGATTTCCTTGACCAGAAGCCGACCACGATCTTCGAAGCATCCCGCGACTACATCGAACATGATGTTCCGCTGGTGGTGCTCGCAGGCAAAGAATACGGCACCGGTTCCTCCCGCGACTGGGCTGCCAAGGGAACCGTCATGCTCGGCGTCAAAGCCGTCATCACCGAAAGCTTCGAACGTATCCATCGTTCGAACCTGATCGGCATGGGTGTGCTGCCGCTGCAGTTCCCCGCAGGCGAGTCCTATGAGAGCCTCGGCCTTGATGGCACCGAAACGTACGATATCGCCGGTGTTGAAGAGCTCAACAATGGCATCACCCCGAAGACTGTGCGTGTCACCGCCACCCATAGCGACGGCTCCACAACCGAATTTGACGCGGTCGTGCGCATCGACACCCCAGGTGAGGCCGACTACTACCGCAACGGAGGCATCCTTCAGTATGTGCTGCGCAATCTCATGAAATAAATATCAAATGATTGAGATCGGCAAGTGACAAAGCCCGTGTCGCACTGCGCAATGCAGTATGACACGGGCTTTGTTGATGTCGGATTGTTCATGCGTTTGATACTGCGGCGGAATCGGTTTGTCGCGTCACATTGTTGACCCAACGGTACTTCCGATAATGCAGCAAAGCGGGAATCATCTTGAGGCATTCATCGGTATTCAGCAAAGCATAGACCGCCAATACCGGCAGTTTCCATACGAAAGCCGCCAACAGGCCAATCGGCACGACGACAAGCCACATAACAATCGCATCGCAGACAAGCCCAAACCGGGAATCGCCACCGGCAGGGAAAATACCGGCGATGGTCAGATTCGTCATACATCCGCATGCAGCATAATAGGCGCAGATGAACAGCATAACCGACAGATAACGCGTGGCCTGCGGCGTCAATCCTGCCCACTGTAACGCCAAAGGACGTACCGCGATAATCAACAGGCCGGTTCCAACGCCAACTGCCGCCACCAGTACACAGAGCCTATCGCCCATAACCTTCGCCTGATCGAAAGCATTGCGGCCAAGCAGATTACCGACAAGAATGCCGCCCGCATTGCCAAGGCCAAGACTCAAACAGACCAGCAGATCCTTGACGATATTCGCAATGGAATTGGCCGCCACCGCATCCGTACCAAGATGACCCATAATCACGGTGTACATGGTGAAACCGCAACCCCAAACCAGCTCATTGCCCAGCACGGGCAGACTATACTTCCAAAAATCCTTCTGCAACGCCACATCCGGATGCAGCATCATCGACAACCGCAAACGTGTGCGACCATTGCGGCTGGCTACAAGCACAGACCACACCAGTTCAATGGCACGGGAAATCACCGTGGAAATCGCAGCGCCGAAAATACCCAATGCAGGTAAACCGAACCAACCATAGATCAGCACCGCGTTCAGCGCAACATGCACGATCACGCCAACCGTACTTATCGTCATTCCGGTGACCGCCGCACCCACATTCTTCATCAGACACAAATACATCTGCGACAAACCGATGAACAGGTACGAAACCGACGAAACCCGCAAATACTGTGAGCCGATGGCAATCAGCGTTATGTCGTTCGTCATAATCGACATCAACGTTTCCGGAATGAGTAGCGTCAATGCGAAAAACACCAGCGACAATCCGCCGGCATACAGCATGATGAACGCCAATACGCGTTCGACGGCATTCGTGTTGCCCGCACCCCAATACTGGGCCACCAGAATACTCATGCCAAGCGTGAGCGCGGCAAGACACAAACTGAAAATGAACTGGAACTGCGTGGCAAGAGACACTGCCGACAGCTCGTTTTGACCAACGTTCGTCAGCATAAGTGTGTCGGCGCACGATGACAGCGCCAGCATTAGTTGTTGAAACGCGATGGGCAGGGCGAGCGTCAACGTCTGTCGAAGAAACTCGCGCCAAGTGATGGAAGATTGCATGATGATGTGAGGATGGTTAGTGCGTGTAGGAAATGTACGAGAAATACATTGATGGGGTGCGGTCGATGATAGCCAATGCCCGCACCCGAGTGAAATTGCGGTGCGTGAACTAACGATTTACTGAATCGAATCCTTCCACGCGCGGTATTCCGCGGCCTTGCCTTCCCAATATTCACGGTCGGCGTCGGTGATCTCACGGATCACATGGCATGGATTGCCGACTGCCACCGAATGCGAAGGAATGTCCTTGACCACCACTGATCCGGCACCGATCACCACATCATCGCCGATGGTGACGCCAGGGCCGACCACCACATTGCCGCCGAACCAGACATCGTTGCCAATGGTGATCGGACGAGCGCCTTCAGGGCCGGAGGAACGCACCGCCGCATCGATCGGATGATACGGTGTGTACAAGCCCACTCGGGGGCCGAAGAACACGCGGTCGCCGATGGTGATGCGTGCCACGTCAAGGAAAATGCAATCCATGTTGGCATAGAAATTCTTGCCGATGAACGTGTTGCATCCATAATCGCAGTTGAATGGGGGTTCCACGAATCCACCCTCTCCAAATGCGCCGAACAGTTCGTGAAACAGTTCGTCACGTTCTTTGAACGCGTCATATTCGGACGTGTTGATGGCCTGCACCAGGCGACGCTTGCGCATATTCGCTTCCTGCTGTTGCGGACTATCGGCCACATACAGTTCGCCGGAGAGCATACGCTCCCATTCGTCGCGTGCCGGATGATTGGTGGGTTCCACCATGCTGCCTCCTCTGCTGTATTACGTCAATCGATTGACGTGACATATCATGTTCCATTCAACGGCATCATTATTCGTTGACACTGTATTTCGTTGTATTATCGTTCTTGATTTCCGTATTATTTACCGTATCCACTGATGGGGTATTGCATGGGACAGATGGGATTAGACGTTCGTGACAGGCAGATCGGACAAAACGAACAAACGGAACAGCCTGAACTTGCGCAAGACGGTCGTCTTCCATATGAGTTCATGCCGGTCACCAACTGGGGACGCAAGCCTAACGGCGCGGAAATGGTGCAATATGATGCGCCGATGTTCTTCTCATTCACCGAACATTCGCTGCTGCATCAGTATCCGAACATGCGAGCGGAATGCCATTGGCATATCGATTTCGAATTCACCCACATCATCCGTGGACACATGTGGTATTTCGTGAACGGCGAAAGCATTCGTCTCGAAGAAGGCCAAGGCATTTTCGTGAATTCGCGCCAATTGCATTACGGTTTCACCGAGGACGGCACCGATTGCGAATTTTCCTGCACTCTGCTGAACCCTTCATGCATGTGCACTCCGAACACGGTGTATGAACGCTTTGTGGCTCCGTTGATGGCGGACGAACGGCTCCCGTACATGGTGTGTGATCCTGAAGATGAGCATGGATCCGCGTTGCTGGAATGCATGATGCGGCTGCATGATGCGAAATTCGGTCAGATGCCGGCTGCCCAGACCATGCATCCCGCCACCGTTGACAATATGAAATTAAAGGATGATACGGCATCGTTGACCGTGCTCAGCTGTTTTTATACGATGGTGCGTGAACTGACGGCCATAGCGAACGAACATGGCAAGAATGGTTCTTCCAAATACGACAGGAAGAATCCGAAGATCGCTATTTTAAGCAAGATGATTGATTACGTGCAGCACAATTACGTTCGACAGATCACCCTGGAGGAGATTGCTTCAGCAGGGTCCGTCGGCCGTACGAAATGCGCGCAGATCTTCCATGAGATGGTCGATCAGACGCCGATTGAATTCGTCAATGACGTGCGTATGAGAGCTGGAGCGGAAATGCTGGACACCACATCGATGCCAGTTTCCGACATCGCCAAAAAACTTGGTTTCTCATCATCGACATTCTTCACGCGCACGTTCAAGCAGTACATGCATACGACGCCCACAGCCTACCGGAGGAATATGCTCAAGTAGGTCGTGGACGTCGTATGCGATCGCCATGCGGCTGCCACAGTGTTGGCGTCGACTACTTGGCCAACTGCGTTGTGGCGGGGGAAGCCAACGTCGGGCGGGCTCGCCGAATGCGTCCCAAGGCCAAGCCCAGACAGATGAACGCTACCGCGAACATTGCCACCAATCCGGTTGATGACGCCCACGCGCCGTAGTCCACGCCGCTCGAGGAGGCCGTACCCAGTCCGAATACGTGGTCTATCGATGAGCAGAGCCACCATCCAGGCAGCAGTTTTCCGATGATGATCATGGGATCTGGCATCATATCCACGGGGAACGCCATACCGGAAGTGAACATGACCAGCAGAGCGAACACATTGACGAAACCGTTCGTTGCCATTTCATTGAAACCGGATGACCCCAACAGGAATCCGCAAGCGATTGCCATAAGCGTGTAGACCATCAGCGACACGAACGACAAGCCTACGTTCATGGCATTCAGGCCGGTAAAGGACACTCCGGCCAGCGCCATCAACAGGAATGTCACCGCGGTATATGCAGCACATACCAGCAGACCGAACGTCCCGCATGTCAGCATTTGCTGCACTTCCAACGACACCAGACGCGCGGGGGACGAGTAGAGCCTGCGGCGGATTTCGTTGTCGTTGAATGTGCTGACCACGAGGAACGTGCATACCGGCATGACCAGCAACAGTGGATACAAGCCGGTTTTGAGCGTGCCCGCGAATGCCGATGAGCCCGGTGTGGTGCCGTCGTCTTCAGAGGCCGAGGACACCACGGCGATATGCGACTGTTTCATATCGGCGGTGGCAGCATCCAATGTCGTTGCCATGGCGGCGTCGAGCGTGCGCTGTGCCTGCGGCATACCGAGATAGGCGGTACGCGTCAGCGAAAGAAACTCGTTGACTTTCAGCTGTGCGAGCGATCCGGCTCCGGAAGCATAACTGACGACGGTATCTATGGTCGGTTGCGTAGCCGTGGCGTTATCCGCATACTGCAGATAACGCTCGGCGAAACCTTGTGGCACAATCGCAATCAAATCAACATAATTCGATGCGACAGCCTGCTGCAACGATATGGAATCGTCATCAATGGTGACCATCTCACCGTCCAAAGCGAGGTAGGAACGCAACGATTGAGCCACATGCTCGGCGTCGTCATCACGGTCGATTACCGCAATACGGGCGGATTCCGGCTCATACGTCGTCGCTCCGGCAGCTGTGGAGCCACGCATGATCTGCCAGCTGATGGAAAACATCATCGTGCCGATCAGCACCAAGTAGATAATCACATACAATTTGCGCGCTTTGAGAATACGCAGTGCTGCTTTACAAGTGTTCATAGCGTTGCCTCCTCAACAGAACGGTCGCCATACCAAGACAGACCAAGCTCATCGCAGCCAATACGCCCACCGTGGCAAAGAGCGGGCGGAAACTGTCGTAATACAGAATGTCGTAGAACAGATTCGTAATCTGTTGCGCCGGATTCAACATGCTCAACAGGGACGCATGCTGCGCTATCTGATCGCTTAAATCCATGGCGAACGAGCCATACAAACCGGAAAACAGCGACAGCGTGCATGCCAAGGCCGTGCATAATCCCTGCTTGGCACTCGTGGAAACACCCTGTATTGCGCCGATCAACGTGCCGAACGCGCTTGTGGCGAATGACGCCATCAAGCACGCGACCAAGCCGGCCCATTCACGACCGCCGAGAGAAATCTGGCAGCCGAAACGAATGTACAGCATGGCCACGGTCAGACTTAGGAACGAGCAGATCCAACTGGAAAGAAAACCTGCCAGCAGCTGTTGCAGTTTCGGCAGGGGAGCGACGGAACGGCGAATGCCAAGTGCCGACAGGTTTGCCTGGGCCAACGATACCGCGTTCACCGCGAAACTCATGGCCATCATCGCGGCCATGCCGAGCAACGCGTAATAGTAGCGTGCGGTGCCGCTTGGCTTGAAATTCGTCAGCTGCACTTCCTTCGTGAACCCACTCGACGAGCCGATGCTGCCGGTGAACGCGTCATCCAACAACGCGGACGGATTGTGCTGCGCGGCATTGACCACCACGGCGGTGTTGCGATTGTACAGGTCCACGATATTGCCCAACACCGTCAGGGAAATATCCAGACCACTGCTCGACGCCATCACATCCGTGGCGGATGTTTGCGTGGCTTGGGAAATGGCCAGCTGCAGTTTCCCACTACCGTCGACGGACAGTCTGCCTTGCGCCTTGGCGTCAAGCAGCGCTCGATCCGCGGCTTCCATAGATGCGGCTTCCGTGACGGTGATGAGTTTCGGCATGGTGTCACCGTCATCATCGACCTTCGCATGATCGCCATCGGCACCGGTCGCGCCAGTATCGGACGAAATGCCGTCGACCAGCATCTGCGCGCCCGGAGAGGCGCGCCAATCGTCGTTATTGACCACGACGACGTCAACCGTGTGCAATGCGTAACTTTCCGCGATATTGCCGAACATGCCATTGAACATGGTCGCCAGAATGATGGGAAAGGCAAACAGCCAGAACAGCTGCGCTTTCTCCCTGAAATGCAATTTCAGATTGACCAGCAATGTCTGCAACATAATGTCAAACCTTTCGAACCATGATTCCGTCAGTCACGCAACGCCGTGCCGGTCAGTTCAAGGAACACATCGTTCAGCGTCGGCTGCCGGGAGGAAAGATGCCCGATATTCGTGCCATTGGATTTCAGCAACGTCAACACGTCAAGAAGATTGTGATCGCCCCTACGGCAACGCACCGTCAACTCATGACCGTCATAATCGGCGCTCATCACACATGGCAGCGCACGTAACTGTTCCAATGCCTGCTGCGTTCCCGCCTCATGATGCAAGCCACCCAGATCGTCGGTTTCCACACTGATGCGTTCGCCGGTGTCGATCATCGCCTTCAACTCGTCGGCGGTGCCCAAGGCCAAATGCCTGCCATGATCCATGATGAGAATGCGGTCGCAGATTTGCTCGACCTCCTCCATGTAATGGCTCGTGTAAATCACCGTCGCGCCTTCGTGGTTAAGACGCTGAATACCCTCCAGAATCGCATTGCGGCTTTGCGGATCGACGGCGACGGTCGGCTCATCGAAGAAAATCAGATCCGGCTTATGTGCCACACCGCATGCGATGTTCAATCGACGAAGCAAACCTCCCGACAATTTCGACGGACGGAACCTGCGGTAATCGCGCAAGCCCACAAAATCCAGCGCATCCTCAACCAGCGCATGACGGCGTGCCCTGTCAGGCACATACAGCGAGCAGAAATAATCGATATTCTCCTCAACCGTCAATTCATTGAACACAGCCACATTCTGCGGTACAATGCCGATGCGGCGTTTCAGCGCATAACTGGTCGGGCCAATCGGTTCGTCAAACACACGTACCGTGCCCTCATCGAACGTCAACAATGCGAGAATGCAGTTAATCGCCGTGGTCTTGCCGGAACCGTTCGGTCCAAGCAAACCGAAAATCTCACCTTGATGCACGTCAAGATCGAAATAGTCAAGCGCCAGCATATCCCCATACCGTTTGACCAGCTTCGACACCTTGACCGCGCTGCTGGAGCTCTCACCTGTTTGCCTTTCCATACGCTCGCTCATCGGCTCTCCTTACCTCACATGTTCCAACAGCGATAACCGCCGTTTACGATAGTGATTCCATTGTCTCCGACCAAACGGCGACGACATGGTGTCTGAGGTCATAAACCTGGCGCAATACAGCCATATGGAAGATGACAAATGTCACCTTCGTGGCAAAGATGGCCCGCAACGGCGGCAACGTACACTACGCTGGTAAGACATGACCACAAGAAGCTGCGACGATGGAGGAAGGCATGCGGCGATTATTGCTTCAAGCCATATTCCTAACGTTCGGGCTGATCGCAAACCTGTATATCGTCGGAGACGTATCGGCTGAACTGGTATGCGGCGCGTTGCTGGCCATATGCTGTGCCGCGGTAGGGGAATACGCTCGCTCGTCGGCATGGACCATCGCCATACTGTTGATGTTGGATTGCGGCGCATGCTTCACGCCATCATGGTGCGCGATGATGCCGGTCGCCGCATACAACGCGGCCATGCTGCCCGCCATATCACAGAACGTCGAACAACCCCGTGCGGGACGGAACCATGCCGGCTTGCGTTCGCAATTGCCGAACATGCCGCAATACGATGCGATGCAAATCACGACGGTCATCGCACGATGGGCGTGGATCATTCCCGTAGTGGAGACCTTGGTCCGTTGCCGTAATGCAGACGCGCATGCGGATGATATGGGAGCTGCACTCATCGCCGTACTGCTGGCATTGCATATAGTGTTGGGATTCATGGTTGGCCTGTTGTGCGCGCGCAATGTCACGCTCACCCGGCAGAACAAGCGGCTTCAGGATTCCAAACGTGACCAGATCCGCCGGCTGCGCTCGCAATTGGCGGAAAGCGAGGAAGACCGCGCCGCATCGGTTCGTGTGGCCACGCTCGCGGAGCGTACACGCATAGCGCGCGAGATTCATGACAATGTCGGCCATATGCTTACCCGGGCCATCATGCAGTCCGAAGCGGCCCAAGTGGTGGCTCAGGTTTCTGGCCAGGAGCAGGCGGCTCAAGGGTTCGCGCAGATTCACGACACGGTGGGCGAGGCGATGACGTTGGTGCGGGGCGCGGTGCATGATCTGAAAGACGAAGGCACGGATTTCGTGGCGCAGATTGAGGCATCCGCGCATGGTTTGGACGATTCCAGTACAGTGAACGTCACCTTGAGCAACGGCATCGATGCGGCTCCGGCCGCGGTGTCACGCTGTTTCGCCACGACGATTCGCGAGGCGCTGAACAATACGATTCGCCATAGCATGGCGCGCAATGTCGGTATCACCTTGCGTGATTTTCCTGCGTTATGGCAGCTGCGCATACAGGATGATGGCGCCCTGTGGAGCGATGGCTCCCAAGGAAACATCAACGGTATGATGGGGGAATCTTCCGTTTGTTTTCGCCAGTTCCATGATGCCGCGCGTACGGCGACAATGCGTGATGCTTCAGGCATTGGATTGGCGGATATCGAGGAGCGTGCGCGGGCGCTCGGCGGTACCGCGGTGTGCGGCCCGTATCATGAGGGGTGGCGGGTGTTCGTGTCCATTCCCAAAACGGACGATGATGCGGCAGCGTCCGCAACAACGAAGGAGAACGTATGATGCGAGTCGCAATCGTCGATGATGATCCAATCGTATGCTCGTCGCTGTCCACGATTCTCAAGGCGACAGGCACGGCCGATATTGCATGGACGGCCTATGATGGCGAAACCGCAGTAGGCCAGTATGAAGAAGATAATCCGGACGTGCTGCTGATTGACGTGCAAATGCCGGTTATGGACGGTCTTGCCGCGTCGCGAAAGATCATCGACGCCCATCCAAATGCGAAAATCCTGATACTTACCACATTCGCGGACGAATCGTACATCGCCGAGGCGTTGGAAATCGGCACCAAAGGCTACCTGATCAAACAGGATGTCTCATCGGTGATTCCCGCAGTGCAGTCGGTGATGGCCGGACAGGTGGTTATGGGAGCGCAGGTGTTGCGGAAACTGCATGTCAATAAAACGAGTCAGACGCAGCGTCACGTTTCGCAAGCTGGCGATAACGGGGAAAATCGTTTTTCCGGTCGTTTCGCGAATCTCACTGAGCGCGAGCGGGACGTGATGCAACTGGTCGCCGAGGGGTACGACAATCGTGAGATCGCTGCGAAACTGTTTTTAAGCGAAGGCACGGTTCGCAATCGTATCAGCGATATTCTCGCGAAAACGAACACTACGAATCGTACGAAACTCGCGGTCGAATGGCTCGCATGCCAATAGGAAACCGTCGATAAACGGCAAACTCATCAAAACGAACAGCGGTTTCAGCGTTTGCGTAGGCGATAGGCCTTCCACACGTCGCTAAGCTTCTGACCGTTCGACGTGCGCTTCCACACGGTCAATCCCGCCGAACCGCCACCGACGGCACGGGCCGCTGCGGTTGGTGTGGAGTACTCGCTGCCGTCATCCAGTCGAAGCTTGCCTTCGGCGGTGACGGTAGCCACCCAACGTTCGCCCTTGCGCGGCCGATCCCACACCAGCGTCTCGCCGGGAATGAGCAGACCAGCGGCGAGCACCTGCGCGATGGACACGCGTTTGGATGTTGGGGAGGTGGACGTGTCCGTGACTTGCAACGACTCCTCACTGAGCGTGGATAGGTCATTGCGCTCGGCATCGTAACGGATATTCCAATAATCGGCGATCAGACGAACGGTTTCATCCTGGCGGTATTGCAAGGTTTGTGGCGTGCAGTCCGCAATGTCGGCAAGCTCGGCGGTGAGCGGGAAGCGTTTGGAACTCGCCGACAGCAGCATGCGGTCACGACGGTCCGTATAGGATGCCAATCCCGCGATCTGCTTGTCATTGGCCTGACTGAGCGCAAGATTGCCGATGCGATTGACCCAATGGTCGCGCCTCGCCTCAGACCATGATGCAAACGATGAGTCGGAGGCGACCTGTTCCGGCATGATCGGCAGCGCGTTGAGGCTGCGTGGTCGGGTGATACGATGCCCGGCCCGCTGCTCGTTGGCCCGAACCAGAAGCAGTTTCTTCATGGCGGGACTGGTCTGCAGGTCGCCACGCAGATGCGCGAGCGCATTGCGGCGATCTTCGTCGGTGATGAGCAGTCCTCGGATTTGTTGGATGGTGTGGTTTTTATCGAGGTCGCGAATGGTGCTGGCTGCGCGTGTGCGTCGGTTGAGCGGGGTTTGCCTGTTGAGACTGTCCACGCCGGTTACGCGTTCTAGGGCCGCGAGTACGTCGTGAAGTCGTGCAAGGTCGTGGAGTTGAGGTTCCTCGAGGTTTTTGTTCGACGTGCGCGAGGCTGCGGCAGTGTGTGTGCCCGGCGTGGAGAATATGCGTGTGTCGGGATTGCCGAGGTTGCGTATGGAGTTGACGAGCGCCCACATGGCTACTGGTTTCCAGTCGGTGGTTTGGTAGTCGTTGAGGGCTACGAGTTGGCCGATGATGTCGTCTGGCAGGTTGGCGTCGGTCGGGTGTTCGATGATGCGCCATGCGTTGGCGTAGGGTGCGAGCAGGTCGTCGATGAAGGAGATGACGTTCTGCTTTTTGACGAATGGTTTAAGCACGTCCTTGCGGAATTCCTCAAGTAGTTGTGTGCAGACGGCTTTGTGCGAGATGATGAGATGGATGTCGCTGAAGAATTCTTCGAGCGTCTGTGCGTCGTCGCCGAGTGGATCCATGATGTCGTCCCAGCGTGAAGCGTAGGCGTTGCGTGCGGCGGGGGAGATTTCGGCGATGGTTCTTGCTTTGAACACGTCGGATGCGGTGAGGGGAACTCCGCGCATGTTCATGACGTCGAAAATACGGTGTGCGCCGGCGAGATCGTCGGTGGTTACGATGACGAGGGTGACTTCGTTGACGAGGTATGATGCGAATGCGCGGCGGTCTTGTGTGGGCATTTTCGCGAGTTCGTCGAACACTTGTCTGGTGTTGATGGCGATGTTGCGTTGCGCGTGCGATTCGATATCGTTGTCGCGCAGATCGAACAGTCCCTCCAGATCGCCTTCCTGCACGTACATGCGGAAGAAGTTGGTGTCGCGTTCGCGGAGTTTGAGACGTGGTTCGGCTTTGATGCCGCGTAGTTTGTCTCCTGGCTCGACGATGAGGTCGTTGAGGCTTTCCACGAGTTCGGGGTCATCTTCCAGATCGCGGAGCACGGAAATGATGATGGAAAGTGAGATGAGGCGTTGCTGTCCATCGATGACTTGGTATTTGGTTTGTCCATCATGGACGAGGATCAGCGATCCGAGGAAATACGGCGTGTCCGGGTCGTGGCATGCGTCCTGCAGATCGGTGACCAGTTGCGCAATGTTTTCCGTCTGCCAAGTATATGCGCGTTGGAATGATGGGATTACGAACCGGTAATCCGAAGTGAAGATTTTGCCTAAAGGCTTTTCCGTTGCACTGATTGACATGGCGTTCCCCCTCATTGCGTTGCTCTGTGTTCAAGTGTACGAGTGCATGATGTCATAGTCGTGGCGGCAGGTCGGCGCGTTCTACCAAACGGGCCATCTGCACGCGGCCCATGCAGAGTTTATCTGCGGCGGATGAAATATGCGCTTTGACCGTGCGTTCTGAAATGAACATTTTCTCGCTGATTTCCGCATTGGTGAAGCCCTCGGCCGCGAGAATCACCGCTTCGCGTTCGCGTTCCGGCAAGGCGTCGAGCATGGCACGTGCTTCGTCACGTCGGGACTGAGTCTGTTGCTGGTGCAGGTGGACACAGCGCTGACGCGTCCGGAGGAATAATCCTCCAAAATCAGACGCATCATCTGGCAGATCATCGGATCATCATCAATCACGCCGACGGTGATCGGCTGCTCGTCATGGTTACGCTCGGTGCTCACCCAACCCATGGTAGTCGCACATCAAGGTGGAAGACGTTATGTTGGTCAAAACCATATTGGCATGCTCCACCAGCTCTCCGAACACGTTCCGCCAAACTGGGAAGTCCAGCCCCCTTCCTTGGATTTGCCGTATCGGGATGAGATTGCGATATCGTCGGATTGCTGACATGCACATGCACTCCTTGTGAAGGATTCGCATTGAACTGCAACGTCACCGGCGTTCCAAGCGCATGTCTACGCGCATTGCTTTGCCTGTCCGTCCTAAATGTTTTCCGATAAAATGGACGCTATTGATTCCTAATATTAAAACCAACTTGCTCTTTCGTCCCTAAATTCGGGCAGGTCACTATGCTCATAAGGATTATAATTATTCAAATTGCAACCAAACTCTTTCAATGATTTTATTTTATTATCCTTTGTCCATTCAACCAGGGAAATTCCATCAAATTCCTCTATGCTCCCATTGTTCATTTCATTTTTGAAATACCACTCCACAATCGTCTGATTTCCTTTGTGGAAAAATTGTTTGATTTCCCAAGCAACGACTTTGCCACGAGTATTCCATTCCTGAAACCAGTGTTTTACGATTTGACGGTTATTATATTTTGGACCCCAACTTTCAGTATAAATTACATCTTCTGCAAAAATATTATCAATACCTAAATCCTGTTTTGTAAGCCACATTTCAAACCATAAGTGAATAATTTTTTCTCTTTCATTCACAATCCAGCACCTCACTAACTTCCGATTTTTCGGTTTCATTCTACATCAAAACTATGAACAATTCAACCACAGAAAGAGAGGTATCAACTATGTATTACACCCAAGAACAAATAGACCGCGCCAACCAAGCCGACCTTGTTTCTTTCCTGCAATCACAGGGCGAGCAGCTTACCCGCGCCGGGAACGAGTACCGCTGGAAACGGCACGACAGCTTGACTGTCCGGGGAAACAAATGGTACAGGCACAGCCAGAGCAAGGGCGGCGGCCCCGTTGACTTCCTCATGGAGTTTTTCGGAAAGAGCTTTACCGAAGCCGTTGAACTTCTCACAGGAGAGAAAGGCGCAGCCCCACCGCCGGACAGCCCCGCGCCCCTCTCCGACTTCCGATTGCCGCCCCGCAGCCCCACCGCCGAACAAGTGAAAAGGTATCTTACCGAAGCCCGCCGCATTGATGAAGATGTGACGGGCTTTTTCATTTCCAGCGGCGATATTTACGAGGAAGCCGCCCATCACAACGCCGTATTCGTCGGCAGAGATGAAAGCGGCATACCGAGATACGCCCACCAGCGCGGCACAGCCGGGAGCTTCCGGCTTGATGTGAAAGGCAGCGACAAAGCCTTTAACTTCTGCTACCGTGGCGAGGGCGAAAGGTTGTTTGTCTTTGAAGCCCCGATAGACCTCTTATCTTTCCTCTGCCTGTTCAAAAAGGACTGGCAGAAGCAAAGCTATCTGGCGTTGGGCGGCGTGGGAGAAAAAGCCCTGTTGCGCTTTCTCTCTGACCGTCCGAACATCAAGACCGTTTTTCTCTGCCTTGACAGCGACGAAGCCGGAAACGACGCTTGCAGCCGCCTTGCAGAGCTTGTGCCGGAGGGCTTGACCGTCCATCGGCTTATCCCTCTTTTCAAGGACTGGAACGAGGTATTGCAGCACCGGGCAGAAATCACAGACGGGAAGTATTTGCGGGAAGCAATCTACGGCTTGAAAGAGCCGCCGCAGGAAGAAACCGTTGAGATTATCCGCATGAGCGAGGTTGACACACAGACCGTTGAATGGCTATGGAAACCGTATATCCCCTTTGGGAAAGTAACCATAGTACAGGGCAACCCCGGCGAGGGAAAGACCACCTTTGCGCTGCGCCTTGCCGCTGCCTGTACTACTGGCGGGACGCTTCCGGGCATGAAGCCCATGCAGCCGTTTCAAGTGATTTATCAGACCGCCGAGGACGGTTTGGGCGATACCGTCAAGCCCCGCTTGATAGAAGCCGCAGCCGACCTTGACCGGGTGCTTGTGATTGATGAAGCAAAACGGGAGCTTACCCTGTCCGACGAGCGCATAGAGAAAGCAATCATACAGAACGGGGCGCGTCTGATTATCCTTGACCCCATACAGGCGTATATGGGCGACAAAGCCGACATGAACAAGGCAAACGAGGTACGCCCCATTTTTCGCCGCCTTGCCGAAGTTGCGGAGCGTACCGGGTGCGCCGTTATCCTTATCGGACACCTCAACAAAGCTGCCGGAGGACAGAGCGCATACAGGGGCTTAGGTTCTATCGACTTTAGAGCCGCAGCAAGGAGCGTCCTTTTAATCGGGCGCGTGAAGCGTGAGCCGAATGTGCGCGTTATCATTCACGACAAATCTTCCCTTGCGCCGGAGGGAAAGCCCGTTGCCTTTTGTCTTGACCCGGAAACAGGCTTTGAGTGGATAGGCGAATATGATATAACTGCCGACGAGCTGCTGTCCGGCGCGGGCGGCAACAACGCCACCAAAACCGAACAGGCTGAAAAGCTGATACTTGACCTACTGGCAGACGGAAAAGAGCTTGCCAGCGAGGACATAGAGAAAGCCGCAGCCGACGCGGGGATTTCTGCCCGTACTGTCCGGGCGGCAAAGAAAAACCTTGACGGGCGCATTACCTCAAAGCGTATCGGCGCAGCATGGTATCACGCCCTAAAAAAGTGAACTGGCAAAATCCAAGTGGCAAAACCCAGATACCTTGCCACTTTGCCACTTCGCCACTTCAACCATAATTCCACAGCCCCATGTATGACCGCGTGGGGCTTTATCGTGGAAAAAAGAGCCTATGTTGCGTCAATAACTCAAAAAAGCACTTGACAAAACGCTTCATGGGGCAAGCCGGAGGACATCAGGCCGTATATGGATGATAATTTTGAAAACAATGTCATCCTTACTCAGACCGAGGCGCTGACCATGAACAGCCGCCCGAAGCAGCCAAAGTACGCCCGGAATAAGAACATCATGGTCATCGGCGGTTCAGGTTCCGGCAAAACCCGTTTTTTTGTGAAGCCCAACCTCATGCAGTGCGTCTCGAAGGATTATCCGGTCAGCTTCATAGTCACCGATCCGAAGGGCACCCTCTTGGTGGAAACAGGAAAGATGCTTGAGAAAAACGGGTATGCGATCAAGTCGCTGAACACGATCAATTTTAAGAAATCCATGCACTATAACCCATTCTCGTACATCCGCAGCGAAAAGGACATCCTCAAGCTGGTCAATACAATTATCGTCAACACGAAAGGAGACGGCGATAAGTCCGGCGAAGATTTTTGGGTGAAGGCTGAAAAGCTCTACTATACAGCCCTCATCGGGTACATCTGGTACGAGGCACCGGAACACGAGAAAAACTTTACTACCTTGCTCGAAATGATCAATGCCTCGGAAGCCAGAGAGGATGACGAGAACTTCAAAAATCCGGTGGACATCATGTTTGACGAGTTGGAGGCCAGAGACCCGGATCACTTTGCGGTGAAGCAGTACCGAAAATACAAACTGGCGGCTGGCAAGACGGCCAAATCGATCCTGATTAGCTGCGGTGCCAGACTTGCTCCCTTTGACATTGCAGAGCTGCGGGAGCTGATGAGCTACGACGAATTGGAGCTGGACACCCTCGGAGACAGGAAAACGGCCCTGTTCGTGATCATCAGCGATACGGATGACACCTTCAATTTTGTCTGTGCCATCATGTATTCTCAGATGTTCAATCTGCTCTGTGATAAGGCGGATGACGAGTACGGCGGCAGACTGCCTGTTCATGTCCGCTGTCTTCTGGACGAGTTTGCGAACATCGGCCAGATACCGAAGTTCGATAAGCTCATCGCCACCATCCGCAGCCGGGAAATCTCGGCGGCAATCATCTTGCAGTCCCAGTCGCAGCTCAAGACCATCTACAAGGATGCGGCTGACACGATTGCGGGAAACTGCGACTGCACCCTATTCCTCGGCGGAAAGGAAAAATCCACTCTGAAAGAACTCAGCGAAGTGCTGGGCAAGGAAACGATTGACCTATACAACACTTCGGAAACCCGTTCCACCAACAATTCCTATGGGCTGAACTATCAGAAGGTCGGTAAGGAGTTGATGTCTCAGGACGAAATCGCCGTCATGGACGGCAGCAAATGTATCTTGCAGCTTAGAGGCGTGAGACCTTTTCTCAGTGATAAGTACGACATAACGAAGCATCCAAGATACAAACTGCTAGCTGACTACGATAAGCGAAACGCCTTTGACATCGAGAAATACCGCTCCCACAAGCTGGTGGTCAAGCCCACCGACACCTTTGATCTCTATGATATGGGAGAGATCAAAGAAGACTAAAGCCCCGTCGCTGCACTGCGCAGTGAGCCGAGCCTGACGGCAAGGTTCAAAGCAGAACAGCGACGGGGCTTCTTTTTTATGCCCATTTTCAAAAAACAACATGAAATCAGGAGGAAAAATCTATGGCATTTATCACTCAGGCAGTCACGGTCCTGCAGACTCTCGTTATTGCCCTCGGTGCTGGCCTTGCCGTGTGGGGTGTGGTCAATCTGATGGAGGGCTACGGCAACGACAACCCCGGTGCGAAGAGTCAGGGCATCAAGCAGTTCATGGCTAATTAAAGGGAACAAAAAGAAAGGAAAAGCACAATCCAGACGGTATCAG
>OLSK01001504.1_pt1 | contig 17094 bp, 15 predicted proteins | sample 1672781 | NCBI WGS metagenome assembly OLSK01 (sample SAMEA3136723, study PRJEB25190) | human gut metagenome | biome: human gut; feature: human-associated habitat; material: faeces | place: Austria | collected 2013 | reverse complement strand
TTTAGATGTATAGCCTAATGGTTTTAACTTTGAATATAACGATCTTAATTTCCTGTAAATCTTTGTTCTGTATATTTTTTCATAATATTCCTCCTTGTTCTGCCATGGAAGGATGTCCCTTTTTCCGTATAGGGCAATCATTTGTTTTTCCTACGGCAACAGTTTTTTTGCTTTTTACATTTTAGTATGGTAAAGTAGGGTTGTCAAGTGTTTTTATGGAATTGTTAATATTTTACCAAAACAATCGTTACTGTTCCCTCTGTTCTCAGTAACGTAACCCAAATTCATTCCGGATTGCCGTAACATCTTTCTCTGATACTTATAGCAAGCCTCGTAAATAATTAGCCAAAAAGCAAGTCGAAATCCCTCGAAAGTTTCGGCTTGCTTTTTTGAGTGTGACGGCGTATATTTAAATCAGTTAACAGATCTTTTAACTGTCTTAATTGTTCTTGTCAGGTCATCCTGATATCTTTTTATTACTTCTTATACAACATCCATTTTTATCCAAGTCAGTGAATGAGACAAGTCAGGCGGATAAAATCATCTGCTTCGCTGCTCAGTTCATAACCGAATGACTGTGAAAGGAGGTCATCCATGTCTATGTTTATCCACGCAATTATCGTAATCCTGCTTGCTGTGCTGGCTATGTGGATCGGGCTGCTGATTCTTGTGTGCTGGGCTTTGGCAGCATGTGCAAGCAGACGGGATTCTTATCTGGAAAAGGATTATCGGGTGAAATAAAGGAAGTCTGCGCATGGACGCTGAGTATTGCCGATAAGTTTATTCATTACTTTTCCATTAAAGTACAGGGTTGCAGAACCGCCTCCATCCAGGTTGTAAGCATAAGTACAGCCGTAGGATTTGAAAATATTCACCATATCCCAGTGATTAAGACCATTATAGCTGCCGGTATCTGTTACAAGGAGTACATAATCGTTGGGCTTTACCATTCCTACCGCTGTACGTGGATAATATTTTTCTGTTTCAGCCCATGGAAGCTGGGCTTCGCCATCTTTAATAAGAACCGGACCAAAATTATATGTATCTTTTACACCGGCTGCAAGAAGATTTTTTCCCATAAGTCCCTGTGCCGGAGTATAGATGGTTCCGTCTTTCTTTACTGCCATGACGGAATAACTGGTCATGTAATCACCATAGATAATCCCGTTTTTGATGCACATGCCAAGGGGGGATGGTTTTCCTGTACCATAGTCGAAAGCACTGCCGTTTACTCCGATAATGCCTCCATTTGAGGATACTGCATCAGAAGTTGTCTGTCGGGATCCGCCATAAGTTCCGTTGGAGAGGGCGGATTTCAGCTGTTTGGCATTGGATGTCTTTATATGCGCTACCCAGTAGGAAATTCCATGGACTGATTTGCGTTTAAGTTTAATATTAAGAGTGCTGCTTTTGTATTCGTAAGTATTGCCGCTTTGAGTAACTGTTGGTTTAGTATTTGTCGGTTTAGTATCTGAAGATTTTACACGCTGCCCTTTGCTGTTTACATAATATTTACCTATCCAGGTATTTTTTGCCATCACTCCTGTTTTCTTGCTGAAATAGTAATAATATTTTCCTATCTTCTGCCAGCCCTTTGCCATGGTGGAATTGCTGAGGAAATAGTATTTTTTTCCATCCTGAGTAAGCCACTGCCTGGCAATTGCCACGCCGGATTCATTGAAATAATAGGTATATTTATCACCTGTTGCCCAGCGATTGCGGAACATGGCACCATTTTTACGATTGTAATAGTATTTATTACCGGAACGCTTCATCCACCCGGTGAAACGTTTGCCGTTGGCAATACTGTAGTAATAATAACCTTTATACTTAAAAGAACCGCAGATCAGACGCCCCTTTGAATTATAAAAATAGTAATCTCCGTTTATTTTCTGCCATCCCGTTTTCTTCGATGTGATGCTGACGGAGGTTCTGTCCTGTTTCACATATGTAGCTGCATTTACGGTAACTGCACGCATACTGATGCCTGCTGTCAGAAATAATGCCAGTATCAGAAATACCGCCACTTTTCTGAATGGTAATTTTCTTTTCATGTCTTTCATCTGCCTTTCCATGATGTCTGATATGCCCATATAAGGGAATTGCTATAAATATATTACCGATATGTCCCCTGCGATTTCTTTACCCGACAATTCGACAGACCGAGCGTTGTCAGATAATATTCCATGTCTCTCTCTGACATCAGACACTTTGGCCCTATAACGAGTTCCTTTATCAGCTGGTCAAGGCAATCTGAAAAATCAAAATCCACATATGATATCAGCTGACTTTCTTTTACATAGTAGGAATAGTTATATAAACGTGCACCGAGAGAAAGTTCAACTTCTCTTCCCATCAGAAACTGTTTCGGCGAAAACTCGCACAATCGGATTTCGCTTTCCTCTCTGAAAAACGGATTTTTCATGTAAACAGATTCCTGAAATAATTTCAAAAACTTTTTCTCAAAACAGTTCATGACTTTATCCAGTACTTCTATCTCATAATCCTGCTTCTCCTCAATGCTTTCCCGACATTGTTCTTCTTTCTGTAATATCTTCTCGATTTCATCAACCAATTCATGCACTATCTGATGTACAACTTCTCTCTGCTCTGCTTCAGAATAACTAATCTTATGTAATGACACAATTGACGGCTTTGAAATCTCCGGAGAAACCGTTACAACTTCTTTTAATACATCCAGGTCAAATCCGATGGCAGCTCCGCGCCCGTCATCCGCATATCCCCGCCACTGACTAAGCAGATCATTCTGATACGAAAAACAGGTTACATAATATCTGAAGTCTGCATGATTTTCATTGAAAAATTCATCTGTAAACAGTTTCACATATCCCATCAATCTCTCTGATGAAATCTTTGATCTGAATAAATCTGAAGCATTTTCATAAGCTCTTTTAAATTCTGCGTCATAATACCTGCAGATCCAGCTGATCTCCATGGAATCATTGGATTTCAGGATATTTGTCAGACGGAGGGAACGATTTTTCAAAATAGAATTCAATGATTCTAAACTGCAATAGTGATATACGATCATATTTTTTCTTCTCCTGTAAATAATTGTTCTTTTGTAACCATTCAACATTCTGCCATCCCCAAAAAAATTCTATAGCAAAGTTCATCAGCAAAAGAACTTACGGAAAGTTTATATCAGTAAGTAACAGAATTATTATATCAGATACATCTTATGAATCTGTAAACTTATAGCAACCCTCGTAAATAATGCATATTGATTAAGAGGTTTGCTATAGAAAAACATTGCTTATACTTATAATATAATAACTGTTTTTTATAAAGAAATCCCCATCCACTGTTTATTATTTTGCAGCAGATAGGGATATGTTGAGGTTAATAGTTATATGCTCCCTCATAGGCATTGCACCTGTCTAATTTCCGTGACTGATTCTGACAGGAACTGCATCTGTCGCAGAACTCCTGCTCATAACAGGTGGAACAGGCGCATGTCCTGCAGGCTTTGCGGTCATAGCCTGAGGTATTGCCGTGAGGAAGTGTGCTTTCTGTTGCATTACCCATAATATCACCCTCCTTGTGTGCCGGTTACTGTTCATCCAATTTTAAGTACAAACTCCATGAACGAACAGATTCCTTATATCCTGTATTATACGCTCACAGAAAGGGAATACAAGTAATTAATAATCTGTTTTCTGGTAAAATCTTCCGTTTATGTAATCGGTTTTGATAATATTTACAAAAGCCTTCGGATCGATCTCATGTACCTTCTTTACCAGATATTTTGCTTCTTCTGTAGAGACTACAGAATAGATCATACTGGTCTTCTCGTCTGTGTAACATCCGGTACCTTCAAAACGTGTCGCCGTATGATTGGTAAGTTTGAAAATCTCCTCATAAATCTGATACGGCTCCTTCGTGATAATGAACAGCGTATGCTTCTTATATCTCTGATGCAGCATCTGAATCACCTGAGTAGAAGTAAACTGGAAGATAATAGAGTAAAGTGCCCTGTCCCATCCAAAAAGCAAACCTGCCACAGTCAGGATCACTGCGTTTCCACACAGGATATAATTCCAGATATCCCTGCCATTTTTCTCGGAGAAATAAATTGCAATAAAGTCAGTTCCACCTGTACTGGTATTACCGATCAGACAGAGACTGATACAGAATCCATTGATCAGACCACCAAAGATACTGATCAACAATGTGTCATAAGTGATCGGCTGACTGGGAATTATATCCGTAAGCAAACCGGAAAGCACGATCACACAGACAGAACTTATCGTAAATTTCTTTCCAATAAACTTCAGACCAATAAATACAGGAATAGAGTTCAGCAGTACATTAATCAGCGTATATGGAACTGCAATCCCCATAAATGTCTGAAAAATGTTCTGGATCAGCAGAGTAAGTCCTGTAAATCCTCCCGGAAAAAGACCGCCTGCACGAACAAATGTCTTAATATTCAACGCCATGATCGTTGCAGCCAGAACCGCACAGCCGTAACGCTTGGCTTCATGTTTTAAATTAAGTTCCTTCATAATCACGTTTCCTCCCATCTCGCCAAACAGTTCAAATTGAACTCATGTGAAATTGCTTTTCACAATCTCTGCAGGAGACTTAACTGATTCGGCTAAAAAGCAGTTTTCCGTCAATGACAAACAAAAGGAAACCTTTCTACGCCGTTACTGAAAACTTATAAAAAGTTATAAACTTCTATGTTTCATTCCTACTTCAACGAGTATGCTTTTGATGATATAAATATCTATCTACTCACAAGTTCTTGTACTCTCCATAGGCGTAAATTCCGGACTAACGTATCCGTACATATTTGCATTAACGTTTCAGTGTCAGCTTGCAAATTGTTCTCCATAAGTCTTGAGATTTATAGATGCCTGGAAGTCTCTGTCAATCATATTCCCACACTCACATCTATAAACTCTGTCAGATAACTTCAAATCTTTTTTGATATTTCCACAACAGCTGCAAAGCTTTGATGATGGATAAAACCGATCAGCCACAATAAGCTGGATCCCTTTATCGCTGCATTTGTATTCGAGCTGTTTTCTAAACCAAAAAAATCTCTGTTCCTGGACTGCTTTGGATAAATGTCTGTTTTTCATCATTCCGCTGACATTCAGATCTTCAATACATATAAATCTTGGTTTTCGATTTATGATCTCAGATATGGTCTGATTCAAATAGTTTTTACGGATATTTGTTAATCTGTGATTTCGTTTTAATAAAAGTTTTTCCTTTTTGATTACATTATTTGTTTTACAGTAACTTTCTCCTTTTTTATTTTTCTCGTAAGAACGAGAGATACTACGCTGTAATCTGCGTTTCTGTTTTTCTAATTTTTTTACTTTCTGACTCTTATTGATGTTCTTATACTTAACGGCATCAGAGCAAACAGCTAGATCTTTGATTCCCAAATCTATGCCGATTCCATCATGATTAAGCCTGTCCTTGCAGTCCGGAAATTCTACACATACGCTAATCCACCAGTTTAATCCATCAAAGGATACTCTCGGATTCATATATTTAGCATCTGTGGGAATACGTCCATGTTCTGCGAGTCTTACCCAATTCAGTTTTTGTTTATTCGCTTTCTTACTAGAAGAAAACCCTTCAAATTTAACGTGGGTATTACTGAATTGTATCTTGATATTATCTTGATAGAATTTAGGCATTGATTTCTTTTTCGACTTAAACCTTGGGTATCGTTGTAAACCCTTAAAAAAGTTTTTATAGGCTAAGCAAGCATCTTTGATTGCCTGTTTGGTTACATTATTTGAAATGTTTAGCAGCCACGCATATTCATCAGAATGTCTAAGCTTGGTAAATTCCTTTCTGAGTTCTGAATTCGAGAGGAATCTGCCGCCTTTTTCATAGTTTTCCTTTTCCTTAGCTAAAGCCCAGTTATAAGCGAATCTTGAAGCACCTGCATACTGAAACATCTTAGTTTTCTGCACATTGTTTGGTATCAACATTACTTTTATGGCTTTTACCATCTGTTTTCTCCTGTGTCATATTTACTCAAAGCATCAACACCTTTCAATAATATTCCTCCCTAATATCTTATAAAACTCAACATGTGCTTATATGATTTTATAATTTATATTTAACTGCTAATAACCTCCTGTTTGCTCAAGTCCGGCGCGTGTGCGCGCTCTTTTCTATTATTATAGCCGCAAGCGTTCCGGCACGCAACGCATTTTTGCACGAATCCTGCGGAATCCCGTCACCCGAGAAAATCTTAGCAGCCAGACGTCAGCAGCCTTGCTTGAGAAAATCCTCCGGTCCGGCGTCTGCAGCCTTGCTTGAGAAAACTGCTCCACCTTGGCGTTTCTATTCCCAGTCAATGGCAAGGCTTTCCGGGTCACGCGACTTGACGGAAATCGGATATTCCTCGGTCCGGGCCGTTGTCAAAGCATTGTTCAGCATTTTGGCCAGCCGCAGGGCGTCCGCATCGGAGAGCACCAGCCCCTCCTCGGTATATCCACCCGGCTCAAACCCCGGCCGGATATATTCCCATACGATCGGCTCCGCGGCATTTACGCCTTGCGACAGATCCGCCGCATAGACCAGATCCGCGTCAAAATCAGTAAAATAGTCTCCGCTTTCCTCTCCCTGCTTCAGCTTAATGCCATACAATGCCTCCACCTCTTTCGGGTCATCCGGTTTATCCCCAACCCGCCAACGGTCAATCGCCACACGTACCCTGCCGTCTCCGCAGTCCGGCTCAAACTTCACATCCGCATCCGTACCGAGCTGGGGAAAATTTTCCGGGCATGTCATATGATAAATGCCCTGCTCCGCTTCCGGCTGCTTCCCCCAAAGACCAAGGAAGCCAAGCGGTGTACCGCTGTTCATTTCCTCTTCACTGACAATCTGTGGGTCAAAATAAGGGCTGTATCTCCCATCCTCATGTTTCTGAATGCGTACGATCGCGATCTGCGGCTTGTCCTGTACGCTTGTCCGCACATAGACCTCTCGGTGAAAGAAATCCATATCCTCCGGCAGTTCGTAATCAGCGATGATCTCATAGGGCTGCAGCATGCCGAGTTGTTTGTTCAATGCTCGATCCAGTGCCGCGTCCGAAGTACGCACATACTCGCTTTGCGGCCGCAAAGCCAGCACACAGACCGCCAGCAGAATCAGGATCAGATTGCGCAGGATCTTTTGCCTGCGCGTCAGCGGCGGCAGCTTGCACGTCCGCCTGCTTTGTGTCTCACTCTGTTTCATCGAAATACCCCTTCTCCTTTAACTGCTCAACGCCCTCCGAAAAATCGAGCACGCCCTCCGCATGCTGCCCGAACTGGTCGAACCGCAGATAAATCTGCGGGTGGTCAGGATCAAACGGAAGTCGTATGGTGCTCTGCCGCAAAAACTTTTGTCCCGGTGCGGAGATACTAGAGTACAGAATCTCCCTCTGCGTACTGCCGTACAGCTTCCCATCCGCGTTTAAGAAGCTTTCCAACGGCGCATAACTCATGAACGCCTCGCCGTCTTTTCCGGACTGCGTGTACACAATTTCCAAAAAACTCCATTCTTTGTTTCCATTCGTCTCAACGCCGTAAATATCGGTAAATTTGACCTGAAAGCCCACAAACGACACCGTCTCACCGCATTTAACATGAAACAAGATCTGATTGTTTCCCTCACTGTATTGCCGCTCAATGCCTGTTCTGGCATCGCGGTAATACCCCGCACGCAAATTTTTATAAACATCCAGCGCACCGATTCCGTATACAAACAGAGCCGCCACCATCAATATACTTGTCAGGACCCACAAGCGGCCGATCCACGGATCATGCGCCTTGTTCAATTCCTTGCCGAGTGTCTTGGCATCGCCCATACGCCGCACCGCCTCCGCTTCTGCCTCCGAGGTCGTCAGCCCGTCGCGCGCCGCAAGATACTCTCCCTCATCTTCCAGATGTGCCGTAAGCTCCGCGCGAATCTCGTCGTGATCCAAGCTGAAACGCACCTCGCGCAGGACAGCGTCCAAAAAAATTTCCCTTGTCATCATTTTCCCCCGATGTTTCCCCGCCGCAGCGCCATCCTCCTATACGTCCGCGAGCACATGCTGCACCGCCGCCTGAAACGTCTCCCACTGTTCCCGTTCCTGTGCAAGCTGCGCCTGGCCGAGCCCGGTCAGCGCATAATACTTGCGTTCACGCCCGACCTCGGTCCGTTCTTTGTACGAACGCACCCAGCCCTTACTCTCCAGCTTGTGCAGAATCGGATACAGCGTGCCCTCACTGTAGAGGAACGTCTTGTCCGAACGCTCCTCCAGCGTGCGGATCATCTCATAGCCGTAGCAGTCCTTCTCCGCCAGCAGACTCAGCACCAGAAGCGTCGAGCTGCCGCCCATCAGTCCTTTATCGATTTTCATAAGCCCCTCCTGTGTTTACAATGCCTGCGCCGCTAATCGCTCCGTTCGCCGCACATACCTTGAAGTTCTATGCTTTCTGTTTTACTCATTATACATAGAAGTTCTATGCTTGTCAACAATTTTCTAATATCGTTGTGAATAAAGATTCAATGCTTTCCATGGTGCTTTCATAAGGAATATTTTGTACTCTAAATTGTTTCGCATATTCCATAAGTCGGTTCAGGTCCTTATCTTTTCTGGATATATAGTTCTTTTTTTACTGTATAAACTTTATATTTTCCATTCATTGTTAATCGGTGCGTATTATAGCCGCTGTACACTGTTAACGTAGGAACGAGGGGTTCTCTTTCTGTCAGGCCATGATAATAAAATGCCTCATCATGAGAAAACACAGCATTTGGGCATCTTTGGTGAAGAATAACAGTTCGTCGATCCCGCTATCCTTTTTTGTATATATGCCATGGCTGACATTTTCAAATTCTTTATTCATAGCGTCACCAGCTTTTCGTGCTTATGTTATATCCCGAGTTTGCCACTTCCTCTCACAATAATATAAAACTTTTTCTGTATTTTTCAAGGTTTTCCTTGATTTTTTTATGCCCTTATGATATACTATATAAGTGGGTATATAAGTATATAGGAGGCAGTGTATGTTTGTCGAATCTTTTAAAAATAACGGGATCCCTTATCTCAGACTGGTTCGCAATGACCGCATCACAAATAAAAACGGTGTCAAAACATCAACCAAAAGAGTAGTTCTTAACATCGGCCCACTTTCCCGCTTTGATGACGGTCAGCCGGATTATGTTGATCGCCTGAAAAAATCTTTTAAAGCAGGTAAACCCCTCATTTCGGCTCTTTTACCATACTGTGAAAAAGAACAGGCTGAAGAAACTTATCCCACCCAGATACGAGAAGGAAGCCCTGCGTGCGTGGGACATCCCAGACTTTTTTCTCATGTACTTTTGGAAAGAATCCTGGAAGAGCTCGGACTTAACACCTTCTTCTCTTCCTACAAGGGATTTACCAAACTTCAATATGATGTTTACGGCTTTGCAAAACTCCTGATCTTCGGGCGCCTTTTGAATCCCGCATCGAAAAGTGCTACCGTAAGACAAAACTTCAATTATCATGAACCGATCCTTTCGGACGGTTTTAATCCGGATAATGTTTATGACACCCTGACCTTTCTTTATGAAAACAAGGATAAGATCATACGGCGCATCAATACAAATCTTGTAAAAAAGGCGCATCGCTGTCCGCAAATCATTTATTACGATGTTACCAATTTCTATTTCGAGATTGAAGATCCGGATGACGATATCCTTGACGAAGACGGCACGGTACTGGAAAAAGGGATGCGGAAAATGGGTGTATGCAAAGAAGAACGAAAACTTCCGATCCTGCAAATGGGGCTGTTCATGGATGATAGCGGTATCCCGATTGCTGTAGAATCCTTTCCCGGAAATACGCTGGATCATCTGACCCTTCGTCCTGCATTAAAGAAACAGATTGACGATCTGGACTTTGCACGCTTTATCTTGATTGCTGACCGCGGTATCTGTAACTACAAGAACCTGCTTCATGTTTTGGATGCCGGCAATGGCTATATCATTTCCAAAAGTCTTCTGAAAAGCACAAAAGCCGAACAGGCATGGGCTTATGCGGAGGATGACTTTACAAAACTAAGTGAAGACTTTAAATACAAGTCCAGAATTATCAAGCATACCAAAACAGACGAATATGGGCAAAAGCGGACGGTAGAAGAAAAGGTGGTTGTCTATTGGAGTCGTAAATTCCAGGCAAGGTGCGAACGGGAAAACAAAAGATTTTTAGAGTTTTTGAAAAAGCTAGAAGAATCTCCGCAAAACTTTCGAATCACTGCCCTGCAGGCGAAAAGCCTGCGTAAATTCCTGAAAAAGGAATATGTGAATCAAAAGACCGGGGAAATCGTAAATGCCTCGGATATGAAGGCTTTCCTTGATTTTGATAAGGTTGCCGAATACAAAAAAAGCATGGGGTATTATCAAATTGTAACCTCCGAACTCACAATGGATGCACAGGAAGTGATTGAAAAATATCATGGGCTTACTCAGATTGAAGACCAGTTCCGGGTGATGAAGAGCGACCTTGAAACCAGACCATTCTACGTACACACACCTGAGCATATGCAGGCGCATATTTTGATCTGTATGATATCACTGATCATGCTGCGACTCATTCAAAAAAGAATTGTTCATTCCAAGCTTGTAGATATGGACGAACAGGCTTTTTGGAATACAGGTCTTAGCTGCGAAAGGATTCAGCAGGCACTGAATAAATGGAACGTGGATCTCATGCCGGCGGATCTTTATCGCTTCATGGATGTGGATGATCCTGATTTAAAACTAATCCTTGATGCATTTGATATTGAAATACCGCTAAAGCTGTACAGAAAAGCAGAGCTGAAAGCCCTAAAGAAGAAGATAAAGATTTTCATGTAGGTATATTATGTAGGTATATATTCTCAAAAAAATCAAACGCAGTAAATACAAGGCAAAGCGCATATTTACAACGAAAACGGAGCCCACAGAGGACTCCGTTTTGCATTTCTAAGTGGCAAACTCGGGTTATATTTTATATAAGCACGAAATTCAAGTTCATTGTAAAAAAAATATAGGAAGCGTTCCGGCACGCAACGCATTTTTGCGCGAATCCTGCGGAATCACGACAAAAGCATCTTGCACATGGCGCTCAGAAATGAGTGCCATGTGCTCATAGAAATTGCTGTTTTCGTTATACTCACTTTTGTCCCTTTGTCCAGATTCTTACCCCGAAGCGGCACTGTTTGAGCAAGGTTTCGGCAACCGTTTTACCCTCCCGATCAAGAATCTGCAGCTTCGTTTTATAATAGTATTTCGCGTTTGCCTGTCCTTCGGTGTTGAGATAAACACCGGTTGTTTTTGTAAGCCTTGCGGCATAGCCGGATTTTTTCGATTCTGATCTGTAAAACTTGTATTTTACGGTATATCCGGCTTCTTTTACTTCCTGCAGCAAGCTTTTGAGTGCAGCATCCTGCTTGACAACTGCCTTGATATTTTTCTTTGCGGTTTTCGTTGTTCTGACCGTCAGGTTCAGGCTATCTGCCTTGGTCTTTATCGATTGGTCGATTTCTGCTTTTGTCGGCGGAATCCTGGAGAAAGTAACCTCCACCTTATCTCCGGTCTTAAGTCCTTTGATCTTATGATCGGAAACCTTAGCTTCCTTCCCGTTAACCAGCACCTTCTCAATCTGCATGCCTGTGTCCGGTGTGATCACCAAGGTACTGCCATGGTCCGTAAGATCGGTCTTGCCGCCCTCTCCGGTTATGATCTCCGGCTTCTGTACCGGAACATAAGAGCCGCCGGAAGATGCCGGTTTCTTTTCTAAAATGGCAAGGGCATCTTCAATCGCCTTTGCCATAGCATCAACCTCTTCCTGCTGTGCCTTACTCTTGGTACGATCTACCGCCTTGACAGCATCCTCTACTGCAGAGAAGTTCTTGTACTCAGATTTATTTAAGCCATTGACTTTTGTAAGCGCTGCATCGACAGCAGCATAATCTGCAGGAATGTTATAAATATCCCAACCAAAGGTCGGATGTTTGACGCCAACTACCCATGTAATGCCCGTGCTGGCATTCGTCTGCAGACCAGTAAGAACATCTGCAGAGGTGAAATCGGAAACAGCAGTGCCTTGCTCCTGATTGCTTGCTCCTACAGATGCAAGCGGAGATGGGTCGTATGCTTTTCCATCATCCTTCGGCCAGTAACTATTTTCTATCGTACCACCAAGGGCATAAGCCACCCAACAAGTATTACCTTCTTTATCTGCACCCATATCGGTGGTAGTAACCATACAATTTTTAATCGTTGCCGTATCTGCATATCCAACGATTCCACCAACAGCAGCCTGAATAGAATTAGCAACGATTTTACCGCCGAACCAGCAATCTGTAACTGTTAAACTGCCATCAAATCTTGCACCGACAATACCGCCAATAGTATCAGATGGCAAATCATCCGGATCCTCATAATAGTTTTCTGAATTAGTAAAATTCCCTGTAAGTGTCGCAGTGGAATAGCAACCGGAAATAGTACAGCCCTGCACAGTAACACCAACAATACCACCGATATTTTTTTCTATTTTTGTTCCACTGTAAATGCTGCCGGATGTCCAGCAATCTGTAATTTTAGACTTACCAAGCCAATCAACCAAAATGCCTTTACCGGCTGCACTGTCATCCTTTGGATCTATCCAAATCTCGGCATCTTTAACACCGAGGTTTTTGACTTCTCCGTTGTAAACATTGCCAAACAGAGCGTTTCTGAGTAAATTATGTGATTCATCAGCACCCCCAATGTATGACTCGTGCGAATAGAGATTCGAGATTACATGCCCTTTCCCATCAAACACTCCACAAAAAGCATATTTCGAACGGGTTCCCCCTCTGCCCGTACCGATGGATATCCACTCGTGTCTCGACAAGTCTAAATCCTTGTCCAAATAGACGGTCTTCCCTGCGAAATTTGTTTCTCCCGGATCAGCGTTAACCAACTGCGCCAGTCCTGCGAGCTGCTCCGCTGTCGTAATATGGTATTCGACATCCAACTCGTGTCCGGCATACCAGCTTGTATCTGCGGAACCATCCCATGTGTCAACCGTACTTTCTTCTGCCAGCGCGGTTGTCGGCATCAATGTCAAAACCATGCAGACTGCCAGCAAAAGACTCATCATTTTCTTTTTTGTTTTCATAACTATCTCCTCTCATAAATTCTATTTGTTTTTATATCGAAGTTCCCTCTCAAGGATGGAAAACCCAATACTCTCACATCGCTTGATTTCTGCACGCAAAAAGCACACCCCACCCGCGGCAAAACGGGCAGAATGTGTCTGTGTGTGTTTTATATTATCGCCAATCAGAAAATGCGCAGTATCAGCTTGCTTGCTTGCTTGCTTGCTTGCTTGCTTGCTTGCTTGCTTGCTTGCTTGCTTGTAGATTATGGTTCGTGTCGTCATACTTGTCAACTCCGGTTTGTGTACCATCCTGCAGATATTACTTCGACTATAAACTTCGGTATCCTCTTTTTTTCGTCAAGTTTTCGTCAAGGCAATTTGAAAGAGGCTCCTGAATAAGAATACCACCGTATGAACAATTTGTCTATCCTGCAAAAGTATGACGGTAGCGTAAATTTTATCTTTTTTTGAAGCATCCTCCCACAAAAAATGTGTTCCCTTTTGCTTGACAGCGTACTATGTCATATGATACACTTAATGCACAAAGGGCAGCATGCCGCGTACCGCCTCGCGCCGGACGCGGCGCAGCCGCTAAAGAATCTTGACAGAAAGGGGAATCAGCATAGATGTTACAGCTAGACTTAAAAAGCCGCAAGTCCATCTACGAGCAGGTCATGGATCAGCTCAAGGAACAGATCATGACCGGGCAGATGGCAACAGGGGAAAAACTGCCGTCGGTGCGTGAGCTTTCCAAGTCCATCACCGTCAATCCGAATACGGTGCAGAAGGCTTACCGCGAGCTCGAGCGGCAAGGCTATGTCTACACCACCAGCGGTGTCGGCACCTTCGTCGCGGATCGCAGTGAGATTCACGCGGATCTGCCGGCGCTGCAAAAGGCGCAGGAAAACCTCGACGATGCCTTTCGCCAACTCCTGTTTTTGGGAATCGGCTACGAAAAAGCAAAGAATCTGACCATGCAAATTATCGAAAGGAGGCGACCGGACCATGATAAAAATTGAACATGTGACCAAATATTTTGAGGACTATCCGGTCTTAAACGATCTGAGCTTAACGGTTCCGAAGGGTTCCATCTACGGACTCATGGGACTCAACGGCGCGGGCAAAACGACCCTGCTGCGGCATCTGTCCGGTTTTCTCAGACAGAACAGCGGCAGCATCACCATAGACGGACAGGATATCACTGACAACGAGGCATTAAAACGGCAGGTGCTGTTTATTCCGGACGAACTGTTCTTTTTCCGCGGCTACAGCATGACCGAAATGAGCAGATATTACCGCAAACTCTATCCGCGCTGGAACGAAGCCCGTTTTGAGGAAATGACGCGTGACTTCGGCCTCGACCCGAAAGCCAATATCGGCAAATTCTCCAAGGGTATGAAAAAACAGGCGGCGTTCTGTCTGGCGATGGCAGCCATGCCGGATTATCTGCTGCTCGACGAACCTGTGGACGGTCTGGACCCCATCGTGCGCCACAAGCTGCGCCGCTATCTGATGGACGACGTCGCCGACCGCGAAATGACCGTGCTGGTATCCTCGCACAATGCCAAGGAAATGGAGGATATCTGCAATTACATCGGTATTCTTGCAAAAGGCAAGATGGTCTTTGAGGGCGACCTTTTGGAACTCCTGCCAACCTCTCTTGAGGAGCTTTTTATCGAAAAATTAGGAGGTGAGCCTCGTGAACAATAAGAACCTATCGACGAATCCGCAGGCAGCGGGCTCGGCAGCGGGAATCGCAGGCGGCAAGCGCGGCGGCACATCGATTTTTGCGTGTTCTCTGACGCTGCTTTTGGAAAACTTCAAATTGTACTGGTACATTCCGCTCTTGTCCTTTGTAGCGTACTTTTTCGGCGGGATCTTCCCGATCATCACCCACCGCGAAAATATCGATGATTACAGCGGTTTCCTCACAAACAGCTTCGCGAACTACAACGTGGCCTATCTTCCGCTTCTGGTATTCGTGCCGCTGATTGCTTCAGTCACCGTCATGAACTTTTACCATAGGCAGGATCGCGCGATTGCCCTGCACAGCCAGCCGCTGTCCAAATCCCGCATTTTTAACAGTCAGATCCTATCCGGCTGGCTGATGTGCGCGCTGCCGCTGCTGCTGACCGCGCTGCTCTATCTCTGCTTTATGACGGAGTGCAACGTGTATACGGTCACCGAATATGATAACTTTTACAGTGGCAGCCCGGCCGCGCAGAGTGTCAATGTCTACACCGCAGCGAACATCGCGCGCTGGCTCGGCAGCACGACTGCGATGATGACCTTCTTCTACGGGCTCTATACGCTGGCGGGCGCGCTGGTCGGTACCGGCATCATGCAGGTGCTGCTGTCCGGCGTATTCTTCGGCGCCTGCCCGATGATCCTCTTCATCGCGCAGGGCTATTGTCAGGAGTTCCTGCGCGGCTACAGCGGTATGTCTCAGACCGCGGAAAATCTGATGATCGGCGCGAATCCCGCTGTGCAGATTATCTCGAACTTCGGCGAAATGCTTTCACTCAAACTCTGCCTGATATATCTGGCTGCCGGTGTGCTCGCGCTCGTGCTGGCTCGCCTTGCTTATGGGAAAGCCAAGTTGGAAAAGGTCGGAGATTCGATGATGTTCCGGACGCTGGAGGAACTCATCACCTGGCTGATCAGCTTTGTAGGCGCCACCGCCTGCGGTATGATCTTTTACTATTTGCTGTCGGAAACCCTGCCGACCCTGCTGCTCGGCGTTTTCGTAGGACTTTTGGCGACCTACTTCGTTGTCAAAATCATCATTGCCAAATCGGTCAAGGTCTTCACGAAGCGCAACCTGATCTCGCTCGGCATCGCCGCGCTGATCTGTCTGCTCTTCCTCGCGGTGACAGTCTTTGACCTCACCGGCTACCACAAGCGGGTTCCGGCGGAAAGCCGGATTACAGGTGTTTACGCTGCGGATCTATCTCCGGACGGCAATTACGCCTATCTAGGGCTGCCTGCCGCGCTGCGCGCAGAAAATCAGCTGATTACAGACCCTGTGGTCATCGAAAAGGTGCGCAAACTGCATAAGATTTGCGTCGAACTTTCCAAAAATGAAATGCAGCTTTCCGCTTTGCGGCGGAGCGGCATCCTAAAACCGGAAGCGTTTCCGGACGGGAAGATTCCGGAGATTTACAAGAACTCGACGGACAATGCCGGAAACCTGATCGCGGATTCCATGAGCTACATCACCTGCCGTTTCCACTATCAGCTTCAAAACGGCAAGAGTTTCAAGCGTTCTTTTACCTGCTTTCTGACTGATGAAGCCGCGGAGCTGATCACCGAGCTGCAGGCTATGCCTGTGTATCAGGACACGCTCACCCTCGGAGATAAACTCAAAGCACTGGATGTTCTCTCCATCAGCGCCAACGTGGAACGATACTATATCGAGGACGATACGTTCGAGACAAAGGACCCGACTGTCGAAAAGGAATATGACGCCGATGCTATGCAGACGCAGACTTCGACCATCGAGCAAAAAAATACCGCCTCTGCACCTGAAGTCATGTATCAGGACAGTGACTACGACAGCTTCCTGCTCTCAAACAAGGACGCGGAAAAGGTCTATGGCTTAATTGAAGCGATGGATCAGGATATTCGCGAGCAGAATTTCTATCAGAATTTTCTCACCTATCGACTGCGCGAAGATCGGTACACCCTTGGCTATATCGATGTCAGCTTCACGACGCAGACCTCTTTGGACAGGGAAAGCTTCAATCAAAACCCCGGCAGCTGGGACAGCCCGATGCCACTGGCAGCAAGCCGCACAAGCGTGACAAATCTGCCTGCGGGCAATCACTACAGCTTTGGCTTCGATATCTCAAAATCCGACAAGCACACACTTGCTTATCTTGCGGATTTGGGGTATAGTATAGGGTATGGAAATTAAACATGCTTACGAAACCATCCTCATCGGCGGCGGCGCG
>OLSK01001502.1_pt1 | contig 17105 bp, 15 predicted proteins | sample 1672781 | NCBI WGS metagenome assembly OLSK01 (sample SAMEA3136723, study PRJEB25190) | human gut metagenome | biome: human gut; feature: human-associated habitat; material: faeces | place: Austria | collected 2013 | reverse complement strand
TCGGAGTTAAACACTTCTGTCCCAACCTCTTCTGTTTATTTGGGCTCTTTGTCAAATCGCGTTGGTGGGACAAACAGTTAAGGAAAATTATCAACAGATAACTGGGAGAACTGCAAAAAAGAAATAATCCTGAATCGTTCATCCTTGTCAAAATGAGTCGATTTTCTAATTGATTACTTGCTATAGCAATAGATTTGGGAGATAAAATGCATACCCTCCGTTGATACTCAAGTTTCCATCTTTTATTCAGAAAGTTGGTAGAGAGATCAAAATTTTTATCACTTTTTGCGCATTTTATAGTTGACTCTAATATAAGCTAAAATCTATTTTTTGACGTACGCTATAATTGGTTTACGAACAATTGTAAAAAGGGGAGGGTGAAGTATGGAAGTTATTTCTCCAACAAATGCGAGAAAAAATCTTTATGAAATCATCAAGCATGTTGTGTCAGACAGCCAGCCTATTGAAATTTCTAGTACAAAAGATGGCGAAAGTGTTGTTATGATTAGCAAAAGTGACTGGAACTCCTTACAAGAAACAATTTACTTACAGAATGCGGGTGTTTTAGATCAAATCCATCACTTTGAAAATGAAGAAAGTGAAGATTTGGGTGAAATTGATTGGGATACAATATAAAAATTAATAATAATGCCCGGAAAGACTTACCCAAACTGAAAGGTGCCAATTTGAATGACAAGTTTGATGAGCTAATTACAGTCATTAGAGAAAACCCTTATCAGAATCCACCACCTTATGAAAGTTAATGGGGTTACTTTATTATTCGAGACGCATAAATATTAAATATCGTTTAGTTTATAGCGTAGAGGATCAAAATAAAACAATTACTATTGTTTCTGTATGGCCTCATTATGAACACGGGTTTTAAGATGTAATTTTATTTTCTACAGAAATAGTTAGAATTATAAAAAACGAAAAGGCAAAATGCAGTTTCCGATTCTTCGAGTAGGGACTGTTTTTTGCTTTTTTTATATTCGAAAAGTTGTTATTATCTTTTTAATATTTCCTCAGGTTATACGGTTATCCGTTGTGTTGATTTACAGTAGTGATCCATGCAAGCTTATCACACTCGTATGTTCGGAAGCATTTGTATTTTTTGCGTATGTTTAAGTGTATGGAGTATTGAAATCTAAATCCACGAGTTATGGTTTTTACATGTCGCTTTTTCTTCTTTTGAGTGATGAATCCCGCAAAAAAGAGCAATCTCTCTAATGGAAATTGCTCATTCGTATGGCTGATCGTTTTTCAATTTCAGAGATCGATCTGAAACTGTTTATTTCAATGACGAGGAACCTGCTCTGTCCAATTATAAAATTGTGTCTTGTCTGAAAAATCTGCCATATATAATCCATTTAAACCAGCTTTTTTTCCAATGGCACTCAGACTTATAACGATTTTTTCTTCTTCTGGTGGGAAATAGATTTTTCCTTTGATTGCAGTACTGCGAATATATTGGACGAGTCTGTTAATCAAAGCTTCTGGATTTTTTGTCGTTCTCAATTTCTTTGATACTTCTAGCAATACATCAGTGATATCCAGCATCTCTGGTGTCTGATCTTTGCGTTCTCTCAAAAGGGAGTATAAATCTACAATATCCTTTAATGCTTTGTTTTCAATGGAACTCATTTTAGGTCACCTCTTATTAGAATAACTAAAGACTAGCACTAGTAGTTGAAACTGTCAAAGAATATATCGAACTAGGAGAACGCTTGTATGATATAAAAAGAGCAACTATAAAACACATAAAAAAACATCAAAAAAATGTGCAACAAAAGATCAAGAAGGAATGATTGAAAAAAAGACTGCATCTTACATTTAAATCAGAAAAATCCCTCTTAGTTCTAATAGAGGGATGAACTTGATGCTAACGTCCCTTCGGCGAAACTTTAAAAATTGGTCTTTTGTCTGGATGCAGCTTTGATTTAGTGATAGGTCTTTAGAAATAATCACTCGAGTTATTTAAATATAGAAAATACATAGGATGGACTTGTTTTTTTCATACCTAATAATGTTTTCATCCTTTCCATATTGTATTGCTAAATCGTTATTTTTATGTTGGAATAGAAGAGATAGAAGGAAGAGTTTGTAGCTTGATGTTCTACTATAACAATAAACCAAGTTGGAGGTGGACTTGATCAGAAGGATTAAACAAAAAAGAATCAATGTTCGAAGACTTCTAGGCATATTAGGCTCGTATCTCGTTGCTTTTTTACTTCCATTTTTATCTGTTTCGTGGATCTGGTATATTACAGCAACGGAAAGTACAGAACAACAAGTGCGCTTGATGGCAAAAAATCAGATGATGCAGATCAATTACTCGCTTGAGAGCAACTTTTTGAAGTTGGCACATCTCACGGAGCGGATCACTGACAATCGCCAACTCGCTTTAAGTTCGCTGGATCATCCGTATTATATCAAAGAAGGCAAATCAATATTACATACATACAAAATAACTAGTGAATTAGTTGAGGAAGTCTATCTCTATTATCGGAATGACCGCCCCGAGATGCTTTACTCCTCATCAGGAAATTACTCGCTGGAACTGTTTCTTAGAAAAACAGTTAAGAACGATCATCAGCTGGAAAAGAGACTACAAGAACAATTGGCTACGACTGATGCCAAGTTTATCACTATTGCTTCTGATGAGGAATTGCCATCTTCTTCCTATCTGTATGTTGTTCCAATACAAAACAAGGAAGGTACCGTACATAGTATCGCAATCTACGAAATCAAAAAGAACACTCTTACTAAAGTACTCGATGCTTATAGTCCTGCTAGTACAAATCTAAACTATATCATCGATGAAAGCTATCAATTAGTGACAAAGACGAAAAGTGAGGAGCTGAATACTTTTCTCAGTACGCCTTATTCCGTAGAGAAACTAATGACAAAAGAAAATGTGAAGATCAAGCAAAAACGATATCTTATCCAAAGTTTGAAGAATCCTTATTTGAATCTCTCGCTCCTTTCTCTTGTTGATCCAACAACGGCATTGCTTACGATCGAACGAGTTCAGACCAAAATGATTGTCTTGATCTTAGTGATTTTGTTTATGGGGTTAGTGATCGTCGTTTTGTTTAGCATGCGTAACTTGCGTCCTATTCAAAAAATCGAGTACTTAGCACAGCAATTTCAAGAAGACCCCACACTTACGGTTTCTTCACTTAAAGAAGTCTCTGATACATTAGCAAAATTTCTCATTGCACACCAAAAATTGACTATTCAGAATCAGCTACAGATCCCATATGCAAGGGAGCAAGTTTTCCAGCGCTTGCTTAACAGTCAATTAGTGATCGATTCCGAATTGGAGCAGTTACTGACAGCTGTCCATATCAACTTTTCGACGGAGTATTATTTTATTGTAACGATTGATCTCAAACAGTTGGATCAATCGAAAGAACGAATAAATAATCATTGGGCTGAAGCAATCACAAAAAACTATTGTGCTTATGGAGTCGAGAATATAGAAAATCAGACCTTTGTTTTCGCGATTGGGTGTACATCTCTTGACGAGCAGGTTGAACTCGTCCAAATGATTACCGAAAGATGTTCTCAACCTATTCGGATCGGGGTTGGCTCTATCGTTCATAGTCTCGGTCAGTTAAATCGTTCCTATATTGAATCGCGAGCAGCGCTACGTTATCCGAATGTGAAAGGAGCAATTCGTTACTATTCAGAACTAACTACTAAAGAGAATGCTTTGAGTATCGAGTATCCTAGTGATCTACGTTTAAAATTAGTGAACTATCTTGAAAATGGAGAGTTTGATCACGTTTTAGAAACAATCAGAGAACTGATATCTTATGGAGAACTGAACTTGAAATCAGAAAATCTGCAAAAATTATATGGATACTATCTACTTAATACGATCCTCCAAATAGGAAATGAACTCATCGGTAAAGGGATTTTCCATCACTTGGAAGAATTGCCTGATTTTTCTAGTTTGATCGAACTTGAAAACTTTTTAAACGAACTAGCAGAACGAATTTGTAAAAAAATGGGCGAGATACCAAAAAAACAACCGGAATGTTTGGAAGAACAAATCTTGGCCTATCTACAGCAGAATTTCCAATCGGCACAGCTTAGTTTAGAATCAACAGCTACAGCTTTTTCTGTTTCAGTTTCCTTCGTCAGTCGTTCGATCCGCAAAGAAAGCGGACTGACTTTTTCAAAATATATCCAAATGTTGCGCTTTAGAAAAATAAAACAAGAATTGGCAGAAACTGAGTTGCCCATCAAGGTGATCATCCAACAGAATGGGTATTATGATATCTCTAATTTTACAAGAAAATTCCGTCAGATCGTCGGGATGACACCAGGTAAATATCGAGAAATGAACCGTAAATAAACGGTGTTTGCACTATTTGAACATGAAAACAAAAAGCAGCTTTCTATGGATTGACGTCCTTGAGTAGGACAGTCTAACCCTGGAAAGCTGTTTTTTAATCGATCTGTTCGATATTGGTAATGATGGCATCAGTGATTTTCCATTCACCTGCTTCAATCATAAACGTGTAATGGATTTGAGCGATATGGTTTTGATAATGGGTTGTTCCTTGATTATTCGTTCGCTGGAATGCTTCAACAAACAAAGAATCTGGCCGTTGATCAAGTACCTTGAAAGCCATCAGCTCGTGTTCTAGATCATAAGAATCAATACTTGATAGTTCTTTTTTTGTGTCTGCTTGCGCTTTGTCAGACAAAGTAGCCAGATAAGCTTCAAGGTTTTTTTCAGTGGCTGCGGCTAAATTCTTTTTTACTAAGTCGAGACAATTTTGGGCACTTTCTTTATCCGTTATCTTTCCTGAAAGTGCAGCAGTTGTTTGCCTATTTGATACTGTATCTTGGTGATCACTACCTAGCCAAATGAAAAACAAAAAGAAAGAAATGAGTAAAAAAATAAAAATTCGAATCATTTTGTACATGTCTTGTTCCTCACAAGGTTCTCTCCACGTTGCATCGCCTGAAAAGTAAAAAAGCCGATTGGAAACAAAAATAATGGGATAGCTAAGAAACAGAATAAAGGACACCAGAATACAAGTGCTGAGGTGAGGATACTACTGACAACCATCGCTAATGTCTGGAAAGGATTCAAGAACATCAAGAGAAATACACGTATGAAGTATTGGCTAAATGTTAGCTGGTATCGTAGAAAGACAGGCAGAAGATAGAATCCTGCCAGAATGAACAGACATACAAAGAACAATAAACTCAGATGAACGAATGAATGGCGCAGAAAGTGTGCAGCTATTCGTAGATCGAACCAAAGAAAAAGCAGGATGCTGCTGTAGAAGAAGCCTAATCGATTGATTGCCTTGAACTGACGGTTAGTCGTTTTTTTATACCAAGATGCCAATTCTTGAGGCACTTCTTTGTTCGTAAAAAGGAATAGAAAAACCTGAAAGATGGTAGCAGTCGCTGGAAAGAATCCAAAAATGATCCCACCTTTCAAGAGAGTCAGTAGCCAGAAAAACTGTAGTTTAAGCAAAAGTATCAGGAACGTTCCCAAACGATAAGATAGGTCATAAAAGGCGTTAGATGTAGGCATAAGATCCTCCTTGCTACGTTTATTTACTAAAAAGATACTATGAAAAATTGCGAATACCATAGTATTCCTGATATTACACATTGGCTTTTTTTACATATTGTTTTTTCTGTCTTTGCCCAGTAGGTTTAAAACAAAGGAGAGGTGTGCAATGGAAAAAATCCGAGGCGATATTGAACAATCGAAAAATAGAGATGAACAAGAAGAGATTTATCCAGAAACAAAAATGCTGGAACGACGTCTCAGTTGGTTCCAAGATTTGAAATTCGGTGTCATTTTTCACTATGGACTATATGCGCAAGCAGGTATCGTGGAGTCTTGGCAATTGTCTGAAAAAGATGAATGGGCACGAGCCGGTAGAGCCTATCGAGAGAATATAGCAGATTTACAAATGGATTATTGGCAGCTTATAAGGGAATTCAACCCCAAAAAATTGAACGCCGAAAAGTGGGCGAAACTTTGTCAAAAGGCCGGTTTTAGGTATTGTTTATTCACAGCGAAGCATCATGATGGCTTCAATTTATACAATACACTGGAAACAGAGTACAAAATCGGAGGTAAATTAAGCCCTTTTAAAAGAGATGTGCTTAAAGAAGTTTTCACTGCTTTTCGATCTGCGGGGTTAGCGACAGGTGCCTATTATTCTAAAGCTGATTGGTACTCGCCCTTTTATTGGTTAGATGATTCAACTATCAAAGGTCGGCATGTCAGCTATGATACACAAAATCACCCTGAACTATGGGAAAGATATGTTTCTTTTGTTCATCATCAAATAAAGGAGATCACTACTCACTATGGACCTATCGATTTTCTGTGGTTGGATGCTGGTTGGTGTGGACAAGGCAAAGAAGATCTACAGATGGACCGTTTGGCAGAGATTGCCCGTGAGTCGCAACCAGAATTGATCATTGTAGATCGAATGATGGGGGGACGTCACGAAAATTATGTGACGCCAGAAAGAAAAATACCTGCGCATGATGAAATTCCTTCAAAACCCTGGGAAAGCAATATACCTATAGGAAACGACTGGGGATACGTGCCGAATGACGTGTTCAAGACAAGTCAAGAATTGATTGAGATACTGATTGATGTTGTCAGTAAAGGCGGAAATTTGATTTTAGGTGTAGGGCCTACTCCAGAAGGAACGATCACCAAGGAAGAAACAATCATCTTAGAAGAAATCGGTGAATGGTTGCAAAGGTATGGTGAAGGGATCTATCATACGCGACCTCTAGAAAAAAACCAGAGTGACAATACTGATGGATGGTATTTTACCTCGCATAAAGAAAAAGATACATATTACGCATTTCGTAGCATTCTGGAAATACCGCAATCTGTTATCAAGTTAAGTGAAATCAAAGCGAGTATAGACACAGTCGTTGTAGATCTAGCAACAGAAAAGCAACTGTCATTCTATGAAAAAAATGGCGAATATCATCTGCTTAGCAGTGAAATCACACGTCCCGCAAACGGAGCAATCGGACTTCGAATAACAAAGAACAAATAAAATGAAAGCGCAAACTATTTGTAAAAAGGAGGTTAACCAATGGGTTATCCAAATATTCAGATACCGTCGACAGGCAAAAAAACAAAGTTCCAGCAACTCAAACTGAAACTGAAAAAGAATCAACAACTTTATTTATTTGTTTTGCCCGCTTTTCTGGTGATCCTGATTTTCTCTTACGGACCGATGTATGGGATCATCATTGCTTTTAAAGATTATATGCCTTCTCTTGGTATATTAGGTAGTCCTTGGGTGGGGTTGAAACACTTTCAGCGTTTTTTTGAATCCTACTATTTTTGGGATCTAATCAAAAATACTTTAGGTATCAGTGTGTACTCCCTCATCGTTGGGTTTCCACTTCCGATCATCTTGGCTTTAGCATTGAATGAAATCAAGGATGGTCCATTTAAAAAAATCACGCAAACAGTGACTTATGCGCCCAACTTTATTGCGGTGGTGGTCATGGTAGGGATGATCATTGCTTTCTTATCTCCTTCAACTGGGGTGATCAACCATTTGTTGGAGTTCGCTGGTCTGCAACGAATCAACTTTATGACTGATCCTAAGTGGTTCAAAACGATTTATGTTTTATCAGGTGTATGGCAAGGCACTGGATGGGGCTCTGTCATTTATTTAGCCGCTTTATCTGGTGTCGATACCCAATTACATGAAGCGGCCACGATCGATGGTGCTTCAAGGTTGCAAAGAGTTTGGTACATCAATTTGCCAACGATCATGCCAACGATGGTCATTTTATTGATCATGAGTTTTGGTAGTTTGATGTCGGTAGGATTCGAAAAAGTCATTCTAATGCAAAATCCCTTGAACATGGAATCGTCCAATATCATTGCAACATTCGTGTATCAGCAGGGATTGTTGGATGCTCAATATAGTTTTGCATCTGCAGTCGGACTTTTTAATTCAGTGATCAATTCCATTTTACTGATTTCAGTAAATAGCATTGCCAAACGTTTGAGTAATTCCAGTCTGCTGTAAAAAAGGAGGTGAAAAGATGAAAACAACCACTCTTATCAAAGATACCAAAGCAGATAAATTATTCCTGGGTGTCCTATACACTTTTTTAGCAATTGCGTTATTGATCGTGCTTTATCCCTTGATTTATATCGTTAGTGCCTCGATTTCAAACCCGCACCTTGTAAATTCGGGGGAGATGTGGCTATTTCCAAAGGGAGTAACTCTAGAAGGCTATCGTACGTTGTTGGGAAATAGCAATATTTGGCGAGGGTATTTAAATACGATTTATTATACTTCGCTGGGTACGATGATCAACCTTCTCGTCACATTGCCCTGTGCCTATGCTTTGGCAAGGGAAGATTTCTATGGAAGAAAAGCATTTACCAATTTTATGCTCGTAACGATGTTTCTTTCTGGAGGGCTGATTCCTTCTTATCTGCTGATTCGTAGTTTAGGGATGTTGAATACAGTCTGGGCTCTCGTGATTCCGGGGTGTGTATCAGTCTATAACGTCGTTGTCACAAGAACTTTTTTCAGACAACGATTCCTAGAGAGATGGAAGAAGCCGCTATCGTGGATGGCTGTTCTAATTTTCGTTTGTTCCTAAAAATCGTTTTACCATTATCGACACCGATCATCGCTGTAATGGCTTTGTTTTATGGTGTTGGTCATTGGAACAGCTTTTTCAGTGCATTGATCTATCTTTCAGACAAATCAATGTATCCTTTGCAGTTGGTATTACGTGAAATCTTGATTTTACAAGATATGTCTTCAAATACAGTGAGCAATATAAGTGCGGACACAGCGAACATGCTGTATAGCAAACAGCAATTAGCTGCAGTGATCAAATATGGTGTCATGATTGTTTCAACGTTACCAGTCATCATCGTCTATCCTTTCTTGCAAAAATATTTTGTCAAAGGGATGATGGTAGGTTCAATAAAAGGATAACTAAGAAGGAGGATAAAACTATGAAAAAGAAAGTTATACGGATCATTTGTCTTATTTTATGTGTTACAGCAATCAGTGCCTGTGGAAAATCTGACAAAAAGGATACGGCAAAAACAACAAAGGCTGAATTGAATACAGATGGTCAGTTTCCAATCATTAAAAAGGGTCAAAAATTAACATTGAATCTGATGGCACCCAATGCTGGTTTGGCAGAATGGGAAGATATGCCAACACTCAAAGATTATCAGAAAAAAACAGGGATCTCATTGAAATATACGACACCGCCCCTAGCTGATTTCAGTACACGTTTGAATCTAGCTTTTGCTTCTGGTGATTTGCCAGATATCGTTTATGGGGCTGGCTCGGGTTCTTTGACTTCTGCTATGGAAATCGATTACGGTTCACAGGGGATTTTACTTCCTTTAGAAGAATACATAACTCCAGAACTAATGCCTAATTTTTACGCATTGACGCAAGAAGACCCGTCTTTATTGAAATCGATCACGACGCCAGACGGACACGTTTATTCTCTACCGATGGTCACTAGAAATGCAACATCGATTTGGTGGCAAGGACCAATGTGGTATAACGGCACTTGGTTAGATAAGCTGAATGTGACTGAGCTGCCAAAGACAATAGATGAATTCTATGAACTTCTCCTTCGTTTTAAAAATGAAGATCCTAATGGGAATGGTAAAGCAGATGAGATTCCGCTAACTGATGTGGATATGAATGGAACAAGAGTCTGGTTGCTTGCGGCTTTTGGTTTGAGGACAAGAGGGATCCAAGTCGATAATGATCAGGTCATTTATACCCCCACCACTGAAAACTATAAAGGCTATTTGACATTCATGAATAAACTTTATAACGAAGGGTTACTTGACAAAGAAGTCTATGGACAATCGGATGAACAGAAAAAAGCGAAGGGACAAAATGATCAACTAGGGATATTTTCCGACTACTTTAGTTTCTTCACCACGGGCCGCACGGAAATAGAAGCATTGAATGACCCAATGTTCCAGCCTTTGACGTCTGAGTGGTCAAATGATGCAGTGATTCCAGGAAGTCCTCGTCTTTCTCGAGGGACTTTCGCATTGACGAAAGTGAATCCTTCACCAGAAGCTTCTGTGCGCTGGGTAGATTATTTTTATTCAGAGGAAGGATCGAAATATTTAGAACAAGGTCCAGAAGGTTCTTTATGGGAATATCAGAAAAATGCTGCCGGTGAGAAGGTTCGCGTGTACACAAAAGGGATCGATCTGAAAAATACGGAAGATGAACGGGGGAAAATCACGCCAGCATACGGATTGACTACACCGAACATCGTCACCGACACTGGAGAATATAAACTTTTAACAGCACCAGATGAAGAAAAAGACACTCGTTTTGATGAGTGGGTAGCAAAGGAAACACAAGAGAAAATGAACGATATTGCAAAAGTTCCTTTTCCTCTTCTTTATCTAACGGTGAAAGAAAATGACCAAGTTTCGGCAACGGCAACCGATTTATCGACTTATATCGAACAAATGGAAGCAAAATTCATTACGGGAGTCGAACCGCTTAGTAAATGGGACGATTTTAAGAAAACGGTAGAGTCGATGGGCATCGAAAAATATCTTGAAGTCTATCAAACAGCTTATAACCGATGGAAAGAAAACTAGCGATATGAGGCACAAGACCTGCGACTATTTTCTACACGAGGATGGTCCAGGTTTTTGATGCAAATGAAACATGAAATACGTAGGAGGAATGTGAAAATAGATGGAACCATTTGAATTTGAGCGTGCCCAAAGAATTTTAGGAGAATTAAAAAAATATCGCGTACAAGAAGAACAACGTATCGAACCAATCTATAAGAAAAATGATGAATCATGGGAACTCTATCAACAAGGCACTTTTTTTGGAAAAAAGAACAGGCATTACACATTAAAAGGTAGCTTTTCAGTGCCTAGCGAATGGAAAAAGGCGACGGTAGCGTTACGAATAGAGACAGTACTAGGGGAATGGGATAATACGACTAACCCACAGATGAATGTTTCGATCGATGGAACACTTATCCAAAGTATCGATGTCAATCATAGAGAAATCATCTTGGATCACTTCTTTTTTGATCGTTCCTTGGATCTATCGATCGAACTGTGGGCTGGACGGACAGAAAAAAAGTTTCCTTTGTACGTTTCATTGATTAAAATCGATCCAGAGGTGGAGCAAACGATTTACGATCTTTTCACGTTCCTTGACTGTTGGCGAGCAATCCGACAATTCGGCGGTAAAACAGAGATGTACCAGAAATTTGTAACAAAAGCAGTCAATTCCTTGGATTTTAGACAACCTTATTCTACTCTTTTTTACAGCAGTCTAAAGAGCGCTCGCAGAATTTTCGAAGAACTCTATCACTCTGCGGGAGCAATTGAAGAAAGGGTAACGGCAGTCGGACATACACATATCGATCTAGCTTGGCTATGGACGGTACAGCAAGCAATCGAAAAGGGGCAACGAAGTTTTCAAACTGTCCTCAAACTGATGGAAGAGTTTCCTGAGTATACTTTTCTTCAAAGCCAACCGCAAATGTATCAGTTCATTAAGGAACAGGCACCAGAGTTGTACGATGAGATCAAGCGTAAAGTGGTTGAAGGAAAGTGGGAAGTAGAAGGGGCGATGTGGGTAGAAGCAGACTGTAACTTGACCTCAGGGGAATCGCTTGTTCGCCAACTCCTTTATGGAAAACGATTCATCAAAAAAGAATTTGGCATCGATAGTCAGATTTTGTGGCTACCCGACGTCTTTGGCTATTCTGCAGCTTTGCCACAACTGTTGTTAAAAACGAACACGCCCTATTTTATGACAACGAAACTATCTTGGAATCAATTCAATCAACTACCCTATGATTCGTTTTACTGGCAGGGAATCGATGGCAGTAGAGTGCTGACACATTTTATCACAACTATCAGTGAAGGCTACAGCCCTACTCCCTATTACACGACATATAATGGCCTTTTAGACCCTTATACGATCAAGGGTAGCTTTGATCGGTATCAGCAAAAAAGTGCGCACAATGAAATTCTTGTGGCGTATGGATATGGTGACGGTGGCGGTGGTCCCACAAGACAGATGTTGGAAGTCCAAAGACGTTTGCACCGTCCTCTACCTGAGATGCCAACGATCACTGGGAATCGAGCAAGCGAGTTTTATCAGAGATTGGAACATTCGTTGAATCTTGATGATCCACCTGTTTGGTACGGTGAGTTATATTTTGAATACCACCGGGGAACATTGACCTCGATTGGCAAAAACAAAAAAGCCAATCGTCAATCTGAATTTTTTCTTCAAACGATCGAGAAACTATATAGTTGCTATGGACTGGCGATTTACCCGCAAGAGTTGGAAAACCTATGGAAAAAACTCTTACTCAATCAGTTCCATGATATTTTGCCAGGTAGTTCTATAAAAGAAGTGTACCAAGAAACAGATCAAGACTATCAGCTGATCACAAACAAAGGAAATGCATTGATCCAGCAATTAACTGATTTTCTGGCAGAACAGAATAAGGATCGACTGCCTTCTTTGAAAAGACAGGAATACCTAACAGTCTATAATCCATTAGGGATCAAACGAGATGCAATCATTTGTTTTGCGACAGAGAAACAAAGCAAAGATGCAAAGTTCCAGCAGCGAACGCACGACGGACAACTGTTGATGAAGCTGCCTCATATGGCTAGTCTAAGTAATCGGACTGTTCAACTCGTGGAAAACACAAAGAAAGCACAAGTGGTCCAATCTATACAAAAAGAGTTTGAAACAACTGACTTTATCGTAAAATTCAACCGTTCTTTTGAGATCATTTCTTTATATGACAAAAGATACCAGCGAGAAATATTACCTGAAGGCACGATACTGAATCAAATAATTGCTTATGAAGACCTACCGATGAATTACGATGCGTGGGATATCGATATCTATTACGATAAAAAAGCATATTTTGTCAATCAGCTAAGTGAAGCCAAGCTAGTTGAAAAGGGGCCTATCCGAGATACGATCAAAGTCATTCGCCCTTTTGAGAATTCCGCGATTTGCCAACTCATTCATTTTTATCATGATACTGGCCGTATTGATTTTGAAACCACTGTAGACTGGCATCTACACCATTTGCTGTTGAAAGTGCAAATGCCGATCGCTGTCAATACCTTAGAAGCAACTTTCGATATCCAATTTGGGAATGTCAAGCGAGCAGTTCATCAAAATACTTCGTGGGATCTCGCACGTTTTGAAAGCTGTGGGCAAAAATGGGTCGATTTATCAGAAGAAGGGTTTGGAGTCAGTATTTTAACTGATTCGAAATATGGATTCAATACAGCATATCAAAAAGTAGGGATTTCTTTGATCAAAGCAGCAACTGATCCATATCCAGATGCAGATCAGGGAATCCATAAGTTCACCTATTCCTTGTATGCACATCATGGGACTTGGAAGGAAGCAGATACGATGGAGCAAGCCCTAGATTTGAATGTTCCTGCGTTGGTCTTACCGATTCTTTTAGATTGCGAAGATACAGCGTATTTCTCTGTTGACGAAAAAAATATTTTACTCGATACAGTGAAAAAAGCAGAAGAGGAAGAAGCGGTCATTGTTCGATTATATGAATACCATAATCGTCAAACAGTCGGTTCCTTGTCAGCAAAACGGCATATTGAACGCGCTTTTCTATGTAATTTATTGGAAGAAGAGGAAGAGGAGTTACCGGTGAATGGAAACTGTGTAAGCATCAACTTCAAACCATATGAGATCCACACAATCAAATTGTATATGGAGTAATGAGATGATCGAAAATCTTCTTAAAGAGATGACTATAAGGGAAAAAGTAGGACAACTGAATCAACGTCTCTACGGGTGGCAAGTTTACGAAAAAGTAAATGGAAGAATCGAATTGACTGATTACTTCAAAAAAGAAGTAGCGTATTTTGGGTCGATTGGGTGGATCTATGGTGTTTTTCGGGCAGATCCTTGGACGAACAGAGATTTGAATACAGGCCTTATGCAAGAAGAAGCATTTGAAGTCAGCCAAATGATCCAAACCTATTTGAATGAACATACAAGACTTAAAATCCCCGCTTTTTTGACTGAAGAATGCCCCCATGGACATCAAGGACTAGATGCTACGACAGTACCTGTTAATTTTTGCAGTGGAGCCAGTTGGAATCCTGGACTTTATCAAAAAGTCCAAGAATGTGTTGCAAAAGAAATTCGTACAACAGGGGCGCATGTCGGCTTGATTTCTGCCCTTGATATTGCTCGTGATCCAAGATGGGGGAGAACGGAAGAGTGCTTTAGCGAAGACCCTTTTCTGACCAGTTGTTTTGCGGAAGCAGCTGTTAGAGGACTGCAAAAAGAAGATGGGCATCCTTTAGTCTTGGCGGTGCTAAAGCATTTTGCCGCCCAAGGAGCCAGTATGGGTGGGCATAATGCGGGACCAGTAGCCATTGGTGAACGAGAATTACGTGAAATGCATCTTCCGGCAGCGCTGAGAAGTATTCGAGCAGGCACTTCAGCAATCATGGCTGCTTATAATGATATAGATGGAGTACCTTGCCATATCAATCCCTTTTTATTGCAGAAGTTTTTAAGAGAAGAGGGCGGGTTTGAAGGTATCGTCATGGCAGATGGATGTGCGTTAGATCGTATTGCTGAACACTTTGGTAACCCCATACGTGCAGCAGCAGAAGCATTAAAAAGTGGGGTGGACATCAGTTTATGGGATCAGGTCTTCCCAAGATTGGAACATGCTATCGAAATGGGGAAGGTTTCTGTTGAAGAGTTAGATGATGCCGTCTTTCGTGTGTTGAAATTGAAGGAGAGGATGGGGCTGTTCAGGAAACAGTTGCCTAAGATAGCGGAAGTAGATATCGAACAAACGAAACGGTTAACAATCCAATTAGCAGAAGAATCGGTGGTCTTGTTAAAAAATCAAGGTGTATTACCATTGAGTCAAACAGAATCATGCAAAATTGCAGTAATCGGTCCGCATAATGAAAGTATTTACCATCAATTAGGAGATTATACGCCGTTCAAGATGAGAGAGCGATGTTCGACTTTGTGGGATGGATTACAGCAGTACCAGAAGGATAATATCGTATTTACACAGGCTAAAGGGTGTGGAATGACTTCTGGTCGTAGGGAGTTATTAGAAGAAGCAAAAGAGATAGCGGAAGAAGCAGAGGTAGTCATTGTGACATTCGGTGGTTCAAGCATACGTGAGTTTGAGACTACTTTTGATACGAATGGTGCAGCATTGAGTGGTTCGAACGAAATGACTAGTGGGGAAAATATCGATCTGTCTGACTTAAGTGTACCTGATTGCCAATCAGAACTGATCCAGGAACTAGCAAAACTTGGAAAGCCTTTGATTGGTGTGGTCATTACTGGAAGACCAGTCATTGTTTCGCCGCTAGCAGATTATTTTGATTCTTTACTCTATGTGGGCTATCCTGGGCAATATGGTGGCGAAGCTTTAGCGAATATAATTTTTGGCAAACGAAATCCTAGTGGAAAATTAGCAGTATCGATACCAGATGCAGAAGGACAATTACCGGTTTTTTATAATTTTAGAGATACCGCTTTTAACGAGAACTATCTTCATTTATCAGGAAAACCAGTGTATCGGTTTGGCTATGGTTTAAGTTATAGCAACTTCGTCCTCAAACATTCTGAAGTTTCTCTAGAAGGAAAACAAATCATTGTGTCTGGAACTATCGCTAATGACTCAGCGATTGCTGGCAAAGAAGTTATTCAAGTTTATTTGAAAAAATACACCAATAAATGGCTCCCTAGGACAAAAATATTAGTAGGATTCGATAAATCAACGATTTATCCAACCGAAAATCAGCAATTCCACATCAACCTATCAATTTCAGAACTTGAGTTTTTAGGTTTGATTGCTGATGATCTATTAACTGTACCGTTTATTGTGCAAATCGAGTGTGCCAAACAAATCGTTCGATTCCGATATGATCCAATAAACACGCTCTTTAATAAAATCTGTGACTAAGACAATTTCTCATGGCAAGTTACAAGTCGAAACTGATAAAATTTCTTTGAAACGGAAATCTTTATCAGTTTTTTAGTTGCGACCGCTATTAACTAGCGAATTTATCTGATCGATTAAGATAGAAATAGATTTTTGTACGTAAATAATAAATGAAAAAGTGTAAATGCTAAAAATCCAAGCACTTTTCCAAGTACTTTATTGATAAACTAGGCATTTGAGAGGGAAAAGAGGGGAAAGATACATTGAAAATGACACGCAAGTATAAAATTAGAAAATCTGGCAATAGCGATATTACGACTATTCATCCAGAAACAAAAAAATATATAGGTGTAGAAACTGGAGAATCAATCATTTATATTTATCAAACAGATAATACAGTAAAAATAGCAAAAGCTGAGGAAAAACTCGATATCGATAGCATAGTTGATTCTGTTATGGATCAATATAATCAACCTTTGAAAGATTTAGTTGATTTATGATTTTAGCATACAGCAGTTCCAGTAGTTTTCCTGTAGTTCATTATGTTTAAATGTAAAGTTATTCTTCGTTATTCTAAAGGTAAAATGATTGCTGTAAAAGATTCCAGCGCTTTAGATATGGCAATCAATCAACCGTCTCAGTCATTTTTGGGCGAAGATTTATACCCAAGCATTTATGAAAAAGCTTCCATATTAGCAATAAACCTCGCAAAGAAACATCCCTTTTATAATGGTAATAAGCGAACGGCACTGCTAGCAATGGTCACATTCCTTGAAATCAACGACTATACGACTGCTTTTTCTAAGGATGAAGCAGTTCGATTTATCTTAGCTATCACAACTAGAAAAAAAGAATTTGATATTCTAAAAAAAGATATTGCAATCTATTTGAAAGAAACAAATAAAATCCAGAAAAAAGTAAACCTATCTATAAGGAAAATCAACATTCTGTTTTTAAACATTTATGCCTGCAAAAGTTAAATAATTATTTTTTTCGTTTTTTGCTAATTACGTTCATTAAAAGATATTAGAGATAGGTAAAACAGCGGGGAGAACAGCCTAATATATAATTTTCATATTTTGGTTCATCAT
>OLSK01001483.1_pt1 | contig 17239 bp, 12 predicted proteins | sample 1672781 | NCBI WGS metagenome assembly OLSK01 (sample SAMEA3136723, study PRJEB25190) | human gut metagenome | biome: human gut; feature: human-associated habitat; material: faeces | place: Austria | collected 2013 | reverse complement strand
GAACATATCGATAAAGTCATAAAGAGTTTGATAAACGGATAGAATAAAAGAGATGCGTTGATAGCTGCGGCTTAATTGGATAACTAATTTATTAATAATATGATAGAGAATCTGATTAATGACATAGAGCAGGCTATGCTGGGTGTTTTAAACAATGAGCAAATGAGTCAATTACGAAAGGTGCTAGATTATGCCTTTCGTGATATCAACGTGTCGTCTAAGAACAATGAAGAGTGCAGCGGTAATAGTGAATTGATAGATAGTTTTTTGTCGGCTAAACGAGTTGAAGGTTGTTCGGATAAGTCGATGCACTATTATCGAAGTACGTTAAATAATGCAATCAGGAAAATAGGAAAAAATATTCGTCATATTACGACGGATGATTTGCGTAGTTATCTAAATGACTACCAACTAACAAGTGGGGCAACAAAGGTTACGGTAGATAATATACGTCGCATCTTGTCAAGTTTCTTTTCATGGCTTGAGGATGAGGATTATATTGTGAAGAGTCCGGTACGTCGGATTCATAAAGTAAAAGTCGGAAAAACAGTCAAAGAAACATACTCCGATGAAGCGTTGGAACAAATGCGTGACCATTGCGAAGGTATTCGCGATTTAGCCTTGATTGATTTGTTGGCCTCTACTGGTATGCGTGTCGGGGAGTTGGTCAAACTCAATCGGAACGATATAGACTTTGAAAACCGGGAATGCATCGTTACCGGTAAAGGCGATAAACAACGTCGAGTTTATTTCGATGCTCGTACAAAGATACATTTACAACGTTATTTGGCAGAACGGATAGATGACAATCCTGCGCTGTTTGTTTCGTTATTAGCACCTTATAATCGACTACAGATAAGTGGCGTGGAAATTCGGTTACGTCGATTGGGACGTGAATTGAATATTCCTAAGGTGCATCCTCATAAATTTCGCCGCACGTTGGCAACAATGGCGATAGATAAAGGTATGCCCATAGAGCAGGTTCAGCATCTCTTAGGGCATCAAAGTCTTGATACAACATTGCAATATGCTATGGTGAATCAGACAAATGTTAAAATGTCTCACCGTAAATTTATTGGTTAGTATGTCGCAATTTATCGAGATGTTTGGAAATTGTAAATCTCAAGGTACGCTTTCATCATTATGTGCAACTTTTATTGATGGTGATTGGATTGAATCTAAAGATCAATCAGATAACGGAATACGCCTTATTCAAACAGGTAATGTTGGATTTGGATTTTTCAAGGGTAGGGAAGACAAAAGTCGCTATATAACAGAAGAAACCTTCAAAAAACTTAATTGTACGGAAGTTGTGCCTGGTGATATTCTGATTTCTAGATTGCCAGATCCTATTGGTCGAGCTTGTATTGTACCAGAAGGGATTGGTAAGGCAATAACAGCAGTGGATTGCACTATTGTTAGATTGAATGCAACTTTACTTCCAGAGTTTCTTATTTCATTTTCTAAAACAGCTCTTTATGCGAGCCAAATAAACAAAATAAAGACAGGAACGACAAGACTTAGAGTTAGCCGTGGAAATCTTGGCAATGTGATAATACCAATCCCACCGATTGAATCTCAGCATCACTTTGCAGCCATTGCTCAACAAGCCGATAAATCAAAATTTGGCGACTTCAAATCGCAATTTATCGAGATGTTTGAGAACGTTGAATCTTATTGCAAATTAGAAGATTTGGTATCAGATACATTCCCTGGGGAATGGGGAAGCGAACCGATTTCTGAGAATGCGATAAAAGTGATTCGCACAACAAACTTTACTAATGAAGGATATCTTGATTTGACAGATGTTGTAACTAGAGATATTGAGCCTAAGAAAGTTGTACGGAAAAAGCTCAAACAAGGTGATACAATCTTGGAGAGGTCTGGAGGTACTAAAGATAATCCGGTTGGTAGGGTCGTATTTTTTGATGAAATAGGTGATTATCTGCCTAATAACTTTACGCAGGTACTGCGTCCTAAGGAATCTGTAAATCCAGTGTACTTGTTCTACGCTTTATATAATTCCTACAATCTCAATAAGGCTGCTATGAGAGCAATGGCAAGTCAAACTACCGGCATTCAAAATTTAAGTATGTCGGATTTCATGGCTAAGTTTATAGTACTACCTTCAAGAAACGAACAAAACAAGTTTGAACAGATCTACCGTCAAGCCGACAAATCAAAATCTGTCATTCAAAAAGCTTTAGTATATTTGAATGACATACAAAGTGACGAATTAGGGAAAATCGCTTAATTATTAAATTGATAACAATAAAAATCATAGATATGTTTAACGAAGACAATACAGTGGAGCAAATGCTCATAGAAGCTGCAACCCAAAGTGGTTGGCAGTATGTAAAGTCACAGGATATACCTCGTAGTTCTGATTCTGTCCTTGTTGAATCATGGCTATTGGAAGCTCTTATTAGGTTGAATCCGATAACACATCAACAAGCGGAGCAAGTTATTTATAAACTCCGTGCTGCTATTACTTGTGGAGGTAATTATGATGAATTGGTGACTGCCAATGATCGTTTTCGTACATTGCTATTTAATGAAAACACAGAGCCTTTTGGAAAGGATGGTGAATATATACCTATCAGATTCTTTAGCGAAGATGCGGTCGAAGATTATTGTGTCGTAACCAATCAATGGGAATTTCCACGTAGCTCTGTTGATGGAGGTAAACGTTTGGATTTGGTTTATCTGATAAATGGAATTCCGATTTGTGTTGGTGAAGCAAAATCTCCTGTTCGCCCTCAGATAACATGGGCTGACGGAGCCATCGATATGCTGCATTATGAAAAAAGCATTCCAGAAATGTTTGTTCCGAATATATTGACCTTTGCTACTGAAGGCAAAGAACTTCAATATGCCGGTATCTGTGCTCCTGTTGACAAATGGGGGCCTTGGTTTAAAGATGAAGGTCGTCAGCATGGCACAATAGAGTCGGTTAAAAGTAATGTAATGGGGTTAGTTCAACCAAACCGACTACTTGACATATATCGTTACTATAGTGTTTTTACAGGAACATCATCAGGCAAAAAAATAAAAATAGTTTGCCGTTATCAACAATATCTAGGAGGTGAAGCTATTGTTCAGCGTGTCTTAAATACATATCGAGAGAAACAAGGTCCGAAGAAAGGTCTTATTTGGCATTTCCAAGGTTCGGGAAAATCATGGTTGATGGTATTTGCTGCCCAAAAATTACGTTTGCAGAACGAATTACATGCTCCCACAGTTGTTATCGTTGATGACCGTATTGATTTGGAAGATCAGATAACGGGCGATTTTACTCGTGCTGATATTCCTAATATAGAATCTGCAAAGACAAAAGATGAGTTAGTTGCATTTTTCAAGCAGGATCAGCGCAAGATTCTGATAACGACAATTTTCAAGTTCGGAGATGTTGATAGTGTACTGAATGAAAGAGATAATATCATTTTATTGGTAGATGAAGCACACCGAACTCAGGAAAAGGATTTAGGACAAAAAATGCGCAATGCACTACCTAATGCATTTTTCTTTGGTCTTACCGGAACGCCTATCAACAAACGAGATAAGAATACTTTTCAATCGTTTGGTGCTGATGAGGATTTAGAGAAAGGTGGATATATTTCAAAATACACTTTCCAAAATTCTGTTGAAGATGGAGCTACGCTTGAATTGAATTTCCAAACAGTGCCGGTAGAGATGCATCTTAACGAAACTCAATTACAAGAAGAATTTGATGAACTGACCGATCAAATATCCGAGGAAGAAAAGAACGAATTAGTAAAACGAACTTCTGTTGAAGCATTTTTTACAGCAGAGAAGCGAATTAACGATGTCGCACGTTATATTGTAAATCACTTCAAAGAGTATGTAGAGCCCAGTGGCATGAAAGCCCAAGTTGTGGTATATAATCGAGACTGCTGTGTAAAATATAAGAAAGCGATTGATGCTCTTTTGGGTACGGAAGATGCAACCACTATCGTTATGCATACGGCTGGTGATAAAGCTGATGAGTATAAAGCATACCGTCGTGATAGAGAACAAGAAAGAAAACTTCTTGACCAATTCCGTGATCCATTGTCACCGATTAAAATGGTGATTGTCACTTCAAAGCTGTTAACAGGTTTTGATGCTCCGATTTTGCAATGTATGTATCTTGATAAACCGATGAAGGATCATACGTTGTTACAAGCTATTTGCCGCACGAATAGAAAGTACAATGTTGATAAGAAATGTGGTCTGATTGTAGATTTCGTTGGTGTATTTGATAATGTAGCCAAAAGTCTTGCTTTTGATGAAGAGACGGTAAAAACGGTTGTAAAGAATATTGATGAGATAAAAGTGTTGATACCTCAATGTTTGCAAGAGTGTATTGACTTTTTCCCTGGTGTAGATCGGACAATCGGTGGTTGGGAAGGTTTGCAGGCTGCTCAGCAATGTTTACTTGATGAGTCTACAAAAACGAATTTTGCAAAACATTTTTCACGATTGGCTAAAGCTTGGGAAACAGTAAGCCCGGATGCAATGCTGGCTGTTTTTCAGGCGGATTATACTTGGCTGGCTCAGGTATATCAAAGTGTACGTCCTGTTAGTACCGGCGGTTCACTCATATGGACTTTATTGGGTGCTAAAACCATTGAAATCATTCATCGTAACATTGATACAATTGATATTGGGACTCCACTTGAGGATCTTGTGGTAGATGGAGATGTAATTGATATGGTGTTGGAGCAAGCCAAAGACAATCCTAAAAAGATATTGGAAGTGGAAAAAATGCTTCGTTTGAGGTTAGGAGAGCATCATGGAGACCCTAATTACAAGGCATTTGCTGAGAAGTTGGATGAACTGCGCCGTCATATGGAGGAAAATCTTATAACTAGTATTGATTTCCTCCGAGGATTGCTCACCCTTGCTAAAGAAGTGCTTGAGGAAGAAAAAAACTCAAATCAACCTCTTGACAAGAGGGAACAAGCTAAAGCTGCTCTTACGGAGTTGTTTGAATCAATTAGAACTGAGGATACTCCTATCATTGTAGAACGTGTAGTTGCTGATATTGATGAAAATGTGGTAGCTATTGTACGTAAGTTTAAAGATGCTTTTAAAAGCATTACAGCTCAGCGAGAGATAAAAAAGAAACTACGTTCTATTCTGTGGGTTAACTACCAGATTAAAGATCAAGAAGTTTTTGATAAGGCTTATCAGTATATTGAGATGTATTATTAATTGGTTGATAAAATAAATTTGTTATGGCTGTTGAATCACACGATAAGAAACTTGATGACCTTCTAAAAATGGTTGAAGAAGGTAAGGCTCAATTACCCGACTTTCAACGTAGTTGGGTTTGGGATGACACGAAGATATGTAAACTAATAGAAAGTATCACATCTGGCTTCCCAATGGGGGCAGCGATGTTTTTGGCTAATGGTGGTGAGCATATCCGTTTTAAGTATCGCACATTTGAAGGTGTGGATTCTATATCAGAAGTTACACCTGAGTGGCTTGTGCTCGATGGACAACAGCGACTCACAACCTTATATCAGGTCTTGAAAAGTAAGAAAGCAACTAATACTCGATTAGAGACCAATCGAGATACAATTATCAAACGCTATTATTATCTAGATATTCGTAAATGTCTAGACTCTACTGCGGACAGATTGGAAGCAATCATATCTGTATCAGAGAAGAAACAGCTTACAACAAATATTGGTCGTGATGTAACGCTGGACTTATCCACAAGAGAGAAAGAATTTGAGAACCTGATGTTTCCCTTGAATATTACGTTTTCTCATAATGATACGGAAGATTGGCATTATGATATGGAAGACTATTACAAAGGTGATAGAGAGTATAGAAATTTATTCCGTGATTTCTCACAGCAGATTCTTCGCCCAATTTTAGAGTATAACATACCTATAATTCAGCTTGATAAAGAAACCCCGAAAGAAGCTGTCTGCCAGATTTTTGAGAATGTAAACACTGGTGGTGTACCTCTTACGGTTTTCGAACTCGTCACAGCTACATTTGCTGCTGAAGGACATGAATTGAGAAAAGATTGGGAGACCATTCGTCATATTTTTGCTCAAAAAGTAAATGGTGAATTATTAAAAGAAATCACTGGTGCCAATTTTTTGGCGGCAATGACTCTACTGGTATCATATTATAAAAGAGTTGTTTCAGGTGATGATGAGCGTGTAGCTGTAACATGTAAGAAAAAAGACATTCTTAGGCTTGAATTGAAAGATTATTTGAAGTATCGTGATGCTTTGATTAAAGGTTTCTGTGATGCAGCTGATTTCTTAGTACATCAGGGGATTTTCCGTTCCAGAGATCTTCCATATTCGTCACAACTTATTCCACTTGCTGCAATCTTTGCATACGACAACGAAAATAAAAAAATGTTGCATCTTGGAAGCAAACAGGAATTATTGTCTCGTTGGTATTGGTGTGGCGTAATGGGTGAACTATATGGTGGTGCCAATGAAGCTAGATTTGCAACTGATATAATGGGCATATTCCGTTGGATGGAAGGTGGTGAAATGCCAGAGACTGTATATCGTTCCAATATACAACCAACTCGTTTGTTGACCATGCAGACAAGGAATAGTGCAGCGTATAAAGGTGTTATGGCACTTATCTTACAAGACTCACCACTTGATTTTATGACAGGTCATCGTATGGATATAGCATCTTATATTGATGAAGATGCTGATATTCATCATATATTCCCTCAAACTTATTGCGAGAAAAATAACCTTCCACGTATAAAATGGAATTCTGTCATTAATAAGACTCCAATTTATGCATCTTCCAATCGTTCAATAGGAGGACATGCACCAAGTACCTATATTGGAACTATGGCAAATAAGGGATTAAAACAAGTTGAGATACAGGAAGCTATAGAGTCACATAAGGTAAGTTATGCTCATCTTGCATTAGATGATTTCAATGCTTATTTCATAGATCGAGCAAAACAATTGCTTGACAGAATAGAGCAAGCGACAGGCAAATCTGTCTCAGGAAGAGATAGCGAAGAAACAATCCGTGAATTTGGTGTTGCTTTAATATAGATAGCAATCTGTAACAAACTAGAAAAATATGATTAATAAATAGCTGAAAATAAATGAATTGGAGATTTTGGAAGAAAATATGTGCAAATAATTCGATGGAGGATGATAAACAAGTATCATTAACTCCTGCTCTGCTTAATCGTGATAGTGAAAGTGATAAGAAGCAGTATAGGAGTGTTTTGAATCTTGCACGAAAACTAGAAGAGAAAGACATATTGAACATTGCTCTTACTGGTCCTTATGGATCTGGTAAAAGTTCCATTCTTCGCTCTTTGATGAAAGACTATCGTAAATACAAATATCTTTCAATATCTCTTGCTACACTAAAGTCGCCATTAGATGATGAAAGGGATGAGATAGATATTGATACGATGAACAATCGTATTGAATATAGTATTCTTCAACAACTGATTTATAAGGAAAAGCAGGAGACTCTGTATAATTCTAGGCTTAAAAGGATTTATCATAAACCAACTTGGACTCAATATACTCTATCAATTGCAATAATACTATATATTGTAGCCTTGATTATAGTATTTGAACCATCGTTTTTAAAAGTAGATTGGATTTGTCAGCTACTTAGTAATCAAGTGCTAAACAGATTAGCTGATATTGTATCTATTATATACATATTGGGAGCGACAATACAATTTGTCCGAATGATTATCAGAACATTAGGTAACACTAAAGTTAACAGACTAAATCTAAAGGATGGTGAGGTTGAATTAAAAGAAAGCAAAGAGGATACATCTGTTTTCAATAAGCATATGGATGAGATAGTCTATTTCTTTGAAGCTACTGATTATAATGTCGTGATTATAGAAGATTTAGATAGATTTGATAACACGGATATTTTTCTCAAGTTAAGAGAAGTGAATCAACTCTTAAATCAGTCAAACTCTGTGGGGCGTAAAGTTACGTTCATTTATGCGGTTAAAGATGATATGTTTTTTGATGAAGAACGTACTAAATTCTTTGATTATATCACAACCGTAATCCCAATAATCAACTCATCAAACTCGGCAGATAAACTGAAAGAAGAACTCGAGATAAAAGGTTTTTCAGATCTTAATGTAGAGGTGATAGATAGTTTAGCTTTTTTCATTGACGATATGAGATTACTTAAGAACATTGTCAATGAATATGCTCAATATAGAGAAAAACTTGATGAGAAACTTGATCAAAACAAGCTTCTTGCCATGATTGTATATAAAAACTATCATCCACAAGATTTTGCTGATCTACATAAAGGAAAGGGTGTTTTATATGATTGTTTGCATAAGAAAAGTGAATTATTGGTTGAGCGCAATAAACAGATTGACGAACATATTAATGGAATCACTAAAAAACTTCAATCTTTAGAAACGACACATGCTCTGCAGGAAAAAGAGTTGAGGTTAGTTTATATCGAAGGGTATCGTAAAGTATTATCAAAACAAAACGAAAATAATGTCTTGTCTTTTTTTGTCGAAAATAATTTTTTGACTCTTGAAAGTATCGCAGAGAATGAAACCTTATTTAACTCATTTATATCACAGTCCTCAATTCGGTATCAAAAATTCACAAGATACCACAATAACGGATATTATGGACCTAGATCTTATTATGATACAGGTGAAGATAGATGTAATATTCAATTCAGTCAAATAGAGAAAATAGTTAATCCTGACTTTACCTACCATGAGCGATTAGAAGCCTTGCGAGAGGGCGAAAAAAAATGTCGTGAACAAATCAAGATGTTGGAATTATCTCGTAACAATCATTATGCTATTCCAATACAAGAGCTATTGCTAGATGTTGATATGCAAACACATAAAATTTTTAGTGAACTCAACGTCTCTAAAATGCTTGAATCTTTCTTAAAAGAAGGTCTTATAAATGAAGATTACTTTGATTATATATCTTTCTTTTTTGGAAAGTCAATTAATAAGCATGATCATGACTTTATCCTTGAATTAAAAATTCGGCATAGTTTACCGTATGATTATCATATAGATAAGGTGGAGCAGTGCGTGAAAAATATTCCTGACAAATGTTACAATGATGTAAGTATATTGAACATTCAGGTGGTTGATTATATTTGTCAGCATCTTGAAGAAGAAGCCAATAACTCAAAACTTCATTCGATAGCACAAGTTGTTAAGAATAATAAAAAGTGGGACTTTTTGATTGATTTCTATAAATTAGTTGAAGATTCGAGCTCGCTTTTCAACCATTTGGGTAGTATCGTCGATGGATTATGGAAGATCTTCGTGAAACAGAATTCTGATGAATTATTCGAGGCTTGGTTGCGATTCCTAGAATTAAACCATTCCACAAAAGAAAGTCGTAACTGGTTGAATAAACACTTCGCATTTATATCTCATAGAGTAGATCTTATAGGTTTTGATACAGTCAAACAAATAGTATCGAATGGAAAACTGATTTTTACAGATATAGATGCAGAATCAGGGTGTTTGCTGGAATATGTTGTAGAAAACGAAGCATATATGCTGACACCGGAAAATGTTGTATGCGCATTTGTTCATTATCGAAATGAAAGGGTGGAAACATTGGATAATTATCCTTTAAATGTTACAATACTGAGAAGTTGTAAATCAGCTAAAACAGTATCAGATTATATAGATGAACGTTTTGATGATGCACTAAATAATGTATTTATCACAGATGCTGCAAAACAAGAGAGCATAGAAATTATTCTTGAAATTGTTAATTCTGAAGATATATCAGAGGAAACAAAACGCAAATACCTTTCGGAGCAACAGAATAAAGTTTCTCTTTCCGATGTTAACAATACACAGTGGGTGTCCGCTATTGAAGTTGATATAGTTACACCAGCATGGCCTGAGATATATGCATTCTATGAGAGTCAGAATAATGTAATGATTTCTAGTTTGCGAATATTCATTACGAAGCATATTGATGAATTAACAGATATATCTGAATTGGATGATACTCAGAAAGAACTACTGGCAAACAGTGCTTTGTTGACATCAGATTTTGAAATGTCGGTATACGATAAACTTATCAAAATCTTTGATGGAGTTACATTTAAGGATGCAGATATTAACAGTGTAGATAACGCTCATTTTAAATCGTTACTTTGTGCCGGTATGCTTCCATATAGTACATATTATACGACTACAATTAGAGACAATCATAGTGATGTACTTACTTATTATGTAGATAAGTATTTGGATGAGTGCATTATAGGAATAGAGGAGTTACCTACAGATATGAGGTTATACAAGCATCTTATGAGAAATCCAAGAGTAATCGGTGAAAAAGCTCTAAGTGTAGTTCAATATTTTCTTCCTCATATTGTGTGGGATAATGAATTGGCAAATATCACTCTTCCTGTGGTGAAAAACAATATTGAAAAATTTGATTATGATACAGAGAAGTACATTTTAGCCGATTCTACTAATTTGCCAGAGCGATTGTCTTTTTTGATAGACTTAATTGAAAAGTATAGAGATGATTTTGACATTGTGACAGAATTAATAGAGTCTTTAGGCGATTCTTATCGAAGTATTACAGATAAATCAAAAAAGGCTACTATAGAAAATAATCACATGAATGAAATGCTTTTAGGTAAGCTAAAAACTATTGGATATATCTCATCGTATAGAGAAGATGATGACAAACTTCGTGTAAGCCATAAACGTAATCACTAAATCAAATGCAAGAGAATAGAGGAATTTATAACTAAAGTTATGGAAAGAAAAGGGATTGTTTGATAACGAATAAAATAAAGTCTCAACCGATAGCATTCCTATCCGATTGAGACTTTTCGTTTATTTACCACTGTCCGAAAACTTCTGTATAATTACAGCAATACCAATCCCCAAAACAACCATAAGAATACAACCAATAACAGCTTTCCAAATCAATACGGAATGCAAAATCTCTGCATTTGCCCCTATTATGCACACGAAAAAAGAAGATAGAGCGACTACAATAATTATCAAAATGTAGAATGCCGTATCTGGGATGTGGATGGCATTGTCGGCTTTCTTCATTCTTCTCTCGGCTTCCTTGCATTTGCTCTCAATCTGGCTGAGAAAATTGCATAGAAGGGTCGCACCGAATTCTACTGCTAACTTCTGCATTTCTTCAGAAATGATAGGTTTGCACTCACGTATAGAGTCGGATAGATTTTTAACTTCTGTTCTCAACTTATATACGTTGTCATTTAGGCTGGCAAGTTCCTTTGCGTTGATATCGAGTAAACGCTTTTCTTCCTCCAGATATTCATTCTTGGGAGTGGCTTTTATGGATTCCACTTTACTTATTTCTGCGGAAAAATCAAATTTCTTTTTCATGTTCGGTTTCATGGGCTTATCGTTTTAATCCTGTTTTCGTTTTCTTCCCTAACGAACGACCGGCAGCACGAGCACACCTGCGTGCCAATTGCAAATCGTCTTCGTCCTTATCTCGCCATGGCAAATTACTTTGTGAACCTCCACCACCACTTCCGGTGGCAACATTTGGCGTTTCAAGCAGTCCGACAAAAATAGCTACAGCCATATCGGTAAGTTCCTGACAGTTCTCAGTATCTCTGTAGTCAAACTCATCGTTGAAATATTCAAGCACTTTTTCCGGAATATAGAACCGATGTTCCTTATCGTCATGATTAAGCGTATAGGAAATAGTATCGGGATGATAAGTGCTATATCTGGAATGCTCTGCGGATGCTGACGATTTGAGATTCTGCTCCGTTTGAGTTTCCTTAGGCTGATTGCTAACAGCGGTAACTTGCGGCTTATGATGCAGTTTATCCCATGTTTTAGGAAGTTTTGAAATCATCAGATTCCGGGCAATTCCTAATTCGGAAGCCTTGTATTTGGTGTTTCCATTCATGAGGGCATATCCACGAAGAATACCTTGCTTGTCCTCTCGTTCATGCACGACGTAGCCTTTCCGGGCAAGAGCATTCTTGTACTCATCCCATGACCACGATGGCATTGCTTTCAACACCTCCATACAGTCACGGTTCACTTGTGGAATGTTGCGATTCCGGATTTGTGCCGCAGTCGTCCAGCCACGTTTCTTTGCCACTCGCTCGGCGGCACGTTGCGCCCGAAGATGAATGTTATGGTCGTTGTTGATATTGCCGTTTTCATCCAAACGGCAGACCGCAGCATGGAGGTGGGGAACTTCACCTTTGGATTCTGTATGTAGCCAAACAGAGTATTTACTGTTAGCTAAATTGGTTGGACAGGAACGGATTTTTCCATCCTTGCCGGTAATCACCTGTTTGTCGAACTCCTCGGCGAACTCTTGCCAAAGTTTTTGCCAATCTTCGATGTCATAGAATTGGGTATGCTTGGGCGATGGACTCAACTCGATTCTGATAACGGAGTTCTTTATCGGGCGATGCTGGGATAGGGTCAACTGCATGGAGTTCCATATTCCCATAGCGTCTGGTTCTGAGGGCAACAGATTGTCCAATACACGATAAATTTTCTCCGGATGCTTCTTATGCTGTGATTCACCGGTAATGTAACGGAGGTCGTTGATGCCGTGCGATATGGCTTTGGCTTTTGCAATCATTCTTCTTCGGATTTAAGGTTGGACGGAATTTTGTTCTTCTCTTTTACAGCATTCAGGAACTGGCAGACACTTTCGGCTACATTGCCAAGTTCCTTGAGCCAGTTGACCATGAACGGAATCTGATTGAACATTGCCATGCGCTGCTTTGTGGACATTCCGTGTAGGGCGGAGGTGTATTTTACGAGGTCTGCCCGACAATCGTCCAGATTCTGCAACAGGGCTGCTTCTTCTTTCGTAAGTCTCGATTTGGGCTTGAAGTTATAGGCGCACGACAATAGGTAATCACTTATGGTCATACCGCATTGGGTAGCCATTGATTTTATATACTCCTTCTGAGTAGGAGTGACTTTCGCTCCGATGAAGACGTTTCTGGTTTCTTTAGAGGAGTTCGATGTATTTTCAATATCTTCTTTCATTTGAATCATTGTTGTAATTGTGAATAGGTGCGAGCTTGCGAGTACCGCACCGGCGAGGGAACTGAGCAGGCGAGTGCCAGTGTACAACCGTAACGTAGTGAGGTTATACCTTGGCATATCTTGCAACGGATACCTGTTGATGCTTTCCGGCAAGCCATATTGGATGTGCATACAGAATCAGCAGACGGATTTGAACCAGAAACTAAGATATTCATCTAAAAGAGGGGGGATAGAATGAATACCTTGTGTGCAACCCCTGACTACTTTGCTTTATTCTTATATATACGCTCCTACAATAAAGTAAAGTTGAACTCAGTAATGGTATTCAGGATTGACCATATATTCTTTCCCCTCTTTTATCACCATTCGCTTATTACCGAGAAATGTGGCTACCTTGACCGCCTTGTTGTGACCGAGCTTTACATTCTGCAATCCGTACCCCTCTTTCAAGCGTTCCAGATACTCATCGTAACTGCTGATGTTTCCATTAGCAAAAGCGGCATCCAATGCTGCGCGATGTACACTCTCTGAAATTTCCTTGTATGGATCAAACGGTTCTTTGGTCGGTCGTCCGATTTTCTTTTCTTTGGGCAGATAAAGTTCTACCAGTTCGGGCAGAGCTTCTTCGTTTATACGGAAAGCGAAAGGTTCAAACTCACGGTCGCGGATATGCACGGCTTCGACCACGCTTATAGTCTTGTCCTCTTTATCCACCTCGATCTGCATAATGGTCTCTGCTTTATTGTTGAGTTCAGTACCAATGTGACCACGCGCATGTTCGTCATTCTTGTTCTGATGCAGTACGGTATGGATGTGAATCTGTCTGTCGTCCGTCCACTGCATGAATTTGGAGATGATATCGGTAGATTCACCGGGAGAATTGATGTCATACAGGAAATCACGGATGCCATCTATGATGACCAATCCCAAATCCGGTATTGTGCCAATGGCCTGTTCGACTATTGCCAGACGTAGTTTAGGGGAAAACTTGCGCAGAGCCAGCATAATCAGATTATCCGGCTTCTTGTCTTCCTGCAATTCAGCCAAACGTAGTATTCGTTTCAATATTTGCTGGCAATGATGTCGTCCTTGCTCCGTGTCGATGTACAGAATATTCCGCTTATTATCGGGAAAAGTGGACCGATAATGAAGAACGGTGCTGTTTCTCAATGCCGATGCGACAATGGCCGATACATTAAAGGTTTTCTTGCTTTTGGCTTTTCCGATGGATGCACTGAAGTTTCCTAATGTGCCAATAACAGCATCGTCTACCATCAGCACCACTGGCGACTGCTCGTATGTATTCGTTACGCTCACGATTGATTCCTCCACATAAACCGCTAATTCCTCACGTGAAGGAGTCGTATTGTCCGCCTTCTCCATAGTTACCAGTTTTTCGGGTTCGGTTTACGACGATGGGATGCGAGCATGGACTTATTCTCTTCTTCGAAACTTTGCGGAGCCGGATTCTTTCGGGAGGATTCCAACCATCTGTCCAGCTCATCACGATAGATGTAGAGATGTTTTCCTTGTTTTATAACCGGAATATCGTCCTTTTTGACCTTGTAATAAAAGGTTGACAACGGCATTTTAAGATAGGCACAAGCCTCCTGTACGGTCATGGGGACGTGCGTGTTCTCTTTGGTTTCGTACTGCTTAGAAAGTTTCTCCGTCAGCAGATTTTCCATACTTGCGATTCTGTCGCATAGTTCGCCCACCACAGTCGGCAGGTCGTTGAATGTCAGTTGGTCTTTTTCCATATTATACTCTTTTAATCGTTTAATATGCTGCGAACCAACTCAATGAAACCTTGCAGAACAATACAGACCGGATTAATTATTTCGTCTGCATGCGTTTTTTTAGTCTGAGTTACTATTATCTGTTTCTAAATGGAAGCGATAATCGCCTTTATCGGGCACGTCAATAGGAATCTGACTAGGAACTTGATCCCGCAAATTAAGTTTGAGATATTCAAGAGTCGCATTTTCGAGTTCGTGAGGAAATGAAGACTTGATAAAAACGGCTCTTTTAGCCAATGATACTCCCAAGCGTTCACCTACATTCCATGCCAGATGGCGAAGTCCTGGTGACCTTAGCGGATTATCTATATTGGAGCGAATGGGCTTGTATAAATCGGATCTATCACAGGCCATATACTCAATATTGGAAATGAGGATTGCAATAGCTTCTTTAGACAGATAGGGTGCGGTTTTAATAGTTACATATTCACGAATAGCATTCATGACTTCTACTTGTTTTTCTGCTTCTTTCTTTTTGATGTTCTCTCGTATTGTATCATAATTATCTATAACTGAACTATTGGGCTGTTCAATCGTTTGAATTTCATCTACACAATCAGTATTTATTTCGAAACAAGAGTCAGTAATAATAGGAGATTGCCGGTCAAAAGAAAAATTGATTGGATTCTTCGTCAACCATGTGTAGAAAAATCGTTGCAGTAGACCACATAATAGGATTGTAACCACAAGGCCGATTATAACTGGAGTCGTTATTGTTGTGGTATTGATTTTGTGATAAGTGAATAGGTAAGTGTCTACTGCCACATAGGCAATTACCAATAATGCAAGAATAAAGCTTAGCCTCTTGGTCCGAATTTGAGTATTATTTGTCATCTTCTGCAAGTATTTGAAATAGTTATATGGCAAAGTTATGTGCTATATTCCAGATATATATAATTAGTGATGACGAATCGCTCAATATTTGTAAAAAATAACGGTTAGAGTATGATTTCAGACTAAAAATCATACTCTAACCGCTTAAAATAGGGATAAGTGGCTGTCAGTCTTTTCGTGTCAAGGTAATCTTCTTGCTGGCTTCACGTTTGTTGGCATCCACGACTTTGATATACCTTTGAGTGGTGGTGATACTCTTGTGCGCCATGATGCTCTGTATGGTGCGGATGTCCGTTCCGGCAGCGGCTTGTAGCGTTGCAAATGTTCTACGATAGGAATGGAAGGTTATATTTTTGGTGATTCCGGCAGAACGAATCCATTCTTTCATCGGAATTTGCGTCCAACTACGCATAAGTCCCTTGAATACCAAACCTTTCTTTTCTGAACTATAGCCTATCAATCCCAATGCTTCTTCACTAATAGGAATGATGTCTTCCGCTTTGTTTTTTTGTGTAATGATATGTACGCATTTCCCTCCGGCTGAGTAGTCTACAATATCTTCCCAGCATAGTGCGAGAATATCACTGATGCGTAAACCTGTCAGACAAGCAAACAAAGAGGCTGCTTTCAATACGGGGATGTCGCAAGGAGTGGCTGCGAGTTGCTTCACTTCGTTCAGAGTCAGATACTCTTTCTTCACATCTTGTGGCTCAATCTTATCAAGGTAATCATTGATGTTCTCCCGAAACCATTTGTCCCGATAGGCAATCTTCAACAATCCTCTGAAGGTAGAGTAGTAGCCGGATGCCGAATTGAGGGACATGGGTCGGTTGCTATGTTTGAGTTGCTTGGCATTCAGCAAGTATTCACGGAACTTTTTGCATAAATCCACATTCACATCGCCAAAGGTACATTGCCCTTTGACGAAGTTGTAGAAATGCTGATAGACGAACTGCCATTTCTGGTCTTTGTTCCGGCACATTTTCTTGAAGTAGGCAAGGAAATCGGCTTTCTGCTTGGTCTTGTCTAAGAAACCGAACTCTTCGTTGATGAGCGATTGTACCCGGATGCAGCGGATAGCCTCTGCCTTGTTCAACATATCGTTGTTGAACTCCCGTTCCATTTCGTTTTTGGGGTGGGCATAGATGTAGATACCGAGGTATTCCCTGCGGCTCATCTGCATCGTTTCGGGGTTACGGACTGCCGGATAATAATCCAGATACAAGGAAATACGATTATTCCTAATCGCTCTTTGTCGAACTGTTACTTTTGTACACGTGTGTGACATACTGTTTAATATTTAGAGTTTTACATTTGTTTGGTGCAAAGGAATAGAGTGATTCAATGGTGGGTACATTCACCGATAAATAACTTATTCAATCTTTGGGGCGGCAAGTAGTTTATCCAATTCAAGTTTGGAGATAAGCGTGTATTTGCCTTTCTTGACCTTGTGGATATTATGGTACTTCGCATAATGATAGAGCTGGTCACGAGTAAGATTGAACTTTTCCATTGCTTCGGCCACCGTATAATATTGTGGTTCTTCGGGTGCTGCAATGCCCTTAGCTATATC